>Ga0193733_1000042_pt1 | contig 55149 bp, 45 predicted proteins | sample U1s2metaG_FD_145076 | JGI IMG/M metagenome (GOLD analysis project Ga0193733, IMG submission 145076) | Soil microbial communities from a riparian zone of the East river system, Colorado, United States - U1s2 | ecosystem: Environmental > Terrestrial > Soil > Riparian zone | place: USA: East River...
CGGTCTCGACTTCTCCAAGGAGAGGCCGACCTCGCTGCTCCGGGCCGTGATCATTTTACTCTGAACCATTTTCATGAGGTTTCGCGGGCCGCAGGCCCTACAGGACATTTCAGGCTGAGCCAGCACATAATCACAAGTTGCTGATTTTCCGTCGCTTTACGCTCGCTCCGGCAAGTTCTGATTAAAGCGGTCAACGGCCTTCTAATAATAAGCAGAGGGTCGGGAGTTCGAGTCTCCCCGGGCGCGCCATCTCATTGAACTGAAAAGAGTAAGAAGAATCGCTCTTCACCGTTGACCTTCTGCTCTCTGAGCAGATGCTCTCGCAAACTGAGGCGCCCCACCTGCCAGATGCAATCTTCATCCTATCAGATACTTACGGCCATTCACCGAATAGGTTTGGCTTCGATTCTCGGTCCATTCGGTCCAAGAGCGCATTTTTCGATATGAAGTTGGAGGCCTAAAATTCGATCCGCTGTGAGCACTTTCCGGAAAGATGCTCCCAAGCAGACGATCACAATGGAGAAGAAGGAATACTTCGTGAGCGGGGTTGCTGCCTTCGCCAAGCGAATCCGTTTCGATGAGCTTGGATCCCATAAGCAGTGCCCCGAGTTTCATTGCAAAAATGCAGATGATTTTCGATTTCCTGGGCGAACTGAGCACCTTGGTTGTCACTAGTAAATGTGCGACACTGAAAGGCGAGTCAGAGCGATTCGCCGGCAGGAGCGTGCCGCGTGGGGCCGACAATTTCCTCGCTCATCGGCGCGGCTGAAGGTGGCGATGGCGCAGCTGCGGATGCACTTTTCAGCACTCTCTACTCTGAGCTGCACCGACTGGCGAAACGGGAACTGGCACGACGGGGATCTCCGGCAAGCCTGAGCGTCACAACGCTCTTGCACGAGGCCTATCTCGACATCGCCGCGCGTGAAGGCAACCGCTTTCCCGACCGGCCACGGTTCATGGGTTATGCCGCGCGTGTGATGCGCGGACTGATCATTGATCACGCCCGGAGTCGAAACGCGATCAAGCGCGGGGGCGAATTCGAAATTACTTCGCTCAAAACCGACCAAGGCGAGAATCCTGTCGATGCCAAAGAACTCTCGTCGATCAGCGATGCACTGGATCAACTGGCGAAAGTTGAGCCTAAGCTGGCTGAACTGGTCGACATGAAGTTTTTCTGTGGGTTCTCCTTCGCCGAAATCGCCGCCCTGGAGAACCTGTCAGAACGGACCGTACAGAGAAGGTGGGAAAAGGCGCGCATCTATCTCCATCGCAACATTCGCGCGGATTTGCCACTCTGAGGAATAGATGTCCAAGCTCAGTCCCGATCAATGGCAGGCACTCAGTCCACACCTCGACCAAGCGCTGGAAATGACAGACGATGAGCGCTCGACCTGGCTATCCTCTCTACAGATCGAGAACCCAACTCTGGCATATCAACTGGAAATACTGCTTCGTGAGCACCGCGTGCTATCCGAGAAAGGTTTTCTCGAGGCGAGTGCTTTGGAATTGCCGCGAGGGCCTGGCCTGGCAGGTCAAACTCTTGGTGTTTACACTCTGGTTTCGCAGATCGGCCATGGGGGAATGGGCACTGTCTGGCTGGCGGAACGAAACGACGGGCGATTTGAGCGGCGCGTAGCGGTGAAGGTTCTCAATATCGCGCTGATGGGGAAGGGCGGCGAGGAGCGGTTCAAACGCGAAGGCCGCATTTTGGGTCGGCTGACACATCCCCACATCGCGGAACTGATTGACGCAGGAGTGTCGTTAACCGGCCAGCCTTTTCTTGTACTTGAGTACGTTGAGGGCGACCACATTGACCTCTACTGTGACCAGAACGAGCTTGACGTCAGAGCGCGCGTTCTGCTGTTGATCGATGCGTTGCGCGCCGTTGAGCAGGCACATGCCAACCTTGTCGTGCACCGCGACCTGAAGCCTTCGAACATATTAGTGCGAAGGGATGGTCAGGCGAAGCTTCTCGACTTTGGAATTGCCAAACTGCTGGAATGCGATGGACAGACCCGGGAGTCGCCGCTCACGCTCGAAGGTGGAAGGGCCATGACGCCCGAATACGCGGCTCCCGAGCAACTGAAGGGCGAACCCGTGACAGCCGCCACGGATGTCTATGCCTCAGGGGTCCTGCTCTATGTACTGCTGACGGGACACCACCCGACCGGCGCCGGACCGCGCACGCCAGCGGGCCTAGTCAAAGCTATCTTGGACACCGAGCCGTCTCGTCCTTCGGATGTCGTAGCTTCAATAGAGGCAAATGGAGAGAACGCCGTCACGAATGCCAAGAGGCGCGCCACGACCCCCGACAAGCTGGCACGGTTGCTCCGCGGCGACCTCGATACGATTGTCGGGAAGGCGCTGAAAAAGAATCCGCAAGAGCGCTACCCCTCGATAAAGACCTTCGCTGACGACCTACAACGATACTTGCGACACGAGCCCATCAGTGCTCGACCGGACACCATCGCCTATCGCACCGGCAAATTCGTGCACCGCCATAGGAGCAGTGTAATCGCGGCACTGCTGGTAACGCTGGCACTGATCGGCACCACGATCTTTACATGGTTCTTTCCCCGTCGCCCCGAACCTCTGACCCAGTTCAATCAGCGAAAGCTCACGGCGAACGCTCAGGATTCGCCCGTGCTCAATGCAGCGATTTCTCCCGATGGCAAGTACTTAGGATTCGATGATCAGCAAGGCATTCATCTGCAGCTCGTCGAAACGGGCGGAGCCCAGAGTGTGCCTTTGCCTCCCGGCATCCAGCCAGGGACGGCCTCCTGGTCATTCGGGGGTTGGTACCCTGACTCCGCACGATTCATAGCTTCTGTCAGTGTTCCCGGAAGGCCAAGCACCTTGTGGTCGATTCCGATAATCGGAGGGGAGGGACAGAGACTTGCTGAAGTTGAGGATATGTCCGGGGGAGGGACAGTCTCACCCGATGGTTCCCACATTGCCTACGAAAGGCTGCGGAGCGCCATTGGAGCACGCGAGATTTGGGTGATGGGTTCGCACGGAGAGTCTCCTCACAAAATACTGACAGCCGAGAACCAGGCCACGATAAAGGGCATCGCCTGGTCGCCGGCGGGAAAACGGCTTGCATACCGCTATCGGCGTGATAAAGGTGACCGCACAGAGATTATGGTTCAGAGTTGTGACCTTAGTGGCGCAGACATAACGACGATCCTTCTGGACAACCATCTGAGCGCATTCACTTGGACATTGTCGGGACGTTTCATTTATTCGCGAAACTCGGAGGTTGGCTCGGCTGAGTCCGATAATTTGTGGGAACTGCGAGTTGACGGCAAGAACGGAACTCCACAAGGCAAAGCACGCCAGCTGACAGATTGGTCGGGATTTTCTGTTTATAGCTTCAGCGCGACGGCGGATGGTAAGCAGCTGGCTTTTCTAAGAGGCAATGACCACGCTTCTGTCTTTGTCGGGGATCTTGCCGGCAATGAAAGCCTCGTGAACTCCCGTCGCCTGACGCTCGACGACAATTACAATATCCTCTTCGCATGGACGCCGGACTCCCGCGAAGTGATTTTTTCATCGCAACGAACGTTAAACCGGCTGATGTATCGGCAAGCCTTAGACCCGGGCAGCACTCCTCAACTCATAACTCGTGCCGCTGACACGAATTTCTATGCGGCTCGGTTGAGTCCGGATGGAGCCTGGATACTTCTGGAGGGCGCGCCGAGCGGCTTGCGCAAACTGGGCCTCTACCGAGTTGACCTAAGGGGTGGCGTTCCTCAGCTATTATTCTTGACCGACGGGTTCGTACAGTTTTGGTGCACAAACAAGGCCGGCAACCTTTGTGTGTTCGGGCGACCGTCTGCGGAGAAGAACGAGCTGGTGGTTGCTGCATTCGACCCACTCGGCGGTCAGGGGAAGGAATTGGTACGGATTCCTCTCGAGACGGGCAGTAGTGCGGACATTGGATTCGATTACTCGTGGCAACTCTCTCCCGATGGTTCGCAGATCGGCATCCTGAAAAGGCACGGGCATCAAATTCGGCTGGTGTCACTCGGTGGTCGTCAGACGAGAACGATTACAGTAAAAGGCTACTCCGACCTCCAAGAACTTAATTGGGCTATTGATTCCCAAAGTATGTTTGTGTCATCCACGGAACCTGGAGCCTCTGCCTTGTTGCATGTTGGCCTCAATGGTGATGCTCAGCCTGTCTGGCAACAATTTCAACCGAAGCTCGGATGGGGATTCCCCTCCCCCGACGGGCGTCATCTCGCGATCATGGGCACGAGTTCAGAAGCGAATGTATGGATAATCGGTAACTTCTGAGCTTGTAGCGGCCTGAGCCGGCGTCATTCCCACACTCGTGCGGCCCCGCAATTGGCCGAATCAGGACCGCCACCGCAATTCCCTTTCTACCACTTCAAATCTTTCCTACCCGCTGTCGTCTTTTCCCTTCCGTTTCCGATATATCAAGTAGGGAGCAATAGTTCCAGTCTTACACCGACGCCACGATTCCATGCGTCGTGCGTAGGACGAATTACGGGGCGGGGGACTTCGAGGCGCCGTGCACTTGCACAATCTAGATCAAAAGGAAGAAGGAGAAAGAAGTGAACAACAAATGCACTAAGAAGTTCTGGAGCGGCGCAGCCGCTCTCATCATTCGTGGATCGTTGGCGACGCTTGCAGTTTTGGCTATCTCAGGCATGGTCTATGCGCAAGAAAAAGCTCAAGACAACAAGGAACAAATTCATTTCAGCTCGATTCCGAGCCCGACAACACCGGAGGCGATTACGCCACCGGCAGGAAACTCTGCATTCCTGTTGGGCCATGGAATCGGAACGCAGGGCTATGTTTGTCTGCCCACCAACGCAGGCGGCGCTTCCTGGACCGTAAACGGTGCCCGCCCCGAAGCCACACTCTTCACGCATATTTTCGGTGAAGCGGTGCAGGTTATCACGCACTTCCTCAGCCCCGTCGTAAATCCCAACGACATCGGACCGAAGCCGCCACGTTTCGGCGACGTGACGTGGCAGAGTTCCTTCGACAGCAGCCGGGTGTGGGCACAAAAGCAAAAGTCGATTTCTGCCGGAACCGACGCGAGTTGCCCGAATGGCGGGGCGATTGACTGCCTCCTGCTGCAGGTAATCGGCTCCGATGAAGGACCCGCCGGCGGCAGATCGCTGACGAAGACCACTTTTATCCAACGCCTTAACACCAACGGCGGGTCTGCTCCCGCGACCGGTTGCCTGGTGACCGGCGACGTGGGTAAGCAGGTTCTCGTGCGGTATAGCGCGGACTACTTTTTCTTCCGCAACGATCAGTAGGAACAGGGCTGCTAGCGCCGTGCAGCGAATCCGCGCATGCGGAGAGTCGGATGGCTGTAGTGCTCTTCGCGTGCGCGGCTCCTGCACGAACTCGTCTACAGAGAGCCGATAAGGATCTGAAAACGCTACTCAACGAGCTGTCGTATAGGGAAGAGCAAGCAAAACTGGAGAGGTGAGCTGTGGAATTCAGAACCGTCGTCATCTGCAGCAAATGTCAGCAACCCATCGTTTCGAGAGAAGCCTCTGGCTATGTCTGCTTCAAGATTCCCGGCCAGGAGGGCTACCACTTCTTCCACCGCCGGTTTCGTGGCGGGGACTGCTGGGAAGCTTACGTGAGGGAAAGCCGATAAAAGGAGGAATGACTCAAAGGGTCTGTGCAGGTTGGTAAGGAGCGATATGGAGAATTTGATAGCGAAACAGACAGAGAGCGACTTGACCGAAGTAGAAGCCATAGCGCAGGCCAAGGACGGCGTCGCCGCCGCTTTCGAATACATTTACAAAGCGCATTGCAGACGCGTATACAGCGTGTGCTTGCGCATGATCAAGAACCCGGCTGAAGCCGAAGATTTGACGCAACAAGCATTCTTGCAGCTCTTTCGAAAGATCGGCACGTTCCGCGGTGAATCAGGTTTTTCAACTTGGCTGCATAAAGTGACTGTAAACGTTGTCTTGATGCATCTACGCCGGAAAAGGCCGACTGAACTTCTAGCCGAAGACTTCGAGCGCTACACCTCAAATGGCGAAAGTTCGAGTGAACACGGTTCTAGCGACACTTCGATGTTTGGCGCGATCGAGCGACTTAACCTCATGCGTGCAATCCGCAAGTTGCCGTCCGGTTACAAAAAGATTTTCTTGCTGCATGACGTCATTGGATACGAGCACAGCGAGATCGCGGGGCTCTTGGGATGCTCGACAGGTTGTTCAAAATCGCAACTTCACAAGGCGCGCAAACGACTGCGGCGACTGCTGCAAGGAGAACAAGTGCGAGCGAAAGCCGTTGTCGCCTACGCCTAAGGCGGAAATGTGGCCAGCACCAAAATTAGACCGAAACGCTACCGGTATGTTACGCCGGGCGCTCTTCCCTCTAATAACTTCGAATTACGGATTTTCGGGCCTCAGAATCGGTCCCCACTCGGGCTGGAGCGCACAGATGTTTTTTGCTCTTAGGAGGAGCTAAGTACAGTGAAACACAGAATTGCTTTTTATTTTTTCTCATTTTTTCTATTCGGATTTCTGCTTGCCACTGCTAACGCAACGGCGCAAACTATTGGCTTTCGGCAGACCAATCTCGCATCGAACCTTCCGAACGTGGCCAACAATGTCACGCCAGGTTTGGTCAACCCGTGGGGGATTGCCTTCCTTTCAGACCAGCCCTTCTTTATTGCCGATAATAAGGCAGGCCGGGTGACCGCTCTTGACGGTACCGGACTTGGCGTCGTGCCCGGTAGTTTCATCGTCCCGGATGCCGCCGGGACAGGATTCGACACTCCGACCGGAATTGTTGCCGATCAGAATTCATTCTTTGGCGACCCATCGCTTATCAAACCATTCATTCTGGTGACCGAGCAGGGAACAATTCTCACCTGGGGCCCCGACGCTAATGGCAACCTTCCGCAGCAAGCAACACCACGCCGTCGTATAGCAAGCGCAGTTTACAAGGGCGCGGCGATTCTGAACTCTTTGTTAACCGCACCGGCATTGGCGGTCACCGATTTCCACGGTGGATTCATCGAGACTTTCCTTCCTGGATTCTCTCCAGTGGCGCTTCCGGGTTCATTTACGGATCCGAACCTGCCCGCGGGTTATGCGCCGTTCGGGATTCAAGTGATTGGAAGTCAGGTCTTCGTTACTTATGCGGCGCAGGATGCTGCTAAGCACGGCCCGGTCGTAGGTGCCGGAAATGGCATCGTGAGCATTTTCGATATGGATGGGAATTTCGTGCGGCGATTCGCCACTGCCGGAGCTTTGAACGCCCCTTGGGGAGTCACCCAGGCGACCGCCAACTTCGGCCCGTTCAGCAACAACATTCTGATCGGCAACGCTGGCGACGGAAACATCAACGCGTTTGACCTTGCGACCGGGAACTTCGTGGGCAAACTGAAAGACGGCGACGGCCACGTTATAGCCAAAATTGCCCTTCACGGCCTGGCTTTTCGGTCCGACGGATTTGGGGACCCGAACACGCTGTACTTCAACTCGGAATTCAGCAACGAACAGGATGGGCTATTCGGCGCAATTACCACCGGCCTGGTCAGTCTGACTCGAGTAACTGCCCCGGATATTCTCACCGACGCAAGTGCCACGATCACGGCCACGGTTGAAGCTGCACTCGATAACCCGGGAACCCCGACCGGCACGGTCACTTTTCTGAACGACACGAATCGGCTAGGAACGGCGCCGTTGGTCAACGGATCAGCTGCCCTCGACGCCGTTCTCAGCGGCGTGGGCAGTCATCGCATCACAGCTCTATACAGCGGGGATGCGGTTTTCTTGGCAAGCAGTGACAACATCGCCGTGCAAGTGATGGCGCTACCTACAATACTGAATCTCGTGGCACCCGCAAACGCCGTTCCCGGCTCAGCCGTAACGTTGACGGCGACCATTAACTCGACGGGAGGAACACCGACAGGGGAGATTGCATTTCAGGAAGGAAATGCGAGCTTGGGAAGTGCGCCCCTGGACGGCGCTGGCGTTGCGGCCCTGAGGATCAACACTCTGGCCGCCGGTGCCCATTCTCTTACGGCGTCCTATTCCGGAGATGGAAAATTTGGCGGGAGCATGTCTGCGGCAGTAACCATTACCATCGCCAACGCCGATTTCTCCCTGGGTGCAACTCCCACGAGCGCTGCGGTCATTGCGGGCCAATCGACCCAATTTATGCTGACCGTCACTCCCGCCGGAGGGTTCGCGAACAATGTCACGTTCTCTTGCTCACCAATTACCGGCATCACTTGCACCTTTAATCCTGCGATGGTCACTCCCGTCAACGGAACCGCTAACACCACGTTGACAGTGGCCACCTCCGCCACCATTCCTCGCTACGGGCTTCTGATGCCGGACCTGGTTGGCTCTTGCGCGCTTCTCGTCGCCTTGGCCTTGTTCAGCTTCGTAATGCGGCAAGGCGGGAAGCTTCGAACCGCTCGCGCTTCGCTCCTGACCGCCACGGCAGCGGCGGCAATTGTCGCACTGGGGCTCGCGATCGGTGGTTGCGGCGGATACGGAAGCAGTACGCAGCCGAACCGGGGCACCGCTTCAATCAGGGTCACCGCCCAGTCTGGGAATATTTCTCACATGACAACCGTCAGTGTCACAGTGCAGTAGCGTGGAACCACAAATGCAAGCGAAATGCACTGCACTGAGGGTATAAATATGAGAAGGTTTTCCTTGCAGTGTGCGCAGTCGTTGCTGTTTGTCGCGCCGCTTGCCGTCCTTTTGCTTGTCGGCGTTGCGCCGGCTCATTCTCTTCGTTGTCATCACTTCAGGGCCCAGATTATCTCGGCCGAGAGGCCGACGAGGGCGCCGGACGAATCGAGGCTGCCTATGGCCGGGAGAAGTATGCGCGACTGGTCGAGCTGAAGAACAAGTACGACCCTACCAATCTGTTCCGCCTCAACCAAAACATCAAGCCGAGTCAGGCAACATCGGCAGCAATGAGTGCCTAGGTGTGACACTGCCGTCGTGAGGATTCCGAACGCCACGCATTTTTAGTACACCGACCACGTACCAGGAGTGGCGAGTTCGAGCAAGTGGCGGTCGGGGTCCCGAAAGTAGAGGCTCCAGCCGCCCGATTCCCACGTACGTTTCTCTTCCACGGCGATCCCTCGCTGTTGGAGCCACGACTCCCAGTTAGGCAATTCGTCGGATGGAATTGCGAATGCGAGGTGCAGTTCTCCATCCCCGTCGTGAGGCGATGTGATTGCGCGCGAGGCGCCCTTCTTGAACAGCAACAGTACCTGGCGTGGGCCTGTGTGCATCGCGCAACCGCGCTCGCCGAATTCGCTGATAACGGCGAATCCGAAAGTTTCCCGATAGAAGAGAGCGGAGCGAGGTACATCACTCACATACAAAGAAGATTCAAGGATGCCATCAGTTTTCGGGCACATCGATCCCTCCCGGCTGATTATCTGACGGTATTAGCTCCGGCGCGAGGCATTCGGTTCACGGTTATGCTGAGACCCCAGGAACTTGTTCATTAGTGCGCAGAAAGTGACCATGGACGAGTCGGCAACTCTTCCCTAATCCGAGTCCGGAAGAGTACCCTGTCATCCGTCCGAAGCGTTTTCAATTCCCTAGAACAGCAAATTCTAATTTCAGTCCAAGTTCGGTCCAATTCAAGGGCGAGATAAATGACGCGCTTCCTCGTAAGCGACACCAGAAGCGGCACTTAGAGTTTTGTACTGCGTAACTTCTAAGCAGAGGGTCGGGAGTTCGAATCTCCCCGGGCGCGCCATTTACTTCTTTACGATCATGCTGTTACAAATTCCACGCCTTCGGAGAGGCCTGGAGCAATGGAAAGCTTCGGAAGTTCAAAGCCTTTGCCCACGCGCTCCGCGACTTCGTTTCGATCGACGGTTACCGCATGCGACAACCGCAAATCTGAAAACAGAGAATCACGTGGACAATTCTTTTCCAGGTGAAATTACTTGCGGTTGTATGATGCGCAGCGATCAGCGTCTGATTGCAAAGGCTATCAAGCAGCCGCGCGCTTCCGCGGCCTGCAAGCAGGACATGAAGAAGCAGAGATGTCTCCGTGTCGCAGCAGTCGAATCCAGCTGGCAATGAAGATCTATCGCTATTTGCTCACAGAATATGGGCCGTCAGCCGCCGGGCGATAGTCGGAGTAAGTGAGAATTCTGTCCATGTCGAAATTCTTCAAGAAGAGGATTCTGGTGCTTGCCCGTACTTCGAAGCGTTTCGGCACCCAGACCGCATCACCTACACAAGTCTGCTCCAGAATGATGTGCGAGCCACGCTGCACGCGGGCCACGAATAAACCCATCGAGAACGACTGCGTTACCTGGCCGTCGACCTTGATCCAGCCGAAGTCCTGCTTATCGACCCAAAGCTTTCCTTCCACCTTGAAATACCAAAGTGGAATGCTTGCCAATCCGGGCGAATAGTCAGAAAGATTCAAGGAAGGTCGGGCGGACTAACGGTACCTTAAATTCTCTTGTGTAGATTCGGGTTTTAAACAGAAAAAAGAGCGCACTTTCCTTTGGAGCGCCAACTCACAGTGGAGTTACACCCTGATGCGAGAAATGGAAGTCCTCGGCAACGGCCATCTTAAGCTGGACTTTGCCGACTGGAAAGACGTCTTTGAGACCGTAATGGCGAAGCAAATGCGCCCGGCCTCTGAGGCGGGCCCTTCCTACCTCCTGATTCAAGCAAAATACTGCCGGGCACTGGTGAGAAATCCGTCCAGCTTCCCCCTCTTCCTCTCATGTGCCCAATAGGTTTGGTTGCAGCCTCGAATACCCTTTTTCATGCGCCCATAAACTGAGCGGAATGGCCGCCAAATCATCGACCAGCGGGATGGCGTGGCCGTCTTTTGTCAAATCGACCGTCCGGATATAAAACTGGCAGGTGTCGCAGACTTCCACGCGAATGTGCGGCAACTGCTCCGCAACGTACACCGGCAACTTGCTTTCGGCTTCTTCGCCGCAAGTCGGGCACAAAATACGGCGGAATTCCCATTCTTGTGAACAGAACGAACAGAGGAGGAAGCGTTTTCCACCGTCGCCTTCGGGGCGCAACACGCCCAGTAGCGGGCGCGCGCCGCACTGCGGACAAACTCGCACGGTCATAACCGCGGGAGCCCTCGGCGTCAACGCTGCGCGAAACTCGGCATACGGTTGCAGGAACGCCCGAGCAAGGAACTGTGCCAACGCTCCTGCTTGCTGGTCGTACTTGCCCGCAAGTTCCCAGTACGCCTCCAGGCTCGCAACCCAGGAATCCGACGGCAACAGGGACATCTGACTGGCGGATTTCCCGAGCGCCGGCGGGGCGTGTTGTTCGATCGTGGAAAGAAATCCCCGGAAGTAGGGAAGAAGCACGGTGAGGTCGAGCGGACTCCGCAACTCGGTGCCGGGCGCGCCAGCTGATTTTGCTCCGCTGGATTCCGCGATTTTGGCACGAAGCTTTTTTTGAAAGGCGGCGATATGCTTGTAGAGCTCGAGAAATTCAGTGGCGAAAAAGAGTTGCGCAGCAAGATGCTCGGCGCGCCCCATTCGCGCGTCGTACTCGGTCCCACCGGTCTGTGTTGTCGTCATTTGCGCGGCGTGGACGAATCGCCCACGATCTCTTTGTACCAGCCGGGGTGATAGCGCTTGGCAAAAGCGATCGAAACATCGCCGCGAATGACCGAGCCAAATGCTCCGCGCTCGGCAAACACGCCCATATAGATGTGGATCAGGAACAAGCCAATCGTGAAGAGCGCCGCCGCGGGGTGAACGATAACGGAAATGTATCTCAAGGAGCGAAGATTCCATGGGATGCGTTCCGGGAACCATAGAACGATGCCACTCGCAAGCAACGCCACAGCGCTCCAGAAAAACCCCCAGAACAGAAACTTCTGCCCCGCGTTGTACCGTCCGGCCGGCGGCATCTTGTCGTCTTGATTCGTGCTGTAGTAGCGGACCGCTTTCCACCACTTCTTATCCACGTCCGTGTGCTTCATTTGCGGCGCCCACATCACGTACATATTCCACACGGCCGCGAAAAAGATCAGCCCGGCCCACGGATGCAGCATTCGCGATACTGGCGCCCCGCCCAAAATCACCGCCACCCAGAACAGCCACGGCGACCAGAACGCCAGCCCGGTCATCAGCAGGTAGATGTACGCCCCCGCGGCCACCCAGTGCGTCAATCTTTCCTTCAGCGTGTACCGGAGGACATGCCCGTGAGGAATGATCTGTTCGGATTGACTCACGATTTCTCTCCTCCCGGATGGATGTCCTCATCCTCGCGGTCCTTCGGGCCGAATCGCAGGTAATGCACGAAGAGGCCGATCAATCCGCCAACCATTGCGACGTTGCCAAGCCACTTCAGCGGCCCCTTCCAGAGTTTTACGGTCCACGGAATATGCGGGTCCTTCGGCAGGCCACCGTAAAGTTCCGGCTGCGTAGCGTCATGCAGCACGTAAATCACGCCGGTGCCACCCACACCCGGTGGGTCGTACACGCCGGCATTCGGGAAGTTGGAATGATCGCGAAGTTGTTTCGCGCGTCCTTCAGCAAGGAACTTCATGTCGTCCTTGCTGCCGAAATGCAGGCAGCCCGTCGGACACGACTTAATGCACGCCGGTTCCAGCCCTTCGCTCACGCGATCCGTGCATAGCGTGCACTTGAACACGCGATTGGTCTTGGGGTTCATCTTTGGAATGTCGAACGGGCATCCTGTGATGCAATATCCGCAGCCGATGCAGTTGGCTTGCTGGAAATCGACGATGCCATTTGTGTACTGCACGATCGCGCCGTCCGCGGGACACGCCGCCAGGCATCCCGGCTCGGCGCAATGCATGCACTGGTTCTTGCGCATCAGCCACATCAGCGTGCCGTCTTCACGTTCGTGCTCGTTGAAGAGGATCAGGTTCCAGTAATTCCACCGCGTCTCCGGCATCGTCTGATAGGTATTGTTGAAAACAGTTTCCCCGAAGGGCAGGTCGTTCCATTCCATGCACGCCACTTCGCAAGCCTTGCAGCCAATGCATGTCGTGGTGTCGATGAGTTTGCAGACTTTATATTCGCGCTGCGTGTCTTCGCCGGGAACAGTTCCCGCGTGACCTGAGATTTTCTGGATGCGCAATATTTCCTGGCTCATGGCATCCTCTACGCTTTCTCGAGCTTCACCAGGAAGCCCTTGAATTCCGGTGTGTAAGCGTTGGGATCAAAGACCGTCGGCGTGAGTAAATTCACCAGCGTCCGCGCGTCCTTGCCTTCGTCCTCGGCGATTCCCCGATAGCCTTGATGAATGGGGATGCCGATCTGGTAGATTTTTCTGCCGTCGATCATCATGGCCTTGATACGCTTCGTGACCATGGCTTTCGCGATGTACTCTCCGCGGATGCTCGACACTTTTACCTTCTCGCCCCCGGTGAGCCCCATCTCTTGTGCCATCTCCACGGAAATCTCCACGAACGGCTCCGGAATGAGTTGCACGTTCATGGGATTGTTCTTCGTCCAGTAGTGATAAAGCTCGGTCAGTCGATAGGTCGTGCATACCACCGTGTAACCATCCTTCGGCGTGGCGTATTTGTCGTCCGGCGTTTTGAAGCGCTTCACCACCGGATTGTGGGTCTGCTCCGGATGGAGTGGATTGTCAATCGGACTTTCGATCGGTTCGTAATGCTCGGGGAGCGGCCCGTCGGCGAAGGCCGCTAGCGGCCCAAAGATTCGCCCTACGCCCTCCGGATTCATGATGAACGGGCCCATGTGATCTTTCGGTTTGGAATCGATCTTGAAGTCTACTACGTCGTTGCCGACCCATTTTTGCGTGCTTTCGTTCCACCAGACTTGTTTTCTCGTTGGATCCCAGGGCTTGCCGTCCACGTCGCACGACGCGCGGTTGTACAGCACGCGCCGATTCGCCGGCCAGGACCAGCCCCAGCCCGGGTGTATGCCCAAATTTGAGGGGTCCGAAGGATCGCGCCGTGCGGTCTGATTTCCCGCCTCGGTGAACGAGCCGGAGTAGATCCAGTTGCCGCAGGAGGTCGTGCCGTCATCTTTCAGCCATGCGAAGCCGGGAACCTGCTGGCCGGCTTTGACTTGCTGCTTCGTTGCTGGATCCTCGAGATCCGCCAGCGCCTTCCCGTTGATTTCCTTCAGTACCTCGGCCAGGGGCGGATTCGATGGGACGCTGTAATTCCAAGTCAGGTTCAGGACGGGATCAGGGAATTTGCCGCCGTCTTTCTTGTAGAGTTCGCGGACTTTCAAGAAAATTTGCGCGACAATCCCCTGGTCCAGGCGGCAATCTCCGGGCATCGGCAGGGCCGTATTTTTCCATAGCAGCCAGCGCGCGGAATTGGTGAACGATCCGTCTTTCTCGGCAAATCCCGCGCAAGGCAAACGATACACGGTCGTTTGAATCTGCTTCATCTCGTCTATGGTGATGCCGGGCGACTTCCAAAACTCGCTGGTCTCGTCGGGATAAATCTCCCCGACCACCAGCCAATCGGCCTTTTTCAGCGCGTCAATATTTTTCTTGGAATCGGGACCGATCGCTACGCCGTTCATTCCAAAAGCAAGCATGCCTTTCACGGTGCCGTTGTACATGTCGTCCCACAACTGCACCCACGAATAGTTGCGGTCCACTTTTGGCAGATAATCGAACGCCCACTCGTTTTGTTTTGTGGCTGCGTCGCCATAAAGGGCCTTCAGATAGCTGACCGCGAATTTCGGCGTGTTGCTCCAGTAGTTGAACGAATCCCACGGCGCGGGCTTCGAGGATGTCGGCGTAATGCGTTTCATCCAGGTCTCAAAGGAAGTATCGGCGGGAGTCGGCACCTTCAAATAGCCAGGGAGATTGTCGAAAATCCCTGCCATGTCCGTGGCGCCCTGAATATTGGAGTGCCCGCGCAACGCGTTGACGCCGCCGCCCGCGCGGCCCACATTGCCGAGCAAGAGCTGCAGGATCGCTGCAGTTCGAATTATCTGCGTGCCGAAGCTGTGCTGCGTCCATCCGACGGCATAAATAATCGTCCCGGCCTTCTTCATGTCGCCGTCTTTGCGAATCGAAGTGTAGAGGTCGGCGGCTTTGAGGAATTGTTCTTTGGGAATCCCGGTGATGCGCTCGACCATCTCCGGGGTATACCGCGAGTAATGTTTCTTCAGCAATTGGAACACGCAATTGGGGTTCTGCAGCGATAGATCGAACTCGACTTTTTCCGGCAGTCGGGGAGCGGGCGGAGCGCTTCCGGTTGGGGGATGCGCCGCATCATTTGCTCCTCCTGTCCCCGCATAATTCCACGTGGACTTGTCGTAACTCTGCGTCTTGGCGTCAAAGCCAGAGAACACCCCATCCGTGTCGGCGGGCAGCTTGAAATCGCTCTTGACGATGAATGCCGCGTTCGTGTAGTTGACCAGGTAATCTTTCGCGATGCGGTTGTTCTCAATAGCATAGTGAACGACGCCGCCGAGGAAGGCGATGTCCGTGCCGGCGCGAATCTGGCAGAAGAGATCGGCGACCGCGGATGTGCGCGTGAAGCGCGGGTCGACGGAGATTATCTTTGCATTGCGTGTACGTTTCGCTTCGATCGGCCACTTGAATCCGCAGGGATGGTTCTCGGCAGGATTACCGCCCATGATGAGCATCATGTCGGTATTCTTCATGTCCACCCAGCCGTTGGTCATCGCCCCGCGCCCGAACGTTGGTCCCAAACTTGAGACCGTGGGGCCGTGTCAAACTCTGGCCTGGTTTTCCAGGTGCACGACCCCCAGGGCGCGCATCGATTTCACAACCAGATAGTTGAACTCATTGGTGTCGGTACAGCCGCCGATCCACGCGACGGATTCCAGTCGGTTCACCGTGTGGCCCGCCGCATCCTTTTCGATGAAAGTCTCATCGCGCGTCTTTTTCACGCGCGCCGCGATTTCGCTAATCGCATCGTCCCACGAAATGTCCTGCCATTCGGTGCTGCCCGGCCGGCGCACCAGGGGCTTCAGCAAGCGCCGGTCGTTCATGATCTCTTGCTGCAGCGAGGAACCCTTCGGGCACAGCGTGCCGCGGTTGGTCGGATGATCGGGGTCACCCTCGACATGCACCACCTGCGCGGTCACATTCTTCGCGCGGTCGCCGATCGTGTAGATGATGGTGCCGCAGCCCACCGCGCAGTACGGGCAGGTCGAGCGTGTCTCGCTCGCCCGTGCAATCTTGAGCGTGCGCAACTGCGCATACGCGGGCTTCAAATCGAAACCGAACACCGCGGCGGCCGCTCCACCAATTGCCGTTAGTTTGAAAAAATCGCGGCGGGTAGGATTCATGCTGGGACTCCCATCCACAAGAAGTAAAGTGAGGTAGGGTGCGCCTCGCGGAATCTATTTAATAAAACTTGTTGGCCAGCGTGTCAAGCGGTGATTTCCGAAAATTCGCAGGGACTCCAAGGGCTCAAATTCCATGTGTCCATCGACCAGTGCCGCGCATCTAACAGAAACCCGTTAATGCGTTTTGCTCCTCCGGCGGCCCTTGTCTGCCCAAGGTTTTGATCAACGGTCGCGCCGGCTCCGCAGGAAAAACCGCCCGCGCCTTTCTTCTATTCCGTACGGGTGTTCCTGCGTCGAATCAGACAAATCCAGGCCTTCATGCCATTTTGGGGTCCTGCCAGCCCTGGCATGCCTTGGACTAACGCCCCTTCGGAGCCGGCCGTCCGCCGGGCACTAAAAAGGAATTTCAGCCCGAATCGCCGATTGCTGGGTTACAATGTGGATTCCCCGATCCTGTACCGAGCCATTTGTGTAATTTTCTGGCTCTGTGGTACGTAACCTAAGTTGTGTCTTTGCATCAATACTAAGGAGCACGCGGTCCTATGGCAAGTTCACAAGTCTCCGCAAAACCTGACCTCGGATCTCTCCGCATCCACGATGGCCAGCGGAGCAAGACTGGAACTGGCAAGCGGGTCATTTTCGCCGCCATACCGGTCCTCATTTTCGCGGGTATAGTCGCTGCCGCCTACGCTTTCCGCAGTCAGAAGCCGATGGTGGAAGTTGCCACCGCCACGAAGCCCGAAGCAGGCGGCCGACAGACTGCCCTGAATGCCAGCGGCTACATCACGCCTCGACGCCGCGCGACCATCGCTGCCAAGATTACCGGCCGCGTCACCGGGGTATTCTTCGACGAAGGCACACGCGTTGCGGAAGGGCAGCTCCTCGCCACGCTCGATGACGCCGACGTCAAGCGCTCCCTCGATTCCGCCAAAGCCGACCGCGACGCCTCCCAAGCCGCCATCGCCGACTATGAGGTTCAGCTTAAGAACGCGCAGATTCTGCTTCGTCGCGCGGAGCAGCTTCAGAAAGCTGGCGTGCAGACGCAAGAGGCCCTGGACAACGCTGCGACGGCTGCGGACAGCCTGAAGGCCAAAATTGAGCTCGCCAAGCAGCAGGTGGCGGCCTCCGAAGCACGCATCGGCGTTGCGCAACAGGCCGTGGACAATTGCACGATTCGCGCACCGTTTGCGGGCATTGTCGTGTCCAAGGACGCGCAGGTTGGCGAGATGGTCTCGCCCAATTCCGCGGGTGGCGGATTTACGCGCACGGGGATTGCGACGATTGTGGACATGAAATCCAACGAAATCGAAGTCGACGTCAACGAGTCGTACATTGCGCGCGTCGAAAATGGCCAGCAGGTTACAGCAACTCTGGATGCCTATCCGGACAAGCCGATTCCGTCTAAAGTGCGGACGGTCATCCCCACGGCCGACCGCCAGAAGGCTACCGTCAAAGTGCGTATCACCATCCTGAATCTGGAAAAATACAATTTCATTTTGCCAGACATGGGCGTGAAGGTGGCGTTCCTGGAAAATGAGCGGCCCGCGGCAAAGGACAAGAGCAAAGACAAGGGGCCGCAGGCAGTGGCGTTCATCCCCAAGGGCGCGGTGCGCTCCGATGCGAATGCTTCTTTTGTCTTCCTGGTTCGCGATGGAAAAGTCGAGCGCCGCGCTGTCAGCCTCGGCATGGATCGCGGAACGGACGTCGCGATACTGGCGGGCGTCACCCCTGGCGACTCGCTGGTCGTCAAAGGGCCTGAGAGTTTGCATGATGGTGACAAAATTGAAATCCGTCAGTAGGAGCCAAGCATGATCCGAGTCGATGGACGCGACGATTCTTCCAGCCTCATCCGAGTTCGTGGTTTGAACAAAACGTACAGCCGCGGCGGCGAGAAAATTCAGGTGCTGCAGGGCTTGAATCTCGACGTCGACAAGGGTGACTTTGTGGCCTTCATGGGCCCTAGCGGCTCAGGCAAGACTACCTTGCTCAACCTTCTCGGCGGTCTCGACGTTCCATCGGCCGGGAGCATTACCGTGGATGGCGACGAGATTACTCATATGTCGGGCAGCAAGCTTACGCAATGGCGTGCCCGCCATGTCGGTTTTATTTTTCAGATGTACAACCTCATCCCCGTGCTCACGGCGTTTCAGAACGTCGAGCTTCCGCTTCTCTTGACCAAGCTCTCCAAAGCGGATCGCCGCAAGCACGTCGAAACCGCACTCGGGGTCGTCAATCTGGCCGATCGCATGCATCACTACCCGCGCCAGCTCTCCGGCGGTCAGGAGCAGCGCGTCACTATCGCCCGCGCCATCGTCTCGGACCCGACTTTCTTGCTTTGCGATGAGCCCACGGGCGACCTGGACCGCAAGAGCGCGGACGAAATCATGGCGCTAATCGATGAGCTCGTGGGCAAGTACAACAAGACCATCTTGATGGTCACGCACGATCCCGTCGTCGCGGCACGTGCTCACACCACGCTGCATCTTGAAAAAGGCGTGCTCGTCGAAGGCAAGACTTCCCGTGAGAGCGTCATGGCCGGAGGTGCCGCATGAAATTCAGCCGCTTGATCCTCGCCAATCTGTTCCGCAAGAAGGTTCGCCTCATCCTCACCATTGGCTCTTTTGCCGTCGCTCTAGTACTCTTCACGTTTCTTGCTGTCGTGAAGAGCGCCTTCAGCCGCGGCACGGAAATCGCCGGCGCAGACCGCCTGATCGTCGTCAGCCGCATCGGTCTAATGCAATTAATGCCGATCTCCCACCGCGACAAAATCCTTGCCATTCCCGGCGTCAAGGCGGTCACCCACAATCACTGGTTCGGCGGTGTCTATCAGGATGAAAAGAACTTCTTTCCACAGTTTGTCATCGACCCCGAAAATCAACGCCAGGTGATGACTGAGCTTGTGGTACCTGACGAGCAGTGGAACAATTTCCTGACAGACCGCCAGGGCGCCATCGCGGGCGCCCGCACGGCCGCGCGCTTCCATTGGAAAATTGGCGATCGCATCCCCATCAAAACAACTCTGTACGGCGGCGGCTCTTCGGAGTTCAATCTCGACGGGATTTATCACAGCGATCGCCCCGGTGGCGACGAGAGCCAGTTTTGGCTGCAGTGGAAATATTTTGACGAGAACGCACCAGCTGTCGTCAAGAGCACGGCCGGATGGTACGTGGTTAAGCTCGATAGCCCCGAAGACGCCGTGCGCGTCGCCAAGGCCATTGACGAAAAGTTTGCCAACTCGTCGTTTGAGACCAAGACCGAGACGGAATCCGCCTTCGCCGCATATTTCGTCAAGCAGTTCGGAAACATCGAGCTCTTAATCCTCACCATCGGCAGCGTCGTTTTCTTTACGCTACTCTTAGTTACCGGCAACACTATGGCTATCTCTGTGCGGGAGCGCACCTCAGAACTGGCCGTCCTTAAAGCCATCGGCTTTTCCGGGCGCGCTGTCCTTTTCTTCGTTCTGGCAGAGTCGGTGGTCATCGCCCTAGTTGGCGGCTTCCTAGGCTTGACGTTGGCCTACTTGGCCATCCCTGTTATCGGCGTGGCTCTCACTGGCCTTCTGCCCCCTCTCATCCTTTCCAAGTCGCTCCTGACCCTTGGCCTTGGTTTCGCCCTCTTTGTTGGCGCTGCCAGTGGCCTGCTGCCGGGGATTGGCGCCATGCGTATGCGCGTCGTTAACGCGTTGCGGAGAGCCTGAAATGGCAATTCCACTCGTTTACAACGTTCGGAGCGTCAAAGCTCGCTGGACCTCCACAATCGTTGCGGTGGTGGGGATTGCCGGAACCGTGGGTGTCTTCGTAGCCATGTTGTCGCTCGCGCGCGGATTCAAGGCCACGCTTGTTTCTTCTGGCTCCGCGGACAACGCGCTCATTACCCGCGCAGGGGCAACGTCCGAAATGACCAGTGGAGTGTCTCTCGATTCGGTCAAAATTATCCAGGATGCTCCGGGCATCGCTCGTGGGGCCGACGGCCCGTTGCTGACACCGGAGGCTGTCCTGATGGCGCCGATTCCTTTGCTATCCACCGGCACGGATGCCAACGTTGAGCTTCGCGGTGTCGCGCCAAACGTTTTTGCCATTCGCAGCAATGTCAAAATCATCGAGGGCCGCATGTTTCGGCCTGGTCTGTCCGAACTCATCGTCGGCAAAAACGCCAAGGCGACCTATTCGGGCTTGACTCTGGGAAGCACAATTGGTCTCGGCAGCGTACGTTGGCAAGTCGTGGGCATCTTTGACGCCGGCGGAAGCGCCTTCGATTCCGAGGTTTGGGGCGACGCCCACCTCCTGAACGGCGCCTATAAGCGTCCCGACACTTTTTCTCAGTCCGTTACGGTGCACCTCGCTTCGCCTGCCGCCCTTCAACAATTGAGGGACACTCTCACCGCCGATCCGCGTTTGAATGTGGACGTAACCCGCGAAATCGACTACTACGCCAAGCAGTCCACGCGCATGACCCAGCTCATCACTATACTTGGCGGGTTTGTCGCGTTGATCATGGCCATCGGCGCGGTCTTTGGCGCCCTCAACACCATGTACTCCGCCGTTGCCGAACGCGGACGTGAAATTGCCACCATGCGCGCGCTCGGCTTCAACTCCTGGAACGTCGTCCTCTCATTTCTCTTTGAAGCCCTCTTGATTTCTTTTGTTGGCGGCCTTGTTGGCTGCCTCGCCGTTCTGCCCCTCAACGGCCTGACCACCAGCACCATGAATTTTCAGACTTTTTCCAACCTGGCCTTCGCTTTCAAGATCACCTTTGATCTTCTTTGGATGGGCGTTCTCTTCGCTATGGTTATGGGCGTCCTTGGTGGCATGCCCCCGGCCATCCGCGCCGCGAGCCGGCCCGTGGCCACAGCCCTCCGCGAATTGTAGCGGCAAGCGCATCCCAAACTGCCAAGACGGAGTCATGTAAGGCGGTTGCGTCCTATGGATTATTTCTCAAAACTCAAACCGATTAATCGGCGAGCTTCAATTTTTCCAAGTACGCGCTAAAGGCAGCCTTTACCTTGGGAGGATCTGGTGGTTTGCCCTTCGCCTCGGTGATCAGAGAGATAAAATCGTCCATGGCCTTGTCGATCTGTTCGAACAGGCCATGATTGGTCTTCGAAAGCGCCGTATCTCCGCCATAGTCTTCCGCTTTGTCCCACACTCTTTCGAGCACCTTGGCCATTAGCGCGGCCGCTGCTAGGTCGCCTTTCTGGAAATCCGCATAGACGTGTTGCGCCAGGGCGCGGTACGCTCCCATTTTCGAGTTATCCACGCCATTCTGTTGTGCGACCTTCTTCTCTTGCCCCAAAGCCGGTGCGCTGGCCGCGCAGGCCATAAGGAATGTAAGAACCAAGGCAAGGAGGGGCCGAATCGTTCTGTAGGTAGGGAATGTCATTGCTTCTCCTTGGCTCACGAATTGGTTTGTCTCGCGAGCGCCTGAATTCACATGAGCTTTCGCCTGCAATATTTTTGTAACACGATTCGAAAGAATGTGAACCCTGCAGGTGAGCCCGTCTGTGAGCAAAAGGGCACGTATACCCGCTGTGTGCTTCGAGTCGGTCTCAGCTGGTACGGGGAATTCTTTGCAGAGGGGTGGAGCACCCGCAAGCTGGCCGGGCGGCAGAACCCATATCCAATCCTTTACTGCCGTTTTCGAATCCGTGCTTTACACTTGCTTATCATGTCCCTTGACGATTCAAGGACTGCGACCCTAGCCTAAGAAGGAAGGATCCTGGCAGCCGCATGAACCCTCTTGGAAAACAGGCCGCGGACACGCAACGCTGCGCATTTTGCGGCAAGTACATGGCGGCGCATTTGAGGCAGTGCCCCTTTTGCCGCGAGGCCGTTCCGCAGGTGCAATTGTCTCGTCGCACAGGTCCCGACGGTCGCCGTCAAATCCGGCGCGGACTGCTCTACATGCTTCTCGCGGGTGTGATTCATTACTTCGCGGGCGGCTATAGCATGCCTTTCCAGCTTCCCGTTCTCATCCTGCCGCTGGTGACAGATTACCTCTCGCCGCTGCTATTCTTGGGCGGTCTGGGAATGACGATCTACGGCCTCTTCCTCCGAATTAAATCCTGATCCATTTTCCGCCCGTTTGGCGTTGGCATTTGAACCAGCGAAGCTTTCCGAAAGCCGGGCAAGAAATACCGGACGGACAAGGAAACCTGTTCGTAAGGCCAGCTTGACCGATTGGAGTAGTACCCTGCATTCGAATGCTCTCTCCGGCGCCGGCGCGTGGCCTACTAGAAGCGAGGCCGCATCCGGCAGCCTCCAAAATTGTCGCGATACATTCAATATAGGAGTGACTATGAAAAGATCATCGTTGGTTGTTGCATTCGTGGCGTTGGGTGTTTCCCTGTCCATGACGATTGGTGCGGAACGCGCGGGGGCGCAAGGTCCCGCGGGCGCGGGCGCATCCACTGCGGCGCAGGGAAGTTCGAGCTCCTCAGCCTCGCATAGCTCGCGTTCCCTCAATCCTATCAAGTGGGTGAAGCGAGACAAGGGTTCCAAGAATTCCCCTGATTCGAACGGCAGCAGGAGCGACGTCGAAAAAAAGCTGACGCCGAAGTTGCGGGCCCAGGGTGTTTTGCCGGCCAATTCGAACGCCACCGATGCTTGCGCGCCTTTCACCGCGCTGAATGAATGTCTCGCCGCGCTCCACGCCAGCTACAATCTTGCATTGGAGTTCATTTGCCTGCGCGCGAATGTGACGGGCGTGCACACCAACGCCGATCTGTCCGGGTGCAAAGGCGCGATCGCCGACCAGGCCCAGAGCCTGAAAAAGGCGATACATGAGCTGAGTCCCAGTGCCGACGCGAAGGGAGCAGCCAAGAACGCGGAGCAACAAGCCAAGGACGATCTGAAGGATCTCGGCGCATAAGACTGAAGCCGGAGAAAAATCTCAACGCGGTCGAACAGATTTTTCGGAGAAGGCCGAGAAAAACTTGCACGAAGTCGAAACGGGGCGGGCCGGTGAAGGCATCCGCCCTGTTTTATTTGAAACTCACAACCATTGTGGCTTCGGCCCATTGCCTTTTGAATGGCAGAGCCATCCGGAAACAATATTGCGACGAGCGCATCACGATTGCGCGTAGCCAGACCCTGCCGAAGCGGAGGGAGCGGAGTGCTGCGCCGGCGCAGAAGAAGGTGAGGCATCTGGGGACGACGCGGAAGAACCAGCGGCTGAGGCGGAGTATGGGGACGCAGCCGACAAGGGGGCGTCGGTGTCCGACGTGGCAGCGGCAGCTGCAGCGCGGTAGCGCACGATGAGAAGCGTGAGGTCGTCGGCCTGGTGGGCGCCGCGGGAGAAGTTTTCGACGGCTTCGAGGACGCATTTCTGGAGCAGCTCGAGGGGGCACTCCATCTGGCCGGTGAGGAGTTCCTTGAGGCGCGGGATGCCGAACAATTGCTCGTCGGGATCCATGGCCTCGGTGACGCCGTCGCTGAAAAGCACGAGGGTGTCACCAGGCTCGAGCTTCAGGCAAACGGCGGTGTATTGCGCCTCGGGAACGAGGCCGACGGGATAGGAGCCTTCGGTAAAGGCCTCTTCTGCAATGCCGCGGCGGATCAGGAAAGGCGAAGGGTGGCCGGCGTTAATGTATTCGAGATGGCCTTCTTGATCGAGAATGCCGAAGAACATGGTGGCGTAGCGGCCGACCTCCGAGTGATCGCACAGGAAGCGATTGACATGATTGAAGACGCGCGCGGGATCGGTGCCGAGAGTCATGCCGGAGAGCGCGCCCTGAAGCATGGTGGTGAGAAGCGCGGCGCCGAGTCCCTTGCCGGAAACGTCAGCGATGAGAAAAGCGGTGCGGCCATCGCAAAGCGGGAAGACATCGAAGTAATCTCCTCCCACCGATAAGCAGGGAAGATTGAAGCCTGTGACGGAGAGGTGCGGATATTCGCGGAAATCGCGCGGGAGAAGAGCTTGCTGAATGTCGCGGGCAATGTTGATCTCCTGCTCGAGGCGCTGGCGCTCGCGTTCGCGTTCGACGAGGCGGGCATTATCGAGAATGCTGGCGGCGTCGGCCGCCAGGGCGTCTAGGATCTGACGGTCGAGTTTCGAGAAAGCGGCAGGACGGCGCGAATCCAAATAGAGGACGCCGAGAAAATCACCGCGCTTGAGGTCGACCATGGATTCCTGAGTACTGGCGCGGGACATGGCGTAAAGAGGAATCACGACCACGGCGCGCAGGCGCTGCGCGACGATGCTCTGCGCGGCCTGCAAATCCACGTCGGCTTGCGCGAGGTCTTCGGTGATGACCGGAGACTGCTGCTTCAGCGCGAGCTGGATGGCGGTCTGGCTAGGCGTGAGGCTCTCGGGGGGAAGACGAAGTCCGCCACTGCGCCGCGCGAGTTTTACTTTCAGGGCGCCGGCGCAATCGGTTTCGAGGAGCAAACCGCGATCGGCGTCGGTGACGGATACGGCGTGATCCAGCATGTGGCCGAGCACCACGTCGAGAGGGAGCTGGGAATGGAGCAGTGAGGTCGCTTCAAGGAGACGCTTGAGCTTGATCAGGCCGCCGGCCGGCTCCGAGCTAGTGATGTGCTCCATGCGGGTGAGCAGTTGTGGAAGGGAATCGTCGTCTGAACTTTTGGCGGAGCGGAAGATGATCTCGTAGGAGTCGTCAAGGCCGAAGGTGATGGCGTCGCCATCTTGGAGTTCACGACTTTCGACTTTTTCGCCGTTGACGAAAAGGCCGCGGCGCTGGCCGCGATCTTCGAGATAGAAACGATTAGCTTCGATCACGACGGCGGCGCAGTTGCGGGAAATGCGGCGGTCGGAGAGCTGCAAGTGGTTGCCGGTTTCGACGCCGCGGCCGATCATAAACGGCGTTTGGGTGATGCGGGCGTAGCGGCGCGCGCCGTCGGGGGAGACGACTTCGAGCACTGCTTCACCGGCTAGGGGAACGGTGTCAGGCATGGGCGAACCCCATTGCGGGAATTGTAGCATGCGCGAGGAGGCATGGAGGTGGGGAGGTAGAAATGGCGGCCCGGGGCAAGGATCACCATCGGCTTCCTGGTTGACAAGAATAACCCCACCCCTCTCTAGTATGGAACCGCGGATTCTAAAGGGGTTGCGTGGGCGTTCTTCGGAAGTGCGGATCCCAAAAGACTTAGCAGAGCGCGGTTTATGAACGAGTAACCAGAGAGGATTGAAGGTGCGGCTAACACAGGAACACGGAATCCTTGGGACTGCGGATTCCGGAGCGGAGCAGCGGGATGGAGGGGGAGAGTTTCAAAACTCACGTCAGCGCGCGTAATAGATCGGTCAAGTGCGTACTGAGTTGTAATTCGAATGAGTCGTGAAAAAGTAGCGGAACCCAAGACGAGGAATTTTCCACCCTTCGCACTTATCGAGGCGCACCTGGCTTGATAGCGGAGGGTGCGTCACTCGTTTCCGGGCTGGCGGCGCTCAGAAAAGTGACATCATTTTGGAAACGGGCCGGCCATGATCGGCCCAGGCAATAGGGGCTCCCAGGCTTTCTTGCAATGAGCACACTGCACTTGCGGGTGGCCGGAGTCACTGGGCCCTGAGTCTTGGGTGACTGCAAACGAGTTCTTCTTATCGCAGTAAGGACAAGTGACATCGACCATAACGTGGAGGGGCGTGAGTGTTGTCTCCATTTGAAGGGCTTTTTCCGGGGCCTGACGGTTCTCCTTTGGCAGCGATTGCGTTTTCCTGCCGGCCCGCTTGCTGGCGTACAGAGCTTCATCGGCGCGCGCAAGCAATTCCTCCGGACGCTCGCCCATTTCGTACTGTTTCCATCCTGCCGAGAAGGTAACGGGAATCTTCTGGTCATGCCAGTTCACTTCCAACGAACCGAGGCGTACTAACACAAGTTGTAGCTGCTCCAAGGTGCACTCCGGAAGCAGAACCAGAAACTCATCGCCCCCCAACCGAACAGCTAGGTCGGCCCCCCGGACGACCTTGTTCAAACGGGCGGCAAATTCCAGCAATACTTGATCACCAGCCGGATGGCCATGCGTGTCGTTGATCTGCTTGAAATTGTTCAAGTCCAACGTGAGGACGGTCAGGGGATGCCCCTTGCGTTCCGAGCGAGCCACTTCGGCGGCCAGGCGTTGCTCGGCAAAACGGCGGTTGTACAGACCGGTCAGTGGATCAACCATCGCTAGATTGCGGAGAAGCTCGGAATGACCTTGTTTCTCGGCGAGCTGACGGCGAAGCCGCTTGATGAGAATTTGTTGGGAGATCGTATAGATGTTAAAAATGATGACTAAAGCAATCAAACCAAAAACAGCTTCGACCATCTTGATCTTGAAAATGGTGTCCGCTCCTTGACGCACTGCGGGAAGAGCGAGCGCGATGACCGCAAACGCGAGAAGGAATATGACAAAGATAGTATAGCCCCACACCCACCAGTCGCGCTTCTCGATTCGGCGAAATTCGTTTGCAAGCTCTCGATCGCGCGCCTTTAGAGACGGCGGGATGGGTTGGATGTAGGGGTCACTCATGGGATGGAGGGGGAGGCCAAAAAATTCACCGTTCATTCAAGTTAAGCCCTTTGGAAACACCGGTCAAGGCTAATTCGGCGTGATTTACTATATTAGGTACTTCCAGGACTTAGGCCAAGTTGAGGCCTATCTGCCCGGCGGATGTTTCAGTAAAATGCCATCTGCGAAGCAGTTACGGGGAGCCGCTACGCTTCCGCCAAGAGTCCCATCTGGTTAGTACTCCTGTCCCATTGGCCAGGCTGGAGCATCCTGGCAAAATTCAGTTGAACAAAAATGGTCTCGATCTTCATCCTAGTGTTCGCCGTAACCGCCCTGGTGAGATTCGGAATCTCGCAATGGCGCGCGATTTGGATATCGGCCGCCAATCAGCAGCTGTCTGACTCGTTGCAGCTAACCGCGGGAATTGACGGCGCGACTATCGGCGCCGGTGATTTCAGCACACTCTTGCAACTCTGCAACGAGGTGTCTCCTGATTTGAAAAAGGCAAGCCCATGGCTTAGAGAAGTGTCGGTCTACTATCGTGCTATGACGGCATTCGAGCAATCTTTCAGAGTGAAGGTTCCCTCCATTTCCTCATGGGCGAAGGGCGAAATGCAGATTTGCTCGCGCTATGCGGCAGTGGTTCTTGACCAAAGTCTCTCCATGAACATGGAGCGCCGGCTCGCGGCGCGGGCCAACTGACTCAATTAAGGCGGGTTCCACATCCCTCCGAGATTCAGAGCAAGCACCACAGATGTGATTCACCTTCAAGGCGGAGAAGAGAGAAGCCGCCCTAACGGGACGGTGCTACGAAAAGAGGCGCACTCGCTCTCGGAGAGCACGCCAAAGTGCGCATCCGTTCATTAGTGCTACCAGGTTCGGGCAGTCCCGGTCGGTTATTGCCGTGAATTTCAAACCCACTCCGCCGTTAGGAATCAGATGTTGCACGACGGCTTCGATCCTGATCTGTCCTTCCCGAACGAGAAAATCAAGCTTGACTTTCTCGCCCACGGGCCGCGGACTTGGCGTGGAGAGGAATACCCCCCCCCACGCTCAGGTCGCAAACACGGGAAACATCATCCATTCCACAGCATCTCCAATAGACCCACACATCGTCCCCTGTCTCGACTCGAGAAACCATTCTTCTGGAATAGTTTATTTTCGCCAGCGCGGTTGCCATGCGGATCTCCTCAGGCCCTGCAGATTTGCGCGGATAATTGAGAGAACGAACGACCCAACGCAAGGTTGCTGGGGACAATAGCCAGATCATCGAAAGCGAATAATCAGGGGAATACCCTAATTGCTATGCAAGATTTACTTGATCGTGGGTACGGTGCAGCCGCAGTAGGCAGAAAACCCCCGCGCATGCCACGTCGCGCGGTATTGGGGCGAGGGAGAATGGCATGAGCGCGTTGTGCACCCAATGTCAGGCGGTAGTTTTCCGCGGGGAAGGGCTTTTAGCTTTGGCAGGCTCAAGATTGGGGAGGAAGGCGGTGAGGATGCCGATGGCGGGGAGGAACGAGCAGAGGTGGTAGACAGAATTGAGGCTGGTGAGATCGACAAGTTTGCCAAGGAGCGCTGCGCCGATGCCGCCCATGCCAAAGGCAAACCCGAAGAATAGGCCGGAGACGGCGCCGATTCGCCCGGGCATGAGTTCCTGTGCGTAGACGAGGATGGCGGAAAAGGCGGACGCCAGGATCAGGCCGATGATGACGCTGAGGATGCTGGTCCAGAAAAGATTGGAGTAGGGCAGCAGCAAAGTGAAAGGCAGAACGCCGAGTATGGAAACCCAGATGACGTATTTGCGGCCGATCTTGTCGCCCACGGGGCCGCCGATGATCGTGCCGGCGGCGACGGCGCCAAGAAAAATGAAAAGGTGGAGCTGAGCGCTCTGCAGGGACACGTGAAATTTCCCCATCAGATAAAACGTGTAATAGCTCATCAGGCTGGCCAGGTAGAAAAACTTCGAAAACATGAGCGCCACCAGGATGGCAAGAGAGAGCGCGATTTTGCCGGTGGGCAAGGGAGCGTGCGCGTGCGCCGGGGGCATTGCGGCGAGACTCGCGGGATCGGCGGTGAAGGATTTTGCTGAATACGATTTGTGATGTTTCGTCCAGATCCCGATGTTCGCGAGCAGGACAATCCCGAAGAAAGCCAGAAACGAAAACCACGCGAGACTCGATTGTCCCTTCGTGAGCACGAAGGCGGCGAGAAGCGGGCCGAGCGCGGAGCCCGCATTGCCGCCAACCTGGAAAAGCGATTGCGCCATGCCGTGCTGCCCGCCGGAAGCCATGCGCGCGACGCGCGAAGATTCCGGGTGGAACACGGCGGAGCCGATACCCATGAGCGCAGCCGCAGCGAGGACGGTGGCGTAGCTGGGGGCCAGCGCCAAAGCGAGCAGGCCAGCCAGGCTGACACCCATGCCCACAGCGAGGGAATAGGGTTGAGGGCGGCGGTCGGTATAAAGACCGACGAGCGGCTGGAGGATGGAGGCGGTCAACTGCAACGTGAGAGCGATCAGGCCCACCTGGCCGAAATCGAGATGAAAGGAGTTCTTCAGGAGCGGATAGATCGCGGGGATCAGTGATTGCAGGGTGTCGTTCAGGAGGTGGCAGAAGCTGATGGTGAGAAGGATTTTGAAGACGGTCTTCTCGCCAGTGTCTCCCGGAGCAGCTGCCCGAATTGCAGTCAAGTTTGCGTCGCTAGCCATCTTCTCCTTATCTGGTTGCTTCAGCAAACCACGACATCTTGGGCTTCGCCGGGGCATGCACAGCCAGGGCTGGTGGCGACCTGAAACAACCGGATAAGCAAGAGCCATCTAGAGCCGGTGTCCCTGAAGCAGTGGTGAAGGGCCGCATAGTTTTTATCTGGCTGCCGAGGTCAGGCGGCGCGAGACGTAGTCGACGACGTAGGCATCGAAAAGATCGTTGAGGCGATCGCAGACCGGACCGGGAGTGGGGATTTTGTTGCCGGCGATTTCGCCGACGCTGATGAGATTGCGGTTTGTGGAAGAGATGAAGACTTCGTTGGCGGAGTACAGGTCTTCGGGACGAAGCGCCTGCTCCAGGACGGAAACGCCGGCTTCCGGCGCAATTTCCATGAGGATGCCGCGGGTGACGCCTTCGAGGCAGCCGGAGTTAAGCGGGGGCGTGAGCACTTTGCTGTCTTTGAGGGCGAAGATGTTTGCGGACGTGCATTCGGCAACTTCGCCGCGCTCGTTGAGCACGACGACTTCGTCGAATCCCTCTTTGACTGCTTCGGCAACGGCCCAAACATTATTGAGCCAGGAGATGCTCTTTACGCCGGCGAGGGGAGAAGCGGCGTGGCGGCCGTGTTCGCGGAGGCCGAGGCGCACGGTTTCGCGATGTTCGGGGAGGCCGGCGGTGTAAATGATCAGGTCGACCTGCGGATGCTTTTCGTCGCTCTGCCAGTAGCCGACGGTGTTGTAGACAAGATAGATGCGCGCGCAACCTTCGGTTACTTTGTTGGCGCGAATGACCTCGTGGAGATGCACGCGCACTTTGGCCGCGGTGTAGGGCATGGGGAGGCGGGTGAGGTTGGCGTCTTTTTCCAGGCGGCGCCAGTGCCGCTCGTAGGCAAAAGCCTCGCCGCGGGAGATGCGTAGCGTCGTGAAGATGCCCCAGCCGCAAATGAGACCGGCCTGTCCGGGAGAAAGCCGAACTTTCTCGATGGGCAGCAGGCTTTCGTTGTGAAAAACGTTCGAGTGAATCACCAGTTCCTCGTGGTCCGAACTTCAGACCTATCTGTATTGTATCCGAAAATTTGACCGGAACCGCGCGGCAGACCGGCTGCGCTTGCTTTGCCCTGGGCGGATGCCATAGGCGCTCGGAGAGCTTGCATGCGTGTCCTTTCAGCCGGCAAAAAACAAAGAGGGCGGGCCGAAGCCCGCCCCATCGGGAAGAAACCTTCGCTTGAGTCTAGAACAGCAGCTTCAGAGCAAACTGAATCTGCCGCGCGGAACCGAAGTCGCCGGTCGGGAAACGCGTGCTTGTGATCTTACCAAAGGTTGTGCTGGTGGGGCTGAAGGTAAGAGCTGGGTTCCCGAAGTTCGGATGATTCAAGATGTCGAACATCTCTCCACGAAATTGCAGATTCAGCTTTTCTGTCACCTTGGTGTTCTTGATGACAGAAAAGTCCGTGTTGACAAAACCCGGTCCCGTGATGGAGTTGCGGCCGAGATCGCCGGGGTGGCAGGTGGTCCCGACACAGGGAGATGCGAACTCCGCTGCGAATACCGTCTTGCTTCCAAACCATGCGGTGGGATCTCCCGTAACGTGAATCGGCGCGGTGATATCGGGACGAACCGTGAGACTGACTCCCGGGTTGATCGCCACAGTGGGATTCAGAGGATTGCCACTCTGTGCCTGGGTGATGACGCCGACCTGCCACCCAGCCACGAGGCGGTTCGCTTTGAATGGCAGCTCATAAAACCCGCTCAAGACAAAACGGTGGCGGACGTCGAACTCCGACGGACCATAGTCACCGCGGGGGTTGTATGCGTTTTGAAGGATATAGGACTCGCCGGTGGACAGAGAGTTGTAATCGAGTGACTTCGAATACGTGTAGGAGCCCAGAAATTCCAGGCCGTGCGAGAAGTGCTTGTTGATCGTGGCCCAGAGTGCATTGTAGTTCGAGTTTCCATTGCTGTTCACCTGATTGATATTGCCGAACGCACAGGCTGGATGAGGCGCGGTGCACTGAGACGGCAACACGGGGCTTGTGGCCGGGAGTATTGGGAAGGGCCGGGTCGAACCATAAATGCCGTTCGTAACCAAGGGCTGATTGATGTTCTGATTCAGTTGGAGATGAGTGGCCTTCATTCCAACGTAAGCGATACTCAGACCTATGCTTGAAGTTAGTTGCCGCTCGACCGTCAGGTTCCAGTCTTGTGAATACATATCGTTAAAGTTCTGATTGATTGCGGCTGGGCCCAGGCTCGTTGCTGCAAGCGAGCTCCCAGGACTCTCGGCCGTAATTACACCCGAACTGACTGAGATGGGTACGGCAAAAGGCGGGTTTCCGCTCAAACCCGTCACGATATTCGTAGTCGGGTCCTGCGTCAGAATGGCGTAGGCGGCCCGCACCGATGTTTTGCCGTTCTTGAATGGGTCCCAGGCGAAGCCGATGCGAGGCTGGAAGTTTTTGTTGTTCGTGTGATACGGCTGGCTCGCAGGAACGAGGGTGCCGGTCGCGGGATCAAATTGCGTGAAGTGACCCGCGGCCTCGGACGGCGTAGAGTTCCATGCGTATCGCAAACCGAGGTTGATGGTGAAGTTGGGCTTCCACTTGAAACCATCTTGGGCGAAGGCGTCATAGGAGGGCTGCACAAGCCTGTCGTTTCCGGCTCCGAGTTGGATAGTAAAGGCGGAAGCCGAGTCGTTGATAAAGTTTTGGAACGCGGTCTGGCTGACACCGCCCGAAGTAGTCGCATTGAAAGTGAGGGTGCCCACGTTCTCGGCGATGTTGTTGTTATAGGCGCGCCGGATTTCTCCTCCGAACGCGAACGTGTGCCGGCCCTTCAGCCAGCTCATGGTGTCGTTCAGAACAGCAGTAGTGTCCCCGCGTCCCTGCGGTTCGCCATTGGGTCCGCCAAAAAACAAGACTCCTCCTACGTTGATGTCGGGTAACCCCGTGGCCACCGGAGAACCAGCCGGCAGCGTCACGTTGAACTTTGCCGGATCGAGCAGTGCGTTCGGAAGGAACGTCAAGTGGATTCGGTTGAATCCGAGACGAACGGTATTGGCGAGCGACGCATTGAAGGTGTGATCCTCGCTGATGGTCATCAGTTGCCGGAATCCGTCTCGTGTATCACCAAATCCCGGAATGCTTGCCAGGACAACGGGCAGCAACGGCTCTTGCCGAAGATCCTTCTGAACGACGTAGTAGCCGTGGATTCGGTCTTGCTGTCGCAATTCCACATCAACATCGCCAGATCCCTGATTGAGTGACACGTTCGCGATCACACCGCCGTTGAACCCGGTCCAATCAGCTTGAGCGGCAGAAGCGTCTGGGGCTTGATGAAAATTCGCAGCGGGCACGAGCCCCAGCAGGCTTATCACTGCGGGCTTAGTAGCCATCGCGATCTGGTTCTGGCTGAAGACCGTAGTGGAAATCGCCAAGCTCTGGTGTTGTCGAAGCCCCTCGTACGCCAGAAAGAAGAACACCTTGTTCTTGAAGATTGGGCCGCCGAAATCGGCACCGAATTCATTGCGCTTGAAAGGCGACTGAGGGTTTGGTGCTCCGGAAGAAGTGAGGACAGGATTGAAAAAGTTGCGCGCATCCAGATCGTTGTTCCGAAAAAACTCAAACAGTTCGCCGTGATATTCGTTCGAGCCGGAGCGAGTAGCAAGGTTTACGATGGCGCCGGCGTTTCTGCCATACTCTGCTGGGAAGGACGAATTGTCGATCTTGTATTCCGCCAACGTATCGATTGGCGGCTGGAACGTGATCTGATTCTGTACGTTGTCGTTCAGGTTGATGCCATTAACTAGCCAATTGGTCGTATCCTCGCGCTGGCCCGCGGTATTAATTCCGAATGATCCTTGTCCGCGCAGGGGAGCGGAAAGGAAACCATTCGCGGGCGGCGTAACCGTTCCGGGCGTGAGCAGGCTGAGATCCGTGAAGTGCCTGCCGTTTAGCGGAATTTCCTGCACCGTCTTGTCGTTGATCACCTGGCTCATGCTTGTCGCGGCGGTTTCAACGAGCGCGGCATCGGCCATAATCTCGATTTTTTCCGTGGCCTGGCCGACGGTCAGTTGAATGTTTTGCGTGACAGCAGTTGCCACGTCAAGCTTGAGGTTTGCAACGATCGCGGATTGAAAGCCAGAAGCAGTGACCTGGATACGATAAATTCCGATCGGCAACGAAGGGAAGAGATAGGCCCCGGCTGTGTCCGTCTGCGTGGCGGATTCGATTCCAGTGGCTTGGTTGGTCGCGATGACCTTGGCGCTCGCAACGACGGCGCCGGTCGCGTCGGTCACCGTACCGCTCAAAGCGGCCGTGGACTGCCCGTGCGCGTTGCCTCCCAAGACGGCCGAAAGAACGATTAAGAGGAAAGCACGCATGAAAAAATTGCGATTGCCCATCAAATTCCTTAATACAACTCCCATATTTCTACTCCTTCTGAGTCAGTACCGCACTTCGACTGTTAGATCCGCCGTTAATGGTTTCGCAATCGCGGTGCCACAGTGGAACCATGTCAACTCCTCCTGAAAACGAGCCATATCAATGCCTTATAGGTTTACCTCAACGCATAAGCAGCCTGACACCTAGATCCGGCTCCCAAAAACAGAAGGCCCTTACTAAATACGGAAGGAGTTCTATACGGAATTCAGAGGATGACTAGCGTCGGGGCAGGCCGGGAGAATCTATGGCTTGCATCTGTCGGGCAGGTGCAGCAGCTGGCCTTCGTAGATTAGGTTTGCATCGTGGACGGCCGGATTCGCGTGAGCGATGCAAGACCAGTAGGAAGCGTGGCCGAGCTGCGTTTGCGCGATCTTCGACAGCGTGTCGCCCTTGCGAACGGTAATTTTTGTCGCCGTCCGGAGAGAAGAGACTACCGCCGGCAAGTAGATTTGGGAGCCCGCCACGATGTGATTGGCGTCAACGATGCCCGGATTCACGGCGAGCAGGTCGTGCCAGCGGAGACCTTTGCCGAGGTTCTGCTGCGCGAGTTTCCAGAGGGAGTCTCCGGGCCTTACCGTCACGACATTTAGTTTTGCTGGAGCCGCGGGAACGATAGGCGGTGTCGGCTTCGAAGGCGTCACGCGAATGGCCGGTGGACGCGAAGGCATGACCAGCGCCGGAGCCGAGAAGAAAACCTTTGGGCGCTCGAAGGGCGAGCGCTTCACCGGTGGTTGGAAAGGAGCGAAGCGCGGCGGAGCAGGTTTGGAAACCGGCGGACGCAGCGGCATCACCGGCGGCTTTGGCGAAGCGAGCACCGGCGCATTGGCAAAGGGAAGGTGGAACTCCGCGGACTGCTGAAGTTTCTGCGACTGCTTCTGTTTGCGGAAACGGCGCGCGACGTCACCGAGGGGAGCATCAGGGGGAAGTGACTGCGCGTCGACAGCTTCCTGGGCTTTTTCCGCCGAAGGAGCAGCCAACTGATTTTTCTTGGCCTCCACCTGGGCACGATCTTCCGGCGTGAGGATCCGATCGCGCTTTAGATCCTGCTCGGTGTAAACGTGCTTGGATTTCTTCTGCTTACTTTCCTTCTGGGCGCGTTCCTGACGAGCCGCTTCGGCGACGTCCTGAGCGGAGCAGTGCATGGCGCCAAAAACGGCGCAGGATACAAATACAATTCCAGGTAAGCACAAACTAAGGCACCGGCGCGAGAGCCTTGCGGCTGTCGAGGGGCCAGTCACGAGAGGAGTGTCGAGATCCGTTCGTAGCATGTCAAACCGACCACGGGGGGAACACCGCTTAAGAAGAATTATACAGAAAGAGGCCGCATTTGGGCACGAATTTTTTGATAGTTGCCCTTAGTGTTGCCCGAGAAGAACCCTCCGATTTTCCCTGCACCGACTGGCAGTTCCCCGTCACTTTGAAGAACTTGTTCAGCAGACCCTGCGAAACATTCTGCAGGGAGTCTGCATTCTTTCTTTATTTCATTTGAGGACTAACGGACATTCGTTGCGTTATGATTTGCACCCGGGTGATTCCGCGCGGCGGTCAGCTGCGTTTCCGCAGTGCCCGGCTCTCTTTTTACTTACTGCTGGGCGCGGCAAGGAGTAAAGGAACAATGAGCAGTACGCAAGGCTTTTCACGCCGACAGTTCGTTTCTTCGGCGATCTCTACCGCCGCGGTTTCTTGCTTGCCGATCGGACGGGACTTCTTTACGGATCTTGTAACTCCCAACAGTGGAACACGTGAAATCGCTCAAGAGTCCTCAGTTGTTCTGACAACTACTCCATCTTGGCGGGATCAGGGCATTCTCAACCTCACAAAGTCGCCGTACGCCAAGCTGAGGAACGTACCGGTGCATGCCGTCACGATCGAGAATGGTTTTTGGGCGCAGCGCCGCGAAGTCAACGTCAGCAAGAGCATTCCTTCCATGGGCAAATTACTGGAAGCCAACGGGCGGATGGACAATTTCCGCCGCCTTATCGGCAAGAGCACTGCGGCGCAGCGCGGGCCGGTGTACTCCGATTCCGATGTTTACAAGTGGACGGAGGCCGCCGGTTTTGTTTTGCAATCCGGCGAGCGTCCCGAGCTCCGCGCCGCGGTGGAGAAAATCTCGAAGGACGTCGTAGCCGCGCAGGAGCCGAACGGATACTTGAGCACCTATTTCGTCCGCGACCATGCGTCTGAACGAATGGAGCCGAAGACCCAGGAGTGGGGCCACGAGCTTTACAGCATGGGGCATTTCCTGCAGGGCGCCACGGCCTACTACCGGGCTACAGGCGACCGGACTTTACTCAACGCGGGAATCCGCTTTGTAAATGATTTCCTGCTACCCGATTTCGGTCCGGGCCCGGATAAGAAACCACTGTACTCAGGCCATCCAGAAATGGAAATGGCCTTGGTCGAGCTATATCGAATGACCGGCGACAAACGGCATCTCGACCTTGCGGGCTACCTGCTCGCCGGTGACTCGCGGATTCATGCGCGGTCTCCGTGGGATGACGTTTATCATTTTTGCGGGACCCCTTTCACTTCGCGAACGCATCTCGAGGGTCACGCCGTGCGCGCCATGTATGCTTGCTGCGGCGCCGCCGACTATTATCTGGAAACCGGAGATCCCGCGTATCGGAAGACACTCGACGTTTTGTGGAAGGATCTCGTCACATCGCAAATGTACGTCACCGGTGGAGTCGGGGCGCGCAGCGACGGCGAAGCTTTCGGCGATCCTTTCGAATTGCCCAATGCCCGGGCCTACGGGGAAAGTTGCGCGGCCATTGGAAACATGATGTGGAATTGGCGCATGCTCGCCGCGACGGGCGAAGCCAAATTCGCGGATGTGATAGAACGCGCGCTCTATAACGGTATCAATTCCGGCATGTCCCTGGACGGCACACTCTACTGCTATCGCAATCCGCTGGCGTTTGATCCTTCCCATGGCGACAAAATTCGCAACGATTGGTACGACACGACCTGCTGTCCGCCGAATCTGGAACGCACCTTGGCCTCGCTGCCAGGATATTTTTACAGCACCACCGGCGACGGCATTTATCTCCACCTCTACGACAATTCTGAACTCGACTGGCATCTCGAGAGCGGGGTCGGCTTGAGAGTCCGCCAGAAAACAAATTATCCCTGGGATGGCAGCGTGGAAATTATCCTCACTCCCGCCGAACCCACCGAGTTCACATTTTTAATGCGTATCCCGGGATGGACGGACAGCGCGCAAGTCGGCGTCAACGGAAAAGCGGTCGCGGGCGCCGCTCCCGGCCAGTATCTTCCGATACGGCGCCGCTGGTCCGCCGGCGACGTCATCCGCGTGCAATTTAATATGAGACCCCAGCTTCTCGAGGCCAACGCGCAAATCGCCGAGAACAACGGCCGCGTGGCGGTCCAGCGCGGACCGCTCGTGTACTGTTTGGAGCAAATCGACCAGCCGGACGGTGTGGCTCTGAAAGACGTAGCGTTGAATCTGGGCCCGAAATCGAGCGCGCAGTTCCAGGAGGAATTTCAGAAGGACCTGCTTGGTGGAATCATCGTGCTGCGCCATGCCGGCGCGGATTATGGAGAGTCCGCGGAGCGCAGCCTCCTGTACTTCCGCCATTCGAACGAGGCTCGAAGATCCAAGCCTCTCTCTCTAACTTTCATTCCGTATTACGCCTGGGCCAACCGCACCGCGACCCCCATGCAGGTTTGGACGCCCATATGGAAGACGTGAATCCTGAGCTGCAGCATATTTCCTGAGCCGGTAAAAGGTCGGCATAAAGCGGCGTCGAAGGTCCTTCGTTTCCCAGAACCCGTTTGTGGATCGTTTCCGAACAGCCAGAAGTTATCGTGTTTAAATAACGTGCCTGAGTGACGAACTTGGGCCAGCGCAGATGCAGAGGGATGGTTGACGAGATCAGGCGATTTCACTCATTTGGGGATGGTTAGCAGCTATCCTTATTCATGCGAGGACAAGGCCGTGGGCTTGGGGGGCGGGGTTCACAAGGCGGACGATTGGCGAGGCCAGTTCAAAGTTACACGAATCCGATAAACCGTCCTGCCGCAACAATCCCAATCCATAACAGGATCGAAACGAAACCCGCAACCTTCGCCCCCGCAGGCAAAACCCCGCTGTCATCCCACGACGCCACATCCCGATAGACGCTCCAATGGAAAATCAGCGCATGCACGCCAGCCAAAAATATCAATAACATCTTCACTCGAAACGCGGGATTCGTATATACCTTAACCGCTTCCGAAGTAAACAGCAGAGCTCCCGTGACCACCTGCACCGCAAATCCTACCCAAGACCAGGGAAGCAGCCGCCCCGCCAGCACCGAAACCCGCTCCCGCCGCAACATCCACCCCAGAAGGCGCAAATCAAAAACTGCCGTAGTCCCCACCAGCGCCGCCATCCCAAGCAAATGCAGGGTCTCAATCGCCGGAAACAGCCACAGCGATTCCCGTACACTGGTGCCCACCGAAGTCTGTTCCAGCCATCTACAGAATGGCAGCATGTCGGGCGTTTCTATGGAGACCCCCGCATTGACTGACCGTTGGGAAGATCGATGCTCACCAAAGACAAATAAGCCGAGCCGTCCTTAGCCCGAAAGCCCTCAGCAGTCACCTGGTCCCCGCGCTTCACCGTATTCCGGCTCCATCCAAACCGACTTAGCATCCCCAGACTCCCTAACTCCAGCTTCCAGTTCGCAACCTTACCCTTCTCGTCTCTCAGGTCCGCATGAATTAAGGCATGTGGGTTGATCCACTGGAAATCCGTAACCGTCCCTTGCATCCTCACTGTATTCGTCATATCAAACGGTGCGTTTCCATGGTGCGCCCAAAGGGAAGCCGCCCCCAACAAAAGTCCTGTCACCAGCAGAACGGCGCCCACCTTACGATTCATCACCGTCCTCGACGATGGTCGATGAAGGCATCGCATGAGTTTCATAATCTGCATGCTCCTCTGGGCCGGAATCCTCGATCTCGAAATGACAGTTTACCGCTGGCAGGAACAGGTTGGTACTATAAATCACGCGATTTTGCTCTTGACTCTGCAGGGAGTGATATATAGCGACACTACAACTGCTATCCGAGATCGGCGCCGATGAAAATAAGCCGAACCCGGGTTCCTATAATGCCGTTCGACCGGTGACAGCTTCCTCACCTTCTTTGAAACGCTCCGAAGAGGTCGCTTATCCCCTATTAATAGTAATCGCAGTTTCTATCCGGTGACGGCGTACTCGGAGGCAATCCAATTGACTTCCTAAGACGCGCTGCTCGTTGCTGAGTGAGGTCTGACTCCCCGGAAGTCCGCTTGTGTGAGATGCCGGGTTCTTTCCAAACTGATCTTCGGCACTGATTCAAGTTCGTTGACAATGAAGGTGCGGTACTTTATGATTTGAGTTTATCCCCACAGGGAAAGGTGTGACTGAGCGCAATGAGGACGTACGTAGCCAAAGGTGAAGAAGCCGAAGCGCTGAAGGTGGGCGCGAACTGGTTTGTGGTGGACGCGACGAACGTGGTGCTGGGGCGCCTGGCGACCAAGGTCGCGCGCATGCTCATCGGCAAAGACAAGCCGAGCTTTACGCCCTACCTGGATTCGGGCGACCACGTGGTCGTGATTAATGCGGACAAGGTTCGTATGACCGGGAATAAGGCCGAACAGAAGATTTATTATTCCCACAGCGGATATCCGGGCGGGTTGAAGGAAGTGCCGGCGAAGAGGTTGCGCGAGTCGAAGTCGGACTGGATGATACGCGAGGCAGTTCTCGGGATGCTGCCGAAGAACAAATTGCGCGCGCGCCGCGCGAAGAAGTTGCGCGTGTACCGGGATGCGGCGGGATTGGCGCGGCACGCGGGGCAGAAGCCGCAGGCCGTTTCGCTGTAAGCGAGTTCCAGATTTTTTCCGCACGTTGCGGTTCTCCGTTGTGTCTGACCGTCTAGCGGTCACCCATCGCAGGGAGCAAGCCGAGTGTGGAGTTTTTGAGGAGGAACGTTGAGTTCTACGGGTACGCCCATTGCGGGCACACAAACTTGGTTTCTAGGAACGGGACGGCGCAAGGAGTCGGTGGCGCGTGTGTTCCTGCGCCCGGGGGCCGGCAAGTTCACGATCAACGGCCGCACGGTCGAACAGTATTTTCCGAATCACGCGTGGAAGCATGACGCGGTCGAGCCGCTGAAGTTCACGAATATCGCCGACCAGGTGGACGTGGTCGTGACGGCGCATGGCGGCGGCGTGGGCGGACAAGCGGGAGCGGTGCGCATGGGACTGTCGCGGGCGATTTCGCGATTCAATCCGGAGCTGCGGCCGGCGCTGCGGAAGAACGGATTTTTGACGCGCGATTCGCGAATGAAGGAACGCAAGAAGTACGGACAGAAGGGCGCGCGCAAGCGCTTCCAGTTCACGAAGCGTTAATTTTTCGGGCGGGCGAAGCCCCGCCCCTGCGAACTCCGGCGGGTGGGCGCGAGCCGATCTGCCGAGATCACGGCCGGCAAGGAGCCGGCAAGAGGCTGTTCTGTGGCGACGTGAGCCGCCACCGCAAACAGCTATCCTATTAGGAGGAAACTTGGCAGTAGAGATTACGATGAAAGAGTTGCTGGAGGCCGGCGTTCACTTCGGTCACCAGACGCGGCGCTGGAACCCGAAAATGAAGGAGTACATTTTCGGCGAACGCAACGGCATCCACATTATCGATCTTCAGAAAACCCTCAAGATGTTCCGCGAAGCGAGCCGCTTCGTGAGCGAACTCTCCGGGCAAGGCAGGGCGGTTCTGTTCGTGGGCACCAAACGGCAGGCCCAGGAAGCGGTTGCCGAGGAGGCGAAACGCTGCGGTGCGTTTTTCGTGAATCACCGCTGGCTGGGCGGCACACTGACCAACTGGGCGACGCTGCAGAAATCCATCAAGCGGCTGAAGCTGCTGAAGGCCATGAACGAAGACGGCCGCATCAAAGAGCTCTCCAAGAAAGAACAAGCGCGGTTGGACCGCGAAATGAAGCACCTGTTTCAGAATCTCGAAGGCATCGAGAACATGACCCAGTTGCCGGACGCCATGTTCGTGATCGATTCCAACGCGGAAGAAATCGCGGTCAAGGAAGCGCGGCGCATGGGCGTGCCGGTGGTTTCGGTTGTGGATACGAATTGCGACCCGGACGTGGTGGATTGGATCATTCCCGGGAACGATGACGCGCTGCGCGCCATCCGCCTGTTTACGACGAAGATTGCGGATTCCGTGCTCGAGGGCCACACCGCGTACCAGCAATCGCAGGTTGCGGATCAGAAGGCCGCCGAAGATCAGGCGCTGGTGGACGGCGTCGAGTACGTCGACACGAGCGCGTACGAACGGTACGAGAAGCAGGAAGGCGATTTCGTGGAGGCTGTTGTGGAAACCCCGGCGGAGCCTGCCGAGACCGCCGAAGCCACCGTGCCTCCTGACGACGAGGAAAAACGCTAAACAAAATGTGCGGGTGGCAATTTCGTGAGGCCCGCCCCGAGCGGATGGGGGCGGGCCGCTTCACAGCTAACGACATCAACCGAGAGAATCCAAAAGAGCAAAGAGAAAAAAAGGATGAGTACACAACAGCCAGCTATGCAAATCCCAGCACAACTCGTGAAAGAATTGCGCGAGCGGACCAACGCGGGATTCAGTGACTGCCGCGCGGCGCTCGTGGAGGCGGGTGGCGACATCGAGAAAGCCATCAGCGTCCTGCGCAAGAAGGGCCAGGCGGCCGCGGCCAAGAAAGCGCAGCGCGAAGCCAGCGAAGGCCTCGTGGGCAACTATATCCACGCCGGCGGAAAGATCGGCGTGCTGGTGGAGCTGAATTGCGAATCGGACTTCGTGGCGCGTACGGAAGCGTTCCAGCAGCTCTCGCACGACATCGCGATGCACATCGCGGCGCTGGATCCGCGCTACGTGCGGCGCGAAGAAGTGACGCCGGAGATGCTCGAAAAGGAACGCGATATCTACAAGGCGCAGGCGCTGGCGACAGGCAAGCCGGAGCCGGTGGTCGAGAAGATCGTCAACGGGAAGATGGAGAAGTTCTACGAGGAAAATTGCCTTTACGAACAGCACTACATCAAGGATGAGAGCGTGACGATCGGCGAGATGATCGCCCAGGCCGTCATCAAGCTGGGCGAAAATATTTCGGTCCGGCGCTTCGTGCGGTTCAAGGTCGGTGAAGTCAGCGGCGGCGCGGCGGGGCCGGAAACGGCGCCCGTACCCGTGCTTGCGTAAAGAACAAAACCTTCGATAACAATCTTGCAGAGCGTCCCGGTTTGACTGGGGCGCTCTTTTTGTTTGGAGCGCGGCGGCCGTGCGGCCGTGCGGCCGCACTCCGAGATGCGCGATGTGCGCGGGCGGAGATAGTTTGTTACAATTCCCGGGATTTTAGATCGCGCGAACGGAGACTCATGGCGGCGACGAAGAAAGCTGGGAAGAAGGCCGTGAAAAAAGCCAAGCCGGCGTACCGAAGGATCCTGCTGAAGCTCTCCGGAGAGGCGTTCCAAGGGCCGCAGGGATTCGGCATCCACGGCGAAACGATTCAGGCCATCGCGCGTGAACTGAAAGATGTGCACGAACTGGGCGTGCAAACGGCGATCATGGTCGGCGGAGGTAATATCTTCCGCGGCGCCAGGCAGAAGGGATTTGAGATCGACCGCGCGACGGGCGACTACATGGGCATGCTCGCGACGGTCATCAACGCCCTGGCTTTGCAGGACGCGCTCGAAAAAGCAGGCGTGTTTACGCGCGTGTTGAGCGCCATCGAGATGAAAGAGGTTTCCGAGCCGTTTATCCGGCGACGCGCAGTTCGTCACCTGGAAAAGAATCGCGTGGTGATTTTTGCTGCGGGGACCGGGAATCCTTATTTTTCGACGGACACGGCGGCGGCCCTGCGGGCGATGGAAATCAAGGCGGACGTGATTCTGAAGGCCACGCGCGTGGACGGAGTTTACGACGCCGATCCGGAACAAATTCCGGACGCGAAATTTTTTGCCGCGATTTCTTACCGCGAAGTGTTGAACCAGAACCTGAAAGTGATGGACGCGACGGCGATTTCGTTGTGCATGGACAACGGCATGCCGATCGTGGTGTTCAATATGAACCGGGCGGGGAACATCAAGCGCGTGGTGCTCGGCGAGCGCGTGGGCTCGAAGGTGACGCCGGGGTGAACAAGTTTTCAGTTTTCAGTGGTCAGTTTTCGGTAAGAGAAGAAAACTGAATGATGTCCAATTTCGATGGCCGATTTTCAGCGAGAAAAGAGAACTGCATTATTTACAAGTACGGCAGGCTGCTTTCACTGGAAAAAGAAAACTGAATCATGTCCGAGCGATATTCCTCCGGTGGATTTTCTTTTTACTGAAAACTGAGCACTGAATACGGAAGTCCGGATCATGCTGGGAAAAATTGTTTCGATGAGGACACGATGACGACGAAAGAAGCGATTGCCGCGGGCAAGACGCGGATGGAAAAGGCGGTCGAGGATTTTCGCAAGGAACTGGGAACGCTGCGAACGGGGCGTGCGAATGCGTCCATTCTGGACGCCATCCGCGTGGATTATCACGGGACACCCATGCCGGTGAATCAACTCGGCACGGTGACGGTGCCGGAGGCGACGCTGCTGGTGATTTCGCCGTGGGACCCGAGCGTGGTGCCGCTGATCGACAAAGCCATCCGGACCTCGGACCTGGGGCTGAACCCCACAAACGACGGCAATGTGGTGCGCGTGCCGATGCCTTCGCCGACGGAAGAGCGCCGCAAAGAGATCGTCAAGCACCTGCACAAGGTGCTGGAGAATCACCGCACCGCGGTGCGCAACATCCGCCGCGACGTCAAGGAAACGATCGACAAGCTGGAGAAGGAAAAGAAGATCAGCCAGGACGAACAGAAACGGGCGCTGGACGAGATGGAAAAGATTTCGCACGCGGAGACCAAGAAGATCGAGGATTTGTCCGCCGCCAAGGAAAAGGAGATTCTCGAACTCAGGTAGTTTTCAGTTGTCAGTATTGAGTTCTTGGTTTTAAGTTCTTAGTGAAATCAAGAAGGCCCTTGCCGGGCCGACTAATCCTGCCACTGATTGCGGTCTCCCCGAGGCCCAGATGGCCTGTCCTGCTAGAGAAACTACCTCCCCATGCATGATCTTCAAAATAAGGGGGTTACAGAGTTTTAAATTGGTAATCGCTTGATTCTAAGGAGCCTGCATTTTTGTGGCCCAGTTGAAAGATGCAATTGCCGGAAAAAAGGAATTCATTCAGGAAATGCGGCCGGGATGCTCTTAGGACCGCTTGGCTTACTTATTGCGGAGTTATCTACAAAAATAAGTGTATCACGGATAAAAGAAGTGTCAAGAAAAAAGTGCGGCGGGGCAGGGATTTCTCACAACGGATTGAAATCAGGAGGCTTGAGATTGGTGGCATTTGCAGAGGTTAGAAGAAAAACCGCCAGCATGGATGCTGGCGCTCCCGGGAGAGGCCGCATGGGACAGCGCTGCGATTAAGGTTTGGGGGTTGGCTGGGGAGTAGTGGTGACGGAGGCGGGCTTGGTGGCGCGTGCTGGGGGCGATTCGCGGTCGAGGGTAAAGTCCTGGGATTCGTCGTTGAGGACGGCGCGAAGGAAGGCATTGTAGTCGGTGGCGCGGTCGGCGGGAACTTGCCTCAGCAGAAAGTTGATATGGCGCGAGGCTGTGACGGTCAATCCTTTCGCGGAGTACTGCGAGGCGAAGGTGGCGTAATCGCGCTGGACGGAGGTGCCGGTCGGGGCGGTGGTCGTCGTGCCGGGGGGAAGATGCAGCGTCATGTGCGTCTCGACTTCCAACGGTGTGCCGAGATCGATGGGGGACGAAGCAGCGCCTGCCGCGGGTTTCGCGGGCGGATCGGGCAAGCCTAGCTGAGGAAGCAGGGCGGGGATGCGCACCGGTCTCTTCGACCAATCGACAAATTTGGGCTGAGTGATCTCGTAGTCCACGGTGAAGGGTTCTTTCGTTGCGTACGGGTCAGAGGCGATGACAGTGGTTACCTGGCCACGGAAGCCGTCGGAAATCGAGAGAAGTTGCGCGAGTTCCTTCCATTTGTCTTTTGGTGATTGATGGAAGGCGACGCGGAGAAGCAGTTCGTTGTCACCGCGCAGAGAGTAATGGACTTTGGCGGTGAGTTTGCCGTCAACGGAGAGAGCGGCGTCAACGTTCACGTGTTGCGACGCTGGATAGGGCAGATCCTTGGGAACATTCTCCAAGAATGAGATGTCCGACGAGGGATACAGAGGCACGGCCACCCCACCACGCATGTTGGAAGCGATCACTCCGAAAGGTGCGACCTCAACAGCTGGGTCGAGCCAAACTACGCGTCCGGCAAAGGCCACCATAACGAGAGGGTGGCTGAGAATTGAGGAGGTAGGAGGAGCAATATGCGGGTGAGCATCTGAAAGACTAAAAGCCGGCTGCGCCCGCAGCCCAACGGCAGTCGCTAGTGCGGACAACAGCACGCATTTTTCCTCCGAAGTGGCGTAGCCCGAGGGCAAGATCACTTCTGCTCTCCGGAGCCGGAAGCCTGCGGAATCCAACGGAAGATCGACTGTCAGTATGCTCTTGGAGACAAAATCGTAGAGGGTGCGGAGGTCATCTTCCGGTTTGCCGCTGCCGTGGGTCAATTCAATAGCTTTGGCTCTAAGCTGAGGCGTAACCTGCAGTGCCTTCTCGTATGATTTTTGTAGCGCGATTTCGAACTCGGCCCAGCCTTTAAACGTGGTGAGAACAATATCCGATTCGACCGAAGCCGCGGGTAGATCGAAGATCTTCCGTGAGGTTTCGGGAGCAGCCGGAGCAGTCGGAGGACGTATCCACCGGTAAATCAGCCTTGCTTCGGTCCCTTCACCTGAGCGTACAGTTTCGTAATCGTGTGCTGCCAAGGAGGTAAAAGGCTTAAGGTCGCGCGACGCGGGGAGATCTATCTCGAATGATTCTTGCGAGACGATTCCTTCGCGGGCGAAGTCGTGTGAGAGCCAGAATTCGGGAGCTAGGGGGTGGTGGGTGGTGGTGGTGGTGACGCGGTATTCGAGCGTGTCGCCGGGGGCGAGGCCGAGGATGCGGACGGATTTGACGCGGACGTCCTGGTAGGCGGGGGCGTTGATGACGGCGGGATTGGGATTGTCGGTGATGGCGCTGGGAAGGATATCGGCGGTGCCGCCACTGGGGTGCGTGATGTGCACGAGAGGAATTTCGACGGATTCGAAGGAGCGGTTGTAGTCGAAATTGAGGCGCGCGAACTGGCGAACGCCGAGTTCGCTATTGATGTGCACGCGGGTGTGAACTTGTTTGCGGCTATCGCCGTTGGCTTCGAAGCGGTAGCGGGTTTCGAGCAGCTCAATTTGTGCGGGATTCGCTTCTTTCTCGGGCGGGGCCACCTTCTCGGCCTTTTTCTCGGAGGTCTTTTCTGCGGGCTTTTGGACGGGCTGCAGGGCGAGGGTAGCGCGCATGGCAAATGCGATGAAGAGGAGTGGCGACAAGATTCGGAGGAAGAGAAGCGGACGCCCTGAAAGTTTCATCGTGCCCACAAATGGCAGTGTAGGGTGCGGAGTGGGAAGCGGTAAAGACGAAAGGGGAGCGGGGTTTCGGCTTGGTGACGGGTAAAGGGAGGGCGATTCGGCCTGCTGTTGGGCGCGAAGCTTCGGCGATGCGGAAGGCGTAAAGGGGGAGCTGAGGCTCCGCACCCCCCGGAAACGGTTCCATGCCTTGCACGTCTGACACAGTGATAGAGTCTGTCTGCCTGAAAGGCGTAAGGAGAATGCGGATGCGAGGTGTTTTGGCGGCAGTGGCAGCGGTGGCACTGGGATTTTCTTTGAGCGGGGCGTGGACGGCTCGGGCAGACAATCGGCCGGCGCCGAAAGGGCCTGATGAGGATGGCACGAAGCCGGCGCTCGTCAAGATTGCAGGCGAAGGGATGATGGATTCGCACGCGTTTCAGTACCTCACGGAATTGAGCGATGACATTGGCGCCCGCGTGACGGGAACGCCCGCGGAGAGAAAGGCCGAAGAGTGGGGCGTGGCCAAGATGAAAGCTATCGGGCTCGAAAACGTGCACACGGAAAAATACCAGCTCTGGCGCGGATGGACGCGCGGCATGGCGCAAGGGGAATTGCTCGAGCCCATTCGGCGGCCGCTGCATGTGGATGCGATGGGTTGGACGGGATCGACACCGGCGGGAGGCGCGGCAGGCGAGGTGGTAACCGCGAATCTCTTCGATATCGAGGAAGAGGTCAAAAATGCTGCACGGCTTTCCGGGAAGATTGTGCTGGTGGTCATGCAGGGCGCGCCAAAAAAAAATGCGGCTTCCCTGTTTGCCATCTTCGGAGATTTCCTTAAGGCGGCCGGCAAAGCAAGAGCAGTCGCGGTGATCGGAGGCCAGGCGGGATCGAAGGCCTCGGGAATGAACCTCACGCACACGGGGATTCTCGGTTTCGAGGCTGATTTTGCCATCCCGGTCTTGTCGATGACTGCCGAGGATCAAGGACAGCTCGAAAGGTACGCCGAGAGCGGGAAAAAAGTGCGAGCGCGCTTCAACGTGCAAAATACATTTTCAAACGGGCCAGTGGAATCGGCGAATGTGGTGGGAGAGATTTGCGGGCGCGAAAACCCGGAGCAGGTGCTAGTTGTCGGAGCGCACCTGGATTCCTGGGATCTTTCGGAGGGAGCCACGGACAACGGCACAGGCTCGGCGAGCGTGCTGGCCTCAGCGGAAGCTATCATGCGCTCCGGAATGAGGCCGCGGCGGACGATCCGTTTTGTATTGTTCACGGGCGAGGAGGAGGGGCTCGACGGTTCGTTTGCCTACATGAAGCAACATCAATCGGAGGTGGCCAATCATTTGGGAGACTTGGTGTTGGATGAAGGGCAGGGGCCGGTGAAGGAGTTCATGCTGGGAGGCCGCGACGATCTGGTGGCGAGCTTCCGGCCTTTCGCGCAGTCGCTTTCGTCGATTCGAAACATTCCCGTGAACGACAAGGTGGAAAGCGGGACCGACACGCTGCCTTTCTCGATGGCGGGATTGCCGGGGATGAACATGAATCAGGATTCACCGGATTATAAATTCACACACCACTCGGCGGCCGACGCGCTGGAGGCGGTGAAGCCCGAAGTGCTGGCGCAAAATGCCACGCTGATGGCGCTCACTGCTTATTGGATCGCGGACCGGCCGGAGCGATTTGCTTCGCCATGGCCCGCGGAAAAGACCGCAAAGATGCTGCGGGCGCAGCACCAGTACGAGATGCTGAAGGCCTTTCATCTTTGGCCTTTTGGGGATCTCGGGGCGGAGGGCAAGGAATAAAAGGGACTCGGCAAGGACGAGACGACCTGACGATTGGCTAGGCGCGAAGCCCCTCTCGGTGATACGCAAGGGAATAGTTTGCAGGGCTTCTCAGAAGACGGGAGGACAATATGGAAACATTCTGGCAAGACATTCGGCATGGCCTGCGCATGTTGCTCAAGAGTCCCGGGTTCAGCGCCGTCGCGGTGTTGTCCCTGGCGCTGGGGATCGGGGCGAACACCACAATTTTCACGGTAGTGAACGCAATCCTGCTGCATCCCCTGCCGGTGAAGGACATCTCGCAGGTGGTTGAACTGGACACGATCGACACGAAAACCAAAGTGGGGTTTGCCAACGCCGCGAAGATGCCGATGTCCTTTCCGAATTTTCAGGACTATCAGAAGCAGGCGGAAGTTTTCTCCAGCTTGTCGTGCATCGTGCCGACTGCGCTGACATGGAGCGGCGGCGCCGAGCCCCGGCAGGTCAACGGGCAAATCGTGAGCGCGAATTACTTCGATGTGCTGGGCCTGCAGCCTGCCGCCGGACGGTTTTTCCTTCCTGATGAAGATAGAAAGCTAAACGGAAACACCGTGGCGGTGATCAGCCACAGTTTTTGGGTCAATAAGCTGGGATCGGATGCAAATGTTGTGGGCAAGAGCCTGACACTGAACGCCGTGCCGTACACGGTGGTCGGAGTGACTCCAAAAGGATTCAAGGGGACGTTCACATTCGCGGGCGCGGAACAGATATGGATTCCTTCGAGCATGTATCCGCAGGTCCTTGCGGGATTGAACAAGGAGTTTTTTAACGACCGGCGATTTCTGGGGGTATTTTCGGTCGGGCGGCTCAAGCCAGGAATTGATCTGGGACCGGCGCAGGCTTCGCTGAAGACGATTGCGTCGCGGCTGGAGGCGGAATATCCCAAAGATAATGCTGGGCGCGGCGTCGCGCTGACGCCGCTGGCAGATGCGGCGGTGGGAGTGAATCAGCACGATCAGGTGTCGCTGGCCGGCACGATGATGATGACCGTCGTGGGGCTTGTGCTTCTGATTGCCTGCGTCAACCTCGCAAACCTTTTGCTGGCGAGGGCCGCGCAACGGGAAAAGGAAATGGGGCTGCGTGCCGCTCTGGGAGCGAGCCGGCACCGTCTCCTGCGGCAAATGCTGACGGAGTGCATGTTGTTGTCACTGCTTGGCGGCGCGGTGGGACTGGCGATTGCTTACGCGGGCCGGAGCGTTCTGTGGTCGTTCCGGCCGCCCTTCATCGAACAAAATGACCTGGATCTTTCGCTCGATTCGCACGTTTTACTGTTTACGCTGGGCATCTCCTTGTTGACAGGGATGCTTTTTGGGGTTGCGCCGGCGTTGAAAGCGTCTGTGCCTGACCTGATGGAAACACTCAAACTGGGCGGGCGCGGAGGATCGATCGGCTGGGGACGGAACCGTTTGCGCAGCCTGCTGGTTGTTTCGGAAATTGCGCTCTCGCTGGTGGCGCTGGTTGGCGCCGGACTCTTCATTCGCAGCATGCGGGACGCGCAGCGAAGCGATCCCGGTTTCGAACCGAAAAACCTTTTTATGATGGCATTCGATCTCGGCGCTTTGCATTACGAGGAAGGACGAGCGCAGGAATTCTTTCGCGCGGCCATCGAACGCGCAAATTCGACGCCCGGTGTAAAATCCGCAACGATAGCTTCAAATTTTCCGCTCGGCGGCGGTTTCGCGCGAACGGTTTTTCCCGAGGGAGAGAATGAAACAACCGGGTATCGCGGGACGTTGACGCAACTCGACGATATCACTCCGGGATTTTTCGATGCTCTTCGCATCCCGCTTCTGAAGGGGCGGGTCTTCAGCGATTCCGACCGGAAGGGGACGACGCCAGTTGTGGTGATCAACGAGGCAATGGCCAAACACTTCTGGCCGAACCAGGAAGCCGTCGGCAAGCGGTTTCATTTCTTTGGCGATCCCACCTTGCGTGAAGTTGTCGGGGTCGTTGGAAACACGGTGATCAATAACATTGGGGAAGTGCCCGCGCCACTCGCGTACCTGTCGATCACCCAGGATTATTCGCCAGCCGTAACTCTGCAAGTGCACACGACGGGAAACCCGCAGGCCCCGATCGGAGGCGTTCGCTCGCAGATTCAGTCACTGGAACCGAATCTGGCGATCACCAATGTGCAGACGATCGGAGAGATTATGGATCAAGGACTGTGGGCACCGCGAATGGGCGCGGCACTGCTCACATTATTTGGAGGGCTGGCTTTGGTGCTGGCAGCGCTTGGCGTTTACGGAGTGCTGTCCTACTCCGTGAATCAGCAGACGCGCGAGATCGGGATACGCATGGCAATGGGTGCGGAACGCTCCCACGTGCTCCGGCTGGTGGTGGGCCAGGGGGTGCGGCTGGCTGGGGTAGGGGTGCTGCTGGGAATCCTTGCCGCGCTGGTGGCCATGCGGCAGCTTTCCGGGTTGCTGTTCGGCGTAAGTCCTTACGATCCAGTGACTTTCGGGGCCGTGGCGCTGCTACTCATGCTTGTTGCCCTTCTGGCCTGCTATATCCCGGCCCGCCGAGCTACTTGCGTTGACCCGCTCGTTGCGCTTCGGCACGAGTGAGCTGTTTCCCAAGGAGCAAGAAGGTTAGATGCTTCCTGTCGCTACGGAAACAGTTCATTCTAAATGGCTTATTCGTTCTTCGAGACCGTGCAGGGGGTTCCCGTTGCCTGAGTTGAAGGAAGGGTTATGGCAGGCTCCTAGCTAGAAAAGGCTGCGTAGCAGGGCAGTTTGGCACGGCGGGGGCCAAGACGCAAGAATGCATAAAGTTTTCCAATGGCTTGTAGGCGAAAGATTTGACAGGACGCGTTTTCTTTCCTATACTTCGGTGTTTGTCAGGGATGCTTTTACCCTGAGTGGGGCGGCTCCGGCTTGTTCGGAGTCGTTGAGTTGGAAGGGAATTATCTTCAGTCCCGGAACAAAGTAAGACGGAATGGGACAGAAGAGCGGCCGGAATGGGGCGCCAGCCCCGCAAAGCCGAGTAAGCCTCTCCGAACTGAAGCCAAGAGAGTAGTTCTACTTCTTGGAGTGCGTACGGAGTTTCTTGCTGGTTGTATCTCCGGATTCGCAGTAGACCTTTCAGCACTGGATTGCGCTCTCGCGCCATTTTGTCTGCGCGCCTTGCGGGAGCCGCGAAAAATTACGCGCGCGATTGAGGGACGACTGTGCCGACGTTTTCGCAACTAGTAAGAATGGGACGTGAAGCGGTCCGGATGAAGACGAAGTCGCCTGCGCTGGCGGGCTGCCCGGAAAAGCGGGGCGTGTGCATTCGTGTGTACACGCAAACCCCGAAGAAACCGAACTCGGCGCTGCGCAAAGTGGCGCGCGTTCGCTTGACGAATGCGATTGAAGTGACGACTTATATTCCCGGCGTCGGCCACAACCTGCAGGAGCACTCCATCGTGCTGGTGCGCGGTGGCCGCGTGAAGGATCTGCCGGGAGTGCGGTATCACATCGTGCGCGGAACGCTGGACGCTGCGGGCGTGGAGAACCGCAAGCAGGGACGATCGAAATACGGCGCGAAGCGGCCCAAGGCCGCGGCGGCGAAGTAAGGCAACTGTTTGGTTTAGAGGTTGCGCATGAAACGATTTTGGAAGGAGCGATAAAGAGCAATGCCACGCAAAGGACTCGTTTTCCGGCGAACCCAAGCGACCGATCCGGTCTATGCCAGCGACATTGTGGAGAAGTTCATCTGCTCGATGATGTGGGAAGGCAAGAAGTCGACGGCGCAGCGCGTGTTTTACGGCGCGATGGATCAGGTGGCGAAGAAAACCAACGACGATGCGCTGAAAATTTTCAAGAAGGCCATCGAGAACGTGAAGCCGTTGCTGGAAGTCAAGACGCGGCGCGTGGGCGGCGCGAACTACCAGGTTCCGGTGGAAGTGAATCCGTTCCGCAGGCAGTCGCTGGCGATTCGCTGGCTGCTGCAGTATTCGCGGGAACGCGCGGGCAAGACGATGGTGGACAAGCTCGCGGATGAGTTGATCGATGCGGCGAATGCGCGCGGCGGAGCGATGAAGAAGAAGGAAGACGTGCACCGCATGGCGGAAGCGAACAAGGCGTTCGCGCATTACCGGTGGTAGGCGTTTCATAAATTAAAGGATTCTTAAAAAGAGATTATGCCCCGGGTATTCAAACTCGAAGACACGCGCAACATCGGGATCATGGCGCACATCGACGCCGGAAAAACGACGTCGACGGAGCGCATCCTGTTCTATACGGGCGTGACCTACAAGATCGGTTCGGTGGATGAAGGCACGGCCACCATGGACTGGATGGAGCAGGAGCGCGAGCGTGGGATTACCATTACGAGCGCGGCGACGACCGCTTCCTGGGATCGCTTCAATAAGAAGTACCGCGTCAATATTATTGATACGCCCGGCCACGTGGACTTCACGGTGGAAGTGGAGCGCTCGCTGCGCGTTTTGGACGGCGCGGTGTGCGTATTCGATTCCGTCGCCGGCGTGCAGCCGCAATCGGAAACCGTATGGCGCCAGGCGGACAAGTACCGCGTTCCGCGCATCTGTTTTGTGAACAAGATGGACCGCATGGGAGCGGATTTTGACCATGTGATTCGCACCATACGCCAGCGCCTGGGAGCCCACCCCGTACCTCTGCAATTTCCCCTTGGCCGTGAAGATAATTTCATCGGCATCATCGATTTCCTCGAGGAAAAAGTCATTGTTTGGCTGGAAGAAACGCTGGGAGCGAAGTTCGAAACTTTTCCGGTCGAGAAGCTCTGGGACAAGGCGTTCGTGGATTCGCGGCCGGATGTTGCCGGCGCTTTGAAGGGTTCGGCGATCGACAAGAAGTTTTACGACGACCATCGCAAGAAAGTTATTGAGTACATCGCCGAGCACGACGATGAAGTGATCGACAAGTATTTGAACGAAGTGCCGCTGACGGTGGAAGAGATGCGCAAGTCAATCCGCAAATCGACGCTGGCGCTGAAAATCGTGCCGGTGCTGGCAGGCTCCGCGTTCAAGAACAAGGGAATTCAGCCGCTGCTAGATGCCGTTGTCGATTACCTGCCGTCGCCCGTGGATGTTCCTCCGGTCGAGGGCGTGAACCCAGAGAATGAGGAAAGCGAGCTGCGCCTGGCCCGGGACGATCAGCCCTTTGCGGCACTGGCGTTCAAGATCATGTCCGACCCGTTCGTCGGGCATGTGACGTACATCCGCGTGTATTCCGGCGTGCTGAAGTCCGGAAGTTACGTATTGAACTCTGGCAAGGGCACGCGCGAGCGCATCAGCCGTTTGCTCCAGATGCACGCGAATAAGCGCGAAGAGATTGATGAGATTTATGCAGGCGATATTTGCGCCTGCGTTGGTCTGAAGAGCGTCAATACTGGCGACACGCTATGCGACGAAAACAAGCCGATCATTCTCGAAAATATCGATTTCCCCGCACCGGTTATTTCCGTGGCTATCGAGCCAAAAACGAAAGCCGACCAGGACAAACTGGGTGTGGCGATGCAGCGGCTGGCGCAGGAAGATCCCACGTTCCGCGTTTCCACGGAACCGGATACCGGGCAGACGCTGATCTCCGGCATGGGTGAGTTGCATCTGGAAATTATCGTGGACCGCATGCTGCGCGAATATAACGTGCAGGCCAATGTGGGGCGTCCCCAGGTGGCGTACCGCGAAACGATCCGCAAGAAGGCCACCGCGGAAGGCAAATACATCAAGCAGACCGGCGGACGTGGCCAATACGGGCATTGCGAAATTGAGTTGCACCCGCTCCCCAGCTCCAGCCACGAGAACATGAAAGAATTGTCCACGGACGATCTGGACGCCCTGGCCAAGCAAATCGTGGGCGGGCCGGCTGGAAAGTGGAAGTTCGACAAAGAGCACCGCTTCCTGTTTATCGACAAGATCGTCGGCGGTTCGATTCCGCGCGAGTTCATCGCGCCGATCGAAGCGGGCATTCGCGAAGCATTGGATAACGGCATCCTGGCGGGTTTCACGATGGTGGACGTCGCCGCGGTTCTGATCGACGGCAGTTCGCACGACGTTGACAGCTCGGAAATGGCGTTCAAGATCGCCGGCTCGATGGCGTTCAAGGAAGCCTGCCACAGAGCCTCGCCGGTTCTTCTCGAACCGATCATGAAAGTGGAAGTCGTGGTTCCGGAAGAGTACATGCCGCAGGTATTCGGCGACTTGAATGCGCGGCGTTCGGCGATTCAGGGCACGGAAAACCGCGCGGGCAGCAACGTCATTCGGGTGGAAGTGCCGCTCTCGCAGATGTTCGGTTACGCCACTGATTTGCGCAGCCGCACGCAAGGCCGCGCCACGTTCACCATGCATTTTTCGCATTATGCCGAAGCGCCAGCTTCGATCGCTCAGGAAGTGATCGAGAAGGCGACCGGCAAGGCGGCCAGGTAAATCGGGATTTTGCGGTCAGGGGTTTGTAAGAAAGTTTTGTAACCAGACTATTTGAAAGACTTCGAATGAGGAGCAGAGGACGAAATGGCGAAGGAGAAATTCGAGCGCAACAAGCCGCACGTGAATATCGGAACCATCGGTCACATTGATCATGGCAAAACGACGTTGACGGCGGCGATTACCAAGGTGCTTTCAAAGCACAACCCGAAGGTGCAGTTCCGCGCGTTCGATTCGATCGATAACGCTCCGGAAGAGCGCGAGCGCGGGATCACCATCGCGGTTTCGCACGTGGAGTACGAAACGGCGAACCGCCACTACGCGCACATGGACTGCCCGGGGCACGCGGACTACATCAAGAACATGATCACCGGCGCGGCGCAGATGGATGGCGCGATCCTGGTCGTGGCAGCCACCGATGGACCGATGCCGCAAACGCGGGAGCACATTCTGCTGGCGCGGCAAGTTGGCGTTCCGGCGGTTGTCGTTTTTCTGAACAAGTGCGACATGGTGGAAGACGCGGAGTTGCTGGAGTTGGTCGAACTGGAAGTTCGCGAACTCTTGAAGAGCTACCAGTATCCGGGCGATTCGA
>Ga0193733_1000046_pt1 | contig 50340 bp, 48 predicted proteins | sample U1s2metaG_FD_145076 | JGI IMG/M metagenome (GOLD analysis project Ga0193733, IMG submission 145076) | Soil microbial communities from a riparian zone of the East river system, Colorado, United States - U1s2 | ecosystem: Environmental > Terrestrial > Soil > Riparian zone | place: USA: East River...
GTTAGGCCTAAGTCGGCCTGAAGCACCAGTGCCACGGTTCATAATCGTAACCATACGGATTGTCCGCTGGAAATGAGAGAGCGAAACCAAACTGGCCTGCGTTCTTCGACAGCCACCGAAATGCCCGGGTCTTTTCGAACTCGGGCTCAAGAGGCGCCACACCCTCGTCGGTAGTCACATCAATTGCCCGACCAGAGTGGTGCTCGCTGTAACCAGGAGGGGCGCTTACGCAAAGAACTGCGTCCAGGGACAAGCCTTCGGCCAACTTGGCGCGGATTATTTCTGCTTGGCGATCAACGCTTCGGAAGGCCGAAACGATCTTGATGATTACGCCATCGGAAAGCGCCGCGGCGCTCATCTCCCGCCACTTCGCAGCCGCCGCGGGCGCAAGCATGTGTTCTCTGCCGTCGTCCCCTGTGGCTGCGACGACCAACTCTTGCGCCTCGGGATGCAAAACCAAAGATCGTGCCGCGATCAGATCCGTCGATATCTCCAGAGAAGTCAGGACCGACCTGATTCGCTCAGGGCATTCGATCAGTGTCGGCATCCGGTTCGAGGTCAAACGTCCGCGACGACGCACGCCTCGAGATCAAGACGACGAGTCACAGGTCAATTCTAAACCGGAGACCATCTTTCCGGCCGTATTGCAGCGGGTATTGGAAGCGTTCAAACAGGACGCCCCCATTCGCTTCGACGATTTTTCGCGACGCAACGTTTTCAGGCTCCATCGTGATCTCGACGTATGCCAGCCCTTCCTCTCGCGCGCGCAGCAGCATCAATCGCAGCGCCGACCTGGCGTATCCCAGTCCCGTCTTCCAAGGCACGACTGCGTACCCAATATGTCCGAGCACATGCGAGGGCAGGGACGAGGTTCCGGGTTGCCACCTGAACCCGATCGATCCGCAGAATTCGCCATCCCAAAGCCAGAGATAGTAACCGGGCAAGCGTGGCGCGGACGAGCCGTCCGGCAATACGATCGGCGGGCCCTTCGCCTCTCGATCGGTAAGCTGATCGATAAACGCTTGCGGGTCTTTGTCGATCTGGGCAAGCTCCTCGATAGAGGCTGCAGTACCCTTTATGTTGTCGGGTGACCATCCACGTTTGAGCGCTGCGACATATTCCGGAAGGTGATACAGACTGGGGCGTACGAGCTCCATCGGGCTAGTCGATCCAGGCATCGCGGTCCGCTCGAATGATGAGCTAAGGCTCAGCTTTTTTTCATACACGAAGATTACCGCGAATCCGGACGATCGCGTGGTACTACTCGTAAAACTGTTGGAGCACGGGGATACGCGCGGCGTCAATCTCGAATGCGCGCAACGATCCTGCAGTGAAAAATGCTGGCTCATCGAAACGGCGCATCGGGCTTAGGCCTTCGTCTCCGCTCGTCGTTCTTGCCGGCCGGCTAGGATCGAAGCTTCCCGCTTTCGGGAAATTGGGGTAACGCGTATTGGTGAATCAAGTGGAGCGCCTTCTTGAACGTCCCACTCAAGAGTCTTTTTGATAGTGTCCAAGATCGGCCGGTAGGTTAGCCCCGCTGCAATCGCCCTTTGGTTATCGCCCAGAAAAAGACCGCCAGACTCCTCGTCGTTCTCAGGAATCCAGAGCGGAAGCTCCGTCCATGCTTCGGCACCTGCGGCGATCAGCTCTTCGTCTGAAACCCAGTTAAAGCGCGCATTGCATCCAACTGCGCTGCGGCACGCCTCTAGAAACTGTTGCATCGTCAGCAACGACTTCGGGCCAACCGCATTGAAATACCCCGTGCGCTGCCCCTCACTCAAGCGTACACACCAATCGGCGAGATCGCGCGCGTCAATGAACTGGATTGGACGCTCCGGGCGCCCGGGCGCGAGCACCTCGCCCCCCTGTGCGATCCGGCGCGGCCAATACGTGAACCGGTCCGTCGGGTCGTGCGGGCCAACGATAAGGCCTGGTCGTAGGTGCGTGACTCGCCCTCGGAACGCAGCCTCAAGCGCCTCTTCGGAGCGGGCTTTGAGTGGGCCGTAGCCATCATTTCCTTCAGCCAGGGGCGCGGTCTCATCGTACGAGCGCCCGGCCGGAAACCCTGCATAAGCAGAAATGCTAGAGATGAACGTGTAGTGCTCGATCCGCCGATCCAGAATCTTTGCCATCGTGCACGCCTGCCCCGGAGTGTAGGTGGATGTGTCGATCACGGCATCAAAACGCCTTCCGCTGAGGGCAGATAAGTCGCCATCACGGTCGCCACGCAGTTTCTCAACCTTCGGAAAGAGATCCGGATTCTGTCGCCCTCGGTTGAAAAGCGTAACGCTGTGCCCTCGGGCCAACGCTGACTCCACCACGTGCCGACCGAGAAACACCGTTCCGCCGAGGACAAGAATTTTCACTACCCTGCTCCTGTCTCCGGCACTCGAGAAAGCCGCCTGCTCATTTCCCTACCACCGCAGCACCAACGGTACGGTGGGCCGAAAATCATGGAACCCGCCCGACGTCGCGCCGTCCCAATCCAGTTCAAGATGATGCTCGGCAGCCGGCTTCAATCCGAGGACGCCAAGGCCGCGAAGCATGCTGAGACCCTGGGAAGGTCGGGATGCTTCCGGGCCACACACCGTAACCCTGGTCAATCGCCGGCGTTCGCCACGATGCTCGCGCGGCGGCTGGCGCTCGGATGGCGCCGTTACTGGCGGTTGCGACACGTAAAGGAAAACAAGAGGCTCGTGCCACATGAACCGCGGCGTCACGATAGGGATGTTAGTGCCCTCCGGGAGGAACGGCGCCTCGTACGGCCACGTTTCGATCGGAACCTCGCCGTTCTCGGGGCGGAGCGCGACGCCAAATGGCGAGGCCCCGGTCTCTCGCCAGCGAACGCGCTCCCAGAGTCCGAGTGGACGGACGACTTCAGACTGTAGGTCATCGTCGTCATGCCGCCACAAAAGCTCAAGGTAGGCGTTGTCGAAGAACGCACACGCGTTGGCGGTACCCTGGCCCTGATGGATACGGCGACGACCAAACTGCAGTCCGAAGTCAGCCAGAGCGCGCTCGGCGGCGTGCGGATTTTCAACGCAGATGAACACGTGATCGACGGCCAGCGGCATTGTTAGGCGTCATCGAAATTCATGCGGAATTCGACGCCGTGACTCTCGAAGCCGAGGCGCTGATAGAGCTCATGGACTTTCGGACGTGATGTCCGGCTTGTGGCGATGAGTTTGTAACACCCCGCCTCCCGCGCCGCGGCGATCACTTCCTGCACCAGCCTCGTGGCGAGTCCACCACCTCGCTGCGACTCGTCGACATAGACGTCTTCGAGCAGCCCAAACGGCGCGTCGTGAAGGTCATTGCGCATGACGTATAGGTAGGCTCGGGCGATCTCCCCGTCACCGCCGCTGATCGAGAAGCGGATGCCATGCGCCGTTTGAATTCTTCGATCGATCTTCACGCAACCGACTCCGTCAATCTAGTGTCGCACGACGATCATAGGCTGTCCGTTCGATGGAAGGCTTAGAGCGCGTTTTCCTCATATGCGCTGGATTTCGCGCACCATCAGTAATTCGCCCGGCTCAACTTGATGCTTCATGTGCTGCTCAGGCGATGCTAGCGAGAAACCCAGGCGCTCGAGCAAGCGCATCGAGCGAAGATTCTCGCGTTTTAGCACCGTTGAGAGGCTGTGTACTTGATAGTGTTCGACAAGCTCGGAGATCATCGCTTGGACAGCCTGGCGCGCGAGGCCGCGACCCCAGTAAGCGCTGGACAACTCGTAGGCGATGGCTGCGCGGTCGTTGGGATGCACCGTTGCTTGAACGTAACCGATGAGCTCGGAAGTTGGGAGGCGGACAACCCAGTTGAGCCATTGTTCCCGGCCATTCGCCGAGAGCCTTGATTCGAGCTTCGTAAACCGCGTGCGCAACCATTCGAGAGAGGGTGGCGGCTCGTTCTCGTACTCGTAGATAGCCGGGTCGCTGAGGACCGCGAACATCTCTTCCGCATGCGCCGCGGTTTGTGGCTCCAGTGTGAGGCTGGTAGTCTCGATCATGCGCATGCGCGCTCTAACCTGTAGTGAACCCCGTTCGATCAGCCCGCGAACCTCAGCCCAAGCTGCAGCAGTTCATCCCAAGCGTCGCCTTTGACGATGCCTTTGACGACGCGATCGACTTTCGCCGCATGCTCCAGCGCCGCCAAGAGCGCCGCGCGGGGGAGCTTCTTTGCAGCGCGGCCCACGAGGGACTGTCTCGCATCGCCCCACACGCGCGCTTCGCGCAGGACATCGGAAATCGGCCGGCCCGCCGCGATGCCGGTTTGCACGCGGCAGATTGCACGGATTTCCTCGGCGAGGATCCACAGCACGCGCGGAGGCGCCTCGCCTTCGCCGCGCAGGCCTTCGAGCATGCGCGCAAGCCGCGAGCGCTCGCCCGAGAGCATCGCTTCGGTGAGCTTGAGCGCGTCATAGCGCGCCACGTTCATCACTGACTCGCGCACGGCGTCGAAGTCGAGCTCCCCGGCGGGCAATAGCAGCGCGAGTTTCTGGATCTCCTGGTGGGCGGCAAGGAGATTGCCTTCGACGCAGTCGGTGAGGAACTGCAGGGTTTCGGGAGTTGCGCGCTGCTTCTGCCGCGCGAGGCGAGCCGCGATCCACTCGGGAAGCCGCGCGCGCTCGACCGGGTAGACGTTGACGACGATTCCATGGCGCTCGAGCGCCTTGAACCAGGACGACGCCTGGCCGGCCTTGTCCAGGCGCGGCAGCGTCACCACGGTGAGCGCGTCGGGTGGGAGCCTTCCGCAAAACGCTTCGATCGCCTCCGCGCCGTCGGGTCCGGGCTTGCCTGAAGGAAGGCGCAACTCGATCAGCTTCTTGTCGCCGAAGAGCGAGCGGCTCGCACCGCTCGCTCCGAGCTCGCCCCAGTCGAAGCCGCGCTCCGCCGCGAGGACCACGCGGTCCGAAAACCCGCTTGCGCGTGCGCGGATCGCGTCGGCGGCCTCGAGCGCAAGAAGCGGCTCATCGCCGTGGATCACGTACAGCGGCCGCAGCTCGCGCGAAAGAGAAGCATCCAGCTGCTCGAGCCTGAGAGTGGCCATGCCTATTCGATGGGGACCGACGCCGGCTTCGCCGCGACCAGGCGCCGCATGATCTGCTGCACCATGTCGCTTTGCATGTCCCGGTAGAGCAGCGCTTCCTCGGTCTCCTTGGCGAGCACCTGCGCGTCGCTGTAGGAGACATCGCGCGTCAGCAGGATTTCGATGGTCGGCAGGTAGACCTGGACGCCCTTGGGATCGGTGACGCGGAATCCGACGCGGTAGCGCAGCTGATATTCGCTCACCCGGCCCGCGGTGCTGAAGGAAAGAATGATCTTGTCGCGCAGCTCCTGGGTAAACCCGAGCACCGCCTGCGCATCGCCCGGGCCGTCCACAAGGCGCGTCTTGCTCGCCGCGGCGACGTTGCGCTTCAGCTCGACCACGAGGGGGTTGTTGCCCGGAATGTAGAGCGTCTCGAAAGGCAGCTGCGCCTGGCCGCGCAGATGGAGACCGCAAGCCGCGATGGGCACGGCGATCACGCCGACGAGGGCAGCGCGAGAAAAACGCTCAAACGACCACATTAACGAGCCGCCCGGGGACCACGACGACTTTCTTCACCGCCTGGCCGTTCGTGTAGCGCGTCACCGCGTCGTGGGCGAGGGCTAGCTGCTCGAGCTGCTCGCGCCCGGCTGATTTAGGCGCGCGCATGTGGCCGCGGAGTTTGCCGTTCACCTGGAGCACGAGCTCGATTTCGTCCTGGAGGAGCGCCAACTCGTCGACTTGGGGCCACCGAGCTTTGCCTATGTCGCCAAGGACCTGATCAAACCGAAGTTCTTGCCAAAGTGTATGGGTGATGTGGGGAACTATCGGATGAATAATCCGAAGAAGAATACCGATTCCCTCGTTCATCAATTGAAACCTGGCATTGATCGGTCGCTTGGTCGTTGCCAATTCAAGAGGTGCAGTATCCACAGGGAATCTTTCAAGCGCGTTGAGTATTTTCATTCCTGCAGAAACCACAGTGTTGTACTGCTCTCTACCGTAATCGTAGTTCGCTTGATGTAAGATTTGGTGGATCTCGAACCGTTTCTCTCTGAGCCGGTTATCTTCCGCCGACCAGTCGGTGATTCGTGCAATGCCCTTCGGGAAGGTAATTGAGCTGGCATTTCGGTAACAAAATTCCCAGAGTCGCCTCAAGAAGCGATAAGCACCTTCGACGCCCGCATCCGACCACTCGAGCGTCTGCTCGGGCGGGGACGCAAACATGACAAACAGCCGCGCAGTGTCGGCCCCGTACTTCTCGATGAGATCCTGCGGATCGACGCCGTTGTTCTTCGACTTCGACATGGTGCCGATGCCGTCGGACTCCACGGGCTTGCCGTCGGAGCGCAATACAGCGCCGATGCGCTGGCCCTTGTCGTCGTGCTTGAGCTCGACGTCGGCGGGGTTGTAGTAGGTGATGCGGCCGCTTGCTTCTTTGCGGTAGAAGATTTCGTTCAGCACCATGCCCTGCGTGAGCAGACGCATGAACGGTTCGTCCACGCCCGGAACGAGCCCGAGGTCGCGCATCACCTTGGTCCAGAAGCGCGAGTAGAGCAAGTGCAGGATCGCGTGCTCGATGCCGCCGATGTACTGGTCGACCGCCATCCAGTACTTCGCGCGCTCGTCCACCATGCTTTTGTCCTGGTCCGGGCAGGCGAAGCGCACGAAGTACCAGGACGAGTCGACGAAGGTGTCCATGGTGTCGGTTTCGCGCTTCGCCGCTTTGCGGCATTTCGGGCACCTGCAATTCACGAACGACGGCGTTTTGGCGAGCGGATTGCCCGTGCCGTCGGGGACGAGGTTTTCCGGGAGGACGACCGGGAGCTCGCTGTCGGGAACCGGAACGTCGCCGCAACCGTCGCAGTGGACGATCGGGATCGGCGTGCCCCAGTAGCGCTGGCGCGAGATGCCCCAGTCGCGAAGGCGCCAAGTCACCTGCTTGTCGCCGAGGCCTTTCGCCTTGAGGTCGGCGGCGATGGCGTCCACCGCCGCCTGGTAGTCGAGCCCGTCGTACTTGCCCGAGTTGACGCAGCGCCCGTAGTCCGCGTACCACGGCTGCCAGGCGTCAGTCGAGTACGGTTTGCCCGCGACGTCGATCACGCGCTTGATCGGCAGGCCGTATTTCTTCGCGAACGCGAAATCGCGCTCGTCGTGTCCGGGCACGCCCATTACCGCGCCCTCGCCATAGGCCATCAACACGTAGTTGCCGACCCAGACTTCGATTTTTTCGCCGCTGACCGGATGCGTGACGAAGAGGCCCGTGGGCATGCCCTTCTTGTCGAGCTGGGCGAGGTCGGCCTCCATCACCGGGCCGCGCTTGCACTCATCCACGAAGGCGGCGAGCTTCTTGTCCGACCTGGCCGCGTACGCGGCGAGCGGATGCTCCGCGGCCACCGCGCAGAACGTGGCGCCCATCAGCGTGTCGGCGCGCGTGGTGAAGACGCGCAGGATTTCCTTCTCGCCGGCGATCTCGTAGGGAAAGCCGATGTTGACGCCATGGCTCCTGCCGATCCAGTTGGCCTGCATCGTCTTCACGCGCTCGGGCCAGCCGGTGAGCCGATCGAGCGCGGCGAGCAGCTCCTCGGCGTAAGCGGTGATCCGCATGTAGTACATCGGGATTTCGCGCTTCTCGACGAGCGCCCCGGTGCGCCAGCCGCGGCCGTCGATCACCTGCTCGTTGGCGAGCACCGTCCGGTCGACCGGGTCCCAGTTCACCGTGCCGGTCTTCTTGTAGACCAGGCCGCGCTCGAGCATGCGCAGGAACAGCCACTGGTTCCAGCGGTAGTAGCCGGGCGAGCAGGTGGCGAGCTCGCGCTCCCAGTCGATTGCGAAGCCGAGCGAGCGCAGCTGGCGCTTCATGGCGGCGATGTTGTCGTAAGTCCACTTCGCCGGCGGCACGCCGTTCGCCATCGCGGCGTTTTCGGCGGGCAGACCGAAAGCGTCCCAGCCCATCGGTTGGAGCACGTTGAAGCCCCGCATTCGATGAAAGCGGGTCATCACGTCGCCGATGGTATAGTTGCGCACGTGCCCCATATGCAGCTTGCCCGAAGGGTAGGGGAACATCGACAGGCAGTAGAACTTCGGGCGGCCGCCTTTTTTGGGCGGCTCCTCGGTTGCGCGAAACGCGAAGGTAGCGTCCCAGTGCTCCTGCGCTTCGCGCTCGACGATCTCGGGGTGGTACTGGGGCTGCATGAGCGGGTTCTGGAAAAGCATGGATTATAGCCGCGCGGGTCGGCGGCGCAGATGCGCGGCGACAGAGTCTTCGAGGCGACGCTGAAGGTCGCTCTCGGAGCGTGCGGTAAAATCGCGCATTCGCGAACGCCCGCATGCTCAATCTACTCGAAAACCTCAATCCCGAGCAGCTCGCCGCGGTCACCCTTCCCGACCAATCTGCGCTGATCCTCGCCGGCGCGGGCTCGGGGAAGACGCGCGTTCTCACGACCCGCATCGCCTGGCTGATTCAGACCGGGAACGTGAGCCCGAACGGCGTTCTCGCCGTTACCTTCACGAACAAGGCGGCACGCGAGATGCTCACGCGCATCTCGGCGATGCTGCCGATCAGCACCCGGGGCATGTGGGTCGGCACCTTTCACGGCCTGTGCAACCGCTTGCTGCGCGCGCACTACCGCGACGCCGGCCTGCCGCAGCTCTTTCAGATCCTGGATTCCCAGGACCAGCACGCCGCGGTGAAGCGAGTGTTGAAGGCGCTCAGCGTCGACGAGGACAGATTCCCGGCGCGGGAAGCGCAGTATTTCATCAACGCGGAGAAAGAAGAGGGCAGGCGCGCCCGAGACGTCGAGATCGGGGACGAAATCACCCGCCGTCTTGCCGAGATCTACGCCGCCTACGACGAGCAATGCCAGCGCGAGGGCGTGGTGGACTTTGCGGAGTTGCTGCTGCGGACCTATGAGCTCCTTTCCAAGAACGAGATCCTCCGCGAGCATTACCGGAGCCGCTTCCGGCACATCCTGGTGGACGAATTCCAGGACACCAATCGCCTTCAGTACCGCTGGCTGAAGCTGCTCGCCGGACCGAAGAACATCATGTTTGCAGTCGGCGATGACGATCAATCCATTTACCGGTTTCGCGGAGCGCACGTCGGCAACATGGCCGAATTCGAGCGCGATTTCCGCGTCGAGAACGTGATCCGCCTCGAGCAGAACTACCGCTCGCACGCGCACATCCTCGCAGCGGCCAACGCGCTCATCGCCCACAACAAGAAGCGCCTCGGCAAGAACCTGTGGACCTCCGCCGGGCAAGGCGAACCGCTGCGCATCCACGAGGCGCAAAGCGATGGCTACGAGGCGAGCTGGCTCACCGAGGAAGTGCAGGCGCTGAAACGCGCCGGGCTGCGTCTTGCCGATATCGGGGTGCTCTACCGCTCGAACGCGCAGTCGCGCATCATCGAGCACGCGCTTTTTTCGAACGGCATTCCATACCGCGTGTACGGGGGCCTGCGCTTTTTCGAGCGCATGGAAATCAAGCACGCGCTCGCGTATCTGCGGCTGGTGGCCAACCCGGACGACGACGGGGCTTTCCTGCGGGTGGCCAATTTCCCGGCGCGCGGGATCGGCGCGCGCTCGCTCGAGGCCCTGCAGGATGCGGCGAAAGCCGGCGATGCGAGTCTTTACAAGGCGGCCTCGGGGCTTTCGGGAAAGAGCGGCGCGGCGCTCGCCGCGTTCCTGCGCCTCATCGAATCGCTCAAGGCGGAAACGCAGGGGCTGCCTTTGTCCGAGACGGTCGAGGTGATGCTCGAAAGAAGCGGGCTCGTCGCATATTACAAGGCCGAAAGAGACGGCGCCGACCGGGTCGAGAATTTGAGCGAGCTCGTGAACGCGGCGGCCGCGTTCGTGAACGAGGGAGAAGAGCACGATCTTCCGGGGTTTCTCGCGCACGCCGCGCTCGAGTCGGGCGAGAACCAGGCGGCCGAAGGCGCGGACGCGTTGCAGCTGATGACGGTGCACTCGGCAAAGGGCCTGGAGTTTCACGCGGTGTTCATCACCGGGCTTGAAGAGGGGCTTTTTCCGCACGAGCAGAGCGTTCTGGAAGACGACGGCCTGGAAGAAGAACGCAGACTGATGTACGTCGCGATCACCCGGGCGCGGACGCGGCTCTACCTCTCCTTCGCCCAGACGCGCATGCTGCACGGGCAGACGCGCTATAACGTCGCCTCACGCTTCCTCGATGAACTCCCGGAGGAAGCCGTGAAGCGTCTCACGCCGCGGCCGGGGCATGCCCGATTCGATGACGTGGCGTGGGCCCCCAAGCCGGCAAAAGGCGGCAAAACCAAGACGCCGAGCCATGGGTTCCGCATCGGCCAGTCGGTGCTGCACCCGAAGTTCGGCCAGGGCGTGATCGTCAACGCGGAAGGATCCGGCACCGACGCGCGCCTGCAGATCAACTTCGGCAAGCAGGGGATGAAATGGCTCGCGCTGGAATACGCGAAGCTGACCGCAGCGTAGCCCGGCTTGAGCCAGGACTGCTTCTTCAGGGTTTGTCGAACAACCGCAACTGGCTCGCGCCGACGAGCACGGCCTGTTCCACCGCGTGCTTGGCTTCGTCGAGCGTAGCGGCTTCGCCGGAATGATTGCCCGCCTGCCAGCGGTAGACCCCGTCCCATTCCTTCTTCGGGCCGAGCCTGACCTGCCCCAGCCGCTCTTTTCCGAGCCAGTATCCGTGCGCGAGGTAGCCGCGCTCCCAGAACGCCTGTTTCGCCTTTTTCGCGGGCTTCGGCATCCGCTCCTCCCGAGCCGGCATTTTACCCATGGCCGGGGCGTTCGTGTAGAGTATCGCCCACCCCTTAATGGGGGGTGACACTTGACCCCCATTAAGGGGGTAAGAAAAACGAGATGAAAAACGACTATCTGGAGCGGATTCTCCGGGCGCGCGTGTACGACGTGGCGGTGGAGACGCCCCTGGAAGTCGCGCCCAATCTCTCGGCGCGGCTCGGCAACCGGGTGCTTTTGAAGCGCGAGGACATGCAGCCGGTGTTCTCCTTCAAGTGCCGCGGCGCCTACAACAAGATGGCGAATCTGTCCGCGGCGGCGCTTGCCCGCGGAGTCATCGCTTCATCGGCCGGCAATCACGCTCAAGGGGTGGCGCTTGCCGCCCAGAAACTCGGCTGCGCGGCGGTGATCGTCATGCCGTCCACCACCCCCAAGATCAAGGTCGACGCGGTCAAGGCTCGCGGAGCGGAAGTGCATTTGCACGGCGACACCTACGATGAAGCGCACGTCGAGGCGAGACGGCTGGGAAAAGCGCGCAAGCTCGGCTTTGTGCACCCCTACGAGGATCCGGACGTGATCGCGGGCCAGGGCACGATCGGAATGGAGATCCTGCGTCAGACCGCGCATCCGATCCACGCCGTCTTCGTGCCGATCGGCGGCGGGGGGCTCGTTTCCGGCATCGCTTCGTACATCAAGCGCCTGCGCCCGGCGATCAAGGTCGTCGGGGTCGAACCGGTGGACGCCGACGCCATGGCGCGCTCGCTGAAGGCCGGACGGCGCGTCGTGCTGGATCACGTGGGTCTTTTCGCCGACGGGGTCGCCGTAAAGCAGGTCGGCGAAGAGACGTTTCGCCTGTGCAAGGAACTCCTCGACGGCGTGATCCTCGTCGACACCGACCAGATCTGCGCGGCGATCAAGGACGTGTTCGAGGACACGCGCACGATCCTCGAGCCCGCCGGCGCACTGGCGATCGCCGGCGCCAAGGCTTACGTCGAAAAATCCGGACTGCGCGGAAAGAAGCTCGTCGCTGTCGCCTCGGGCGCGAACACGAATTTCGACCGGCTGCGCTTTGTCGCCGAGCGCGCCGAGGTGGGCGATCGGCGCGAGACGATCCTCGCGGTCACCATCGCCGAGCGCCCAGGCAGCTTCAAGAAGTTCTGCGCCACGCTCGGCGCGCGCAACATCACCGAGTTCAACTACCGCATCGCCGATCCCAAGGACGCGCACGTATTCGTCGGCGTCGAAGTGCACAGCCGCGACGAGTCCGCGAAAATCGTCAAGGTCCTCGAGCGCCATGGCCTGAAGACGCTCGACCTCTCCGATGACGAGATGGCCAAGCTCCACGTGCGCCACATGGTAGGCGGGCACGCTCCGCCGGCGATCCGGAGGGACGCGCGCCGCGCCGCCGACGAGTTGCTCTACCGCTTCGAGTTTCCGGAGCGGCCCGGGGCCCTGATGCGCTTTCTGTCGGGCATGCGCACCGACTGGAACATCAGCCTGTTCCACTACCGCAATCAGGGGAGCGACTATGGCAGGGTGCTGGTCGGCATGCAGGTGCCGCGCCACGAGATGCGCGAATTCCAGCGTTTTCTCACCGAGCTCGGCTATCCGTACGTGGACGAAAGCCGCAATCCGGCGTACCGGCTGTTTCTCGGCTGAGCTAAGGCTTCGGCTCCTCTCCGAAGTATCCAGGCGCGATGTCTCCCGCGTAGCAGGGAGGCGAAGAGAAAGCCTGCGGGTTGTCCAGGAACTTGAGCCCCGTCGGCTCGCGGCGGTACACGCCGCGTTCGGTGACGACGAAATCCACCGGAACGTCGTACGGCTGCGGGTGTATCGTTTTCAGGAAAGCCTGCTCGTACGCGATCCCGATGACGCGCGGCCGCTTGGTGAGCGCCGCGAGCGTGCGGTCGAAAAAACCGCCGCCATACCCCAAGCGGTATCCGTCCCCGTCCCATCCCACCATCGGCAGGAGCACGTGATCCGGGCTGACCTCGGGCGAGCCGACCGGGTACGGGATCCCAAGCGGCCCGACGGCCAGTTCCACCCCGGGCTTCCATTCGCGAAAAACGAGCGGAGTCTTGGGGGCCACGACGACCGGCAGCGCGGTCCTCGCCCCGCGTCGCCGCAAGGCCGCAGCCAGATGACGCGCGTCGTATTCGTTCCTGTACGGCCAACAAAATGCGACAGCCCCGTGCACCAGATCCGGGAACGCACGTTCAAGGTGGTGGTCGATCCGCGAGCGCAGCCCGGCGAGCGCCTCTGGGGCGAGCGCTTCGCGCTCCCGCAAAAGCCGTGTGCGCTCGCTCTTGCGCCAGGCGGAAAGCTCGGAAGGAGTCATGGACGGAGGTCCTTCATCTGGCACGAAACATGCGTGTAGTATTCTATCAAAGGAGTAAATTTTGATACGAGCGCTGCTCCGTCCGGTTTGCCTGGCCGTCGCCCTCGCCGCGGCCGCGCCCGGCTACGCGGCGAAGCTCGATCCGCAGGACGCGGAATTCATTGCCGCCCGCGATGCGTTCGAAGCGAATCACCGGACCAAGCTCGCAACGCTCGCTCCCAAGCTCCAAGGCCATCTGCTCGAGCCTTATGTCGAGTACTGGCAGCTCTTCTTCAGGCTTCCCGGTGCATCGGCCGGAGACGTTCGCGACTTCCTTTCCCGATACCCGGGTACTGCGCTCGCCGAGCAGCTGCGCACCGATTGGCTCAAGGTGCTCGGCAAGAGCGGACGATGGGAGTTGTTCCAGGCGGAGTATCCGGCGCTATCCGGCGACGATCCCGAGGTGACGTGCTACATGCTGCTCGCGCGCTGGAAGCGCGAGGATGCGTCGGTGCCCGGTGATTTCAAAGCCTTGTGGAACGCACCGCGCGAGCTTCCGGAAGGCTGCCTCGTTCTGGCCCGGGCGATCCTGAAGGCTGGCCAACTCGGCTCGCGCGAAGCATGGGAGCGTTTTCGCGTGCTGACCGGCGCCGGGCTCATGGGTGCGGCCAAGCGCACCATGGAGTTTCTGCCGCGCGGCGAAGCCATCGACGCGAAGCGGCTCAGCGCCGTCATCCGCGCGCCGGTCAAGTTTCTCAGGAATCCGCAGGTCGATCTGGCCAGGGTGACCGATCGAGAGCTGGTCATCGCCGCCCTTACCTTGGCCGCCGACGCGGACGCGCGGGCTGCCGCGGGACTCTGGGGCGGCGGCTTGAGCGATGCCTTCCCCGTCGAGGACCGCAGATACGTCTGGTTGATGCTGGCCATGAACGGCGCGCTCCGCCACGTGCCCGAAGCGCTCGACTGGTTCGGGGATGCGGGAGCGCTCACCGACGAGCAGCTCGCGTGGCGCGCGCGAATCGCGATGAGGGCAGAGCGGTGGGCCGAGGTCAGAAGCTCGATCGACCGGATGTCGCCGCTGGCGAAGAACGATCCGGCCTGGATCTACTGGTACGGCCGGGCCGAGCGCGAGCTCGGCAGCCCTCTGGAGGCCGAAGGCTATTTCGAGCGCATCGCAGGAGAACACAGTTTCTACGGTCGCCTTGCCGCCGAGGAGCTCGGCGTGAGCTTGCGGATTCCGGCCCGGGCTCCTCTTTCCACCGAAAGCGAGATCGCGGAGGCCGCAGCGACCCCCGGCCTCGCGCGGGCGCTCGCGCTGTATCGCCTGGACATGCGGACCGAGGCGACGAAGGAGTGGCTCTGGACCATCCGCGGCATGGACGACCGGAAACTGCTCGCGGCGGCGGAGCTCGCGCGGCGCAACGAAGCCTGGGATCGGGCCATCGGCACCGCGGACAGGACGGTCTTCGCCCACAACTTCTCTGTCCGCTACCTTGCGCCTTATCGCGAAGTGCTCGCCGAAAAAGCGCGCTCGCGCGATCTCGAGGAGCCGTGGGTGCTGGGTGTGGTACGCCAGGAAAGCCGTTTCATCACCGGCGCGAAATCCTCCGCAGGCGCGACCGGCCTCATGCAGGTGATGCGCCCGACGGCGAAGTGGGTGGCGCAGAGAATGCGCATGAAGAACTTCTCCTGGGCGCGGCTGCACGAGCCGGATCTCAATGCGACGCTTGGCACGTATTACCTCAAGCACGTCCTCAATCAGTTCGACGGCAGCCCCGTTCTCGCTGCGGCCGCGTACAACGCCGGGCCTTCGCGCGCGCGCCTGTGGCGCGGCACGGCTCCGGTCGAGGGCGCGATCTTCGTCGAGACCATTCCTTTCGGCGAGACACGCGACTACGTCAAGAAGGTGATGGCGAACACCGTCTATTACGCCGCCGTCCTCGGAACCGAGCCCACGCCGCTGAAGACGCGCCTTGGCATGGTCCTTCCTCGCCGGTCGCCTGGGGACGTCAAGTCAACCCAGAACGGATCCGTGCTCGAATAGGCGGCAGGCAGGTCTTCGCGGGCGCGTCTATTCCGGGTCAGGACACATCTGCTGAATTCCCTTGCTCACGCGCTGCGGTTAAACTAGTCAGTTCGTATCCCAAGGGTCTCATGAGCCGCATTCTGGTCATCGGCGGCAGCGGCTTTGTCGGCCGGCATCTCGTGCGCCAACTCGTCGAAGACGAGCACTCGGTCATCGTGCCCACGCGCCGGCGCGAACGCGCCAAGCACCTGATTCTCCTGCCTACGGTCGACGTGGTCGAGGCTGACGTGCACGACCCGGACACCCTCGCGAAGCTCACCGCCGGCTGCGACGCGGTAGTGAATCTCGTCGGCATCTTGCACGGGCGCTCGGCCCATCCCTACGGTCCTGAATTCGCACGCGCCCACGTCGAGCTTCCAAAAAAAATCGTCGAGGCGTGCAATAAGAGGCGCGTGCCGCGCCTGCTGCACATGAGTGCGCTGCATGCCCACGCCGACGGCCCCAGCCAATACCTGCGTTCCAAGGGCGAAGGCGAAGCCTGGGTGCTCGCGGCCCAGAACGAGCAGGCGGTGACGGTGTTCCGGCCTTCGGTGATATTCGGGCCCGAGGATCAGTTTCTCAACACCTTCGCCAAGCTCCAGCGCTGGCTGCCGCTCGTGCTCCTTCCCAGCCCACAGGCGCGCTTCCAGCCCGTATACGTCGAAGACGTGGCGCGCTGTTTCAGGGCGAGCCTCGCCGATCGCGACAGCATCGGCAAACGCTATGATCTGTGCGGGCCGCGCGTTTATACGCTGCGCGAGCTCGTGAAGTACGCCGGTATCGCGAGCGGCCACCCGCGGCCCGTCATCGGCCTTTCCGACCGTCTTTCTTTCCTCAGCGCCTGGGCGATGGAATGGAAGCCGGGCAAGAAGCTCATGTCGCGCGACAACTACAATTCGATGAAAGTGGACAGCGTTTCCAGCACCGCTTTTCCCTTCTCCATCCAGCCCACGCCGCTCGAGGCGGTCGCGCCCGTCTATCTCCGCGGCGTCTTCCCGCGCTCGCGCTACAGCTGGTTCCGCTACAAGGCGGGCCGCTAGGCATCCTCCCTGATCATGGCGGCCCGGATCCTGGTCATCGGCAACAGGAACTACTCCTCCTGGTCGCTGCGGCCGTGGTTGTTCATGAAGCAGAACGGGATCGCCTTCGAAGAAGTTCGCGTTCCCTTGTACCAGGCGAGCTCTAAGCAGCGGCTGCTAACGTACTCGCCATCCGGGAAGGTGCCGGTGCTGATCGAGGGGGAGACGCGCGTTTGGGACTCGCTTGCGATCCTCGAATATCTCGCGGAAACACATCCGGGCACCCGGGGCTGGCCTGCCGACTCGGTCGCGCGGACTACCGCGCGGTCTGTCTGCGCCGAGATGCACTCGGGCTTTCCCGCGCTGCGCCAGAACCTGTCGATGAACGTGCGCAAGGTTTTCGCGCCGCGCACCTGGCCCGCCGAGGTCGACGAGGAAATCGAACGCATCCAATCGCTCTGGCAAAGCTGCCGCGAGCGCCACGGGGCGGACGGGCCGTTCCTTTTCGGCCGTTTTTCCGCGGCCGATGCCATGTACGCGCCGGTCGTGTGGCGCTTCATCGGCTACTCGGTGCCGCTCGCGCCGGCGGCGCGCGCCTACTGCGACGCAATGCTCGCCTTGCCGCCGATGCAGGAATGGCGCTCGGCCGCAGGAGCCGAGGCCGAGACACTGCCGCAGTTCGAGATGGCGCCCTGAAAGCCAGGTCCCGGTGAAGATTTACACCGTCGGCGGAGCGGTGCGCGACGAGCTCCTCGGCCTGCCGGTGGCAGACCGCGACCATGTCGTTGTCGGGAGCACGCCGGAGGAAATGGTGCGCCTCGGCTACAAGCCGGTGGGCAAGGATTTCCCGGTGTTCCTGCATCCGCAAACCCATGAGGAGCACGCGCTCGCGCGCACCGAGCGCAAGGTCGCGCGCGGCTACAAGGGCTTCCAGATCCGCGCCGCGCCCGATGTCACGCTCGAGCAGGACCTCGCGCGGCGCGACCTGACCATCAACGCAATGGCACGCGACGAAGCCGGGAAGCTCATCGATCCCTTCGGCGGCGCGGCCGATCTCGAACGCGGGCTGCTCCGGCACGTGAGTCCCGCTTTTGTCGAGGACCCGGTGCGGATCCTGCGGGTCGCGCGCTTTGCGGCGCGGTTCGGTTTTGCGGTCGCGCCGGAGACCATGGTGTTGATGCGCTCCATGGTCGCAAACGGCGAGGCGGACGCCCTCGTGCCCGAGCGCGTATGGCAGGAATTTTCCAAGGGACTGATGGAGGGCAATGCGGCTCTCATGTTCCCGGTGCTCGCCGAAGCGGGGCTGCTCGAGAAGCTGCTGCCCGAGTTGAATCTCGCTTTCGAGCACGGCCGGCCGGCGAACGACTCTGCCCGCGTTCTCGTCCGCTCGCTCGAGTGCGCCGCCGCCGAGCGGCTTGGCCTCGCCCCGCGTTTCGCTTTGGTCGCTTTCGGCGCGCTCACCGCCCAAGCGACGCGCGCGCTGAGCGAGCGTTTCAAAGCGCCCAGCGATTGCCGCGATCTCGCCCTGCTCGCCCGGCGGCACGGCGAGACGATAAAGCGCGCTCCCACGCTGGGTGCACCGGATCTGCTGGCGCTGCTCGAGCACTGCGACGCCCTGCGCCGGCCCGAGCGCTTCGATGAGCTGCTCGCGCTCCTCGCCTGCGTCGAGCGGGGCGAGCGCAGCTGGGTGGAAATACCCTACATGCCGCGCGTGGTCCTGCGGCGGGCGCTGGGCGCCGCCACCGGCGTCGATGCTGCGAAAATCGCCGCGCAAAGCGCGAAATCCGATATCGCCGCAAAGCTGCGCCGCGCGCGCATCGCCGCCATCGAGGCCCTGGTCTGAGATGGAGGCTCAATCCGAAACCGCGATGTCGTGGGACAGTCTCAAGCGGAATCTCCTCGCCGGCACGCGCCTTGCGCTTTTCCTGCCGGTGCGCGCGCTCGACTTCAGCATCTCGATCGGACAGTACGTCGCGCTGGTGTTCGCGAGCCTGGCGTTCTGGCTCGCCGGCGGCATGCTGCGCGCGGGTTTCCCGGGCACCATCGATTTCGGGGCGCTCACCGTGGCGCTCGCGGAGATCCCGCTCCTGCTCGGCACCTGTCTTCTTGCCGCGAGACTGTTTCGGGAAGCGCAGCTTGCCGTGGCATTTGCGGTGTTGCTCGTCGCGACGGACCCCGTCTTCGAAGTCGTGGGAGTCGCGGTTCAGGCGGCGGCGCGCTTGGGCGCGGTCGAGCTCGACGCGCACGCCGTGTACTGGGCGTTCGTCGCCTGGGGCTTCGCCGTGCTCACGCGCACTCTGTACGTTCTCACCGGCTGGCGCGGCCGTCCCTCGGTGCTCGCCTTCGGCCTGTTCGCGGGACTCCTTGCGATCCTCGTCGCGGCTTTCCCGCGCACCGAGCTTTGGATCGCGGCCCAGGATGACCGCGCCGAAGCCGCGCGTCCGCGGTTGACGCAGGAGGAAGTGTTCCACCGGCAGGGAATCCTCCTCGATGAGCAGCTTGCGGCGCTCAGTCCCGAGCGGCACGGCGTCGTGGATCTGTATTTCGTCGGAGTCGCAGGCGACAGCCAGCAGGACACTTTTTACTCCGAGCTCGTTTCGGTCAAGGAATTGCTCGAGGAGCGTTTCGACACCGCGGGCAGGTCGATCGCGCTCATCAACAATCCCGCGACGCTGAAAGATTATCCCATCGCGACGGCGAGCAACCTGCGCTCTACCCTTGCGCATGTCGGCAACACGATCAATACCGAGGAGGACATCGTCCTTCTGCACATCGCCACGCACGGGAGCAACGATTACAGGCTCGTGCTGGACCTCCCGCCGCTAGAGCTCGCGCAGCTCACGCCTAGCGCCCTCGCGCGCATGCTCGCCGACAGCGGCATCAAGTGGAAGCTGATCGTGATCTCGGCCTGTTTCTCCGGAGGATTCATCGAGCCGCTCAAGGACGAGAACACCCTCATCATCACCGCTGCCGACGCGTTTCACTCCTCCTTCGGTTGCGATTACGACAGCGACTACACCTGGTTCAGCCAGGCGTTTTACGACGAGGCGCTGCGCGAGACCTTTTCGTTCGTCGAGGCGTTTGAGGCGGCGAAGGAAACGGTAGGCGACCGGGAGCGGGCGGAAGGCTATCCGCCCTCCAACCCGCAGATGTTCGTGGGCAAGGCAATGCGAAGGAAGCTCGCTGCTCTCGAGAAACGCCTTGCAGAGGATGAGGCGGAGCCGCCTCAGAGGAGCCGCGCCAGCAGCGTCAGGGCGAGCGAAAGCACGATCGTGCTGGCGAAGGGAAGGTAATAGACCCGCCCTTTGTAGCGCACCGTGAGGTCGCCCGGCAGCCGGCCGAGCCCGTATCTCGACAGCCATGGCGAAAGCAGGGTGAGCACTACCAGCGCGATCGCGACCGCAAGGAACCATTTCAGCATGGCTTTACTTTACCGGGCTTCACGATAAACTGCGCGGCTTCCGCATCTGTCGAGGAAGACGATGATCGAGCTCTACACCTGGAGCACGCCCAACGGCCGCAAGGTTTCCGTGATGCTGGAGGAATCCGGTCTCGCGTACGAGCTCCACAAAATCAACATCGGAGCGGGCGAGCAATTCGCTCCGGATTACCTTGCGATCAATCCCAACGGCAAGATTCCCTCGATCGTCGACCCCGAAGGCCCCGACGGAAAGCCGATCGCCATGATGGAATCGGGCGCGATCCTGATCTATCTGTCGGCCAAGACCGGCAAATTCCTGCCGAAGTCGGACCGAGGCAAATACCAGGCGCTGCAATGGCTGATGTTCCAGATGGGCCACATCGGGCCGATGTTCGGCCAAGTGCACCATTTCCTGCGCTCGGCGAAAGAGCAGGTACCCTACGCCATCGAGCGCTACACGAAGGAGAAAGACAGGCTTTACGGCGTGCTCGACAAGCGCTTGGGCGAAGCCGAATACCTTGCCGGGGAATACTCGATCGCCGATATCGCCACCTATCCCTGGGTCGCGCGCTACGAGTGGCACAAGACGGACTTGAATACTTTTCCCAACGTCAAACGCTGGTTCGACGCGATCGGTGCGAGACCTGCGGTCAGGCGCGGAATGGCCGTGCCTTCCTGATTCAACCCTTTCTCGCGTGCTTGACGAGAAAGGCGTTGATCTCCTCGATTTTGAGCTGCGGCTCGTCGGGCTCGGGCCGGTTGCCGACGACCCGGTTCATCCACTCCATGTTCTTCTCCATGCGCGCGACCACCGCCGGCCACTCCGACGCGGTGTGACGCTCGGGGTCGGGCAGCACGTGGCACTGCTGGCATGCAAGCTTGAATGATTGCCCCTCGGGCCGGTTCACCGCCGGATATTTCTTCGGGTCGAGCGGTTCTTGGCTGTGCTTCTGAAGATACGCGAGCAGGACGGTTGCCTCGTCCACGCTCGGCGCCCCCACGCCTGCCATCATGTCGTGCATCAGCTCGCCCAGGTTGCCCTTGCCCCTCATACGCACCACCATGCGCTCGAATATCGCCGGCCACTTCGCGGCGTGATGCATCGCCGGATTGGGCAGGTTGTGGCACTGCACGCAGTACTGGGCGAGGAGGCGCGCTCCGCGGGACCGGCGCTCCGGGAGCTGCCGCAGCTCGAACGTGGGAGGAAGAATGCGCTCCAACATCGGGCCGTGCGGGCTTTCCGCCCAGCGCTTTTTTGCCTGCTCGACGAGCTGCGCGTCCTGCGCGGCGGCCGTCGCCACGAACAGGGCGGCGACGGGAAGCGCGGCGGCGTAGTGCATCGCCGAATTATACTTGGCCGAATCGCCGGGTCCGCGTAAGGCAGGTCTCTCCATTTCCAGAGGAGGCAAGATGAACAACTCCGCCTACGATGCCATCATCATCGGCACAGGCCAGTCGGGCAAGCCGCTTGCCATCGCGCTCGGGCGCGCAGGCTGGAAGGTCGCCATCATCGAGCGCGAGCACGTCGGCGGGACCTGCATCAACGTCGGCTGCACGCCGACCAAGACTATGGTGGCCAGCGCTCGCGTCGCTTATCTCGCTCGGCGCTCGAAAGACTACGGTGTCAACGCCGGTCGCGTCACGGTGGACCTGCGCCAGGTGGTCAAGCGCAAGCGTCGCGTAGTCGAGAGCTTCCGCAACTACGGCCAGAAGACGCTCGAGAAAACGGCCAACGTCGAGCTGATTTTTGGTGAAGCTCGTCTCAAGGACGCAAAGCACGCCGTGGTGAAACTGAAAAGCGGCGGCACACGCGAACTGGAAGGCAAACGCATCGTCATCAACACCGGCGGTCGGCCCGCGGTGCCGACTATCCCTGGGCTCGACGGGATTTGCTTCCTCGATTCATCGAGCATCATGGAGCTCACCGAGCTGCCCAGGCACCTCGTCGTGCTCGGCGGCGGCTATGTCGGTCTTGAGTTCTGCCAGATGTTCCGGCGCTTCGGCGCCCGCGTCACGATCGTGAACCGCGATCCGCGGCTGATTCTGCGCGAAGACCCCGACGTCTCGGCCGAGGTCGAGAAGATCCTCGAGGAAGACGGAATCGAGATTCTCAACTCGACGCAGGTGACGCTTCTCGAAAAGATCAGAGCGGGCGTGCGTGTGGTGCTCGGGACTGGCAAGGGATCGAAGAAGATCTCGGGAAGCCACCTGCTCCTTGCTCTCGGCCGCGTTCCGAATTCCGATCGCCTCGACCTCGGTGCCGCCGGCGTCGCGACCGACAATTCGGGCTTCATCAAGGTGAATCCGAAGCTCGAGACCAACGTCCCGGGGATCTACGCGATCGGCGACGTCAAAGGCGGCCCGGCCTTCACGCATATTTCCTACGACGATTTCCGCATCCTGCGCGAGAACTGGCTGAACCGCGGCATCGCGACCATCGAAGGCCGGCCCGTGCCCAACTGCATGTATATCGATCCCCAACTCGCCACCGTCGGCATCAACGAAACCGAGGCGCAGAGGCGCGGCATCGACTACCGCGTGGCGAAGCTGCCGATGACGGGTGTGGCGCGCGCGCAGGAGATGAGCGAGACGCGCGGTTTCATGAAGGCGGTCGTGGACGCGAAGACGCAGCAGATACTCGGCTGTACCATCCTCGGCGTCGAAGGCGGGGAGATCATGTCGATGCTGCAGATCGCGATGATGGGGAAGCTTCCCTACCCCGCGATCAAGGAAGCGATCTTTGCGCACCCGACGCTCGCCGAGTCGCTCAACAACCTCTTCATGACGCTCGACCCGCGCTGAAGCGGCACGGCGCGCCTATTTCTTCGCCGATCCGGCCGCTTCCTTGTCGATCATCGGCTTCAGCTCGCGCTCTTTCTTTTTCGCGGCTTTCTTCACGTCGCCCTTCTTCATGCTCCCTTTCTTCATCTCGCCGTGCATGGGCTCGTCCATCTTCATGGGCTTCCCAGGCGCGTCCGCGGCCCAGGCGCCGGTGCCTGCCACAAGGATCGCCGCAAGCGCGATGGCTTCGAGCGGTTTCATCAGCTTCCGCTGAACCAGTTGTAGCCCTGGTCCTCCCAGTAGCCGCCCGGATATTCATTGCTGACGAACATCGACATGATGTGCTTGGGGTTCTTGAAACCGAGCTTGGTCGGCATGCGCAGCTTCATCGGGAAGCCGTACTTCGGCGGCAGGATCTGATCGGCGAAGCGGAAGGTGAGCAGCGTCTGCGGGTGCAAGGCGGTCGCCATGTCGATGCTCGTCGTGTAGTCGTCGGCGCACTCGAACCCGATGTATTTTGCCGTGGTGTCGGCGCCGATGCGCGCAAGGAAATCTGAAAAGCGCACGCCGCTCCACTTGCCGATCGCGCTCCAGCCCTCGATGCAGATGTGGCGCGTGATCTGCGAGATCTGCGGCAGGGCATAGAGCTCGGGCAGCGCCCAGGGTCTCTTCTCGCGGATGAGGCCCGAGAGCTCGAGCTTGTAACTCGCCCCGTCCACGAGGCGCACCTCGTCCTCGCCGTAATAGGCATTGAACGGGAAGGGCTGGGTGATCGCGCTTTCGGGATATTCCGGCGCGAGCTTGTTCGGATTGAAGAGCCAGCCCTGGACGCGGTTGTTCCAGCGCGACATCCCCATGAGCAGGCTCTGCACGCCTTCGTCGTCGGTCAGCTCGCACCCCGAGAGCAGCGCGAGCGCCCCGAGCGAGAGGCCCTGCTTCAGGAACAGCCGCCGCTCGATCGAGCGGATGAGCTTGGGCGAATGTCCGGCGAGGCTCGTTTCCATCGTCCGTTTCTTCATGACGCCCTCCTTGCGCGGCCCGTGATCATCGTCGGGAAAGTGCGCGGCACGAGAATCACCATCGCGACGTGCACCACTACGATCAGAACCAGCAGCGCCATCGTGAGAAAGTGCACCACGCGTGCGCTTTCATAACCGCCGAAAATCGCCGTGATCTCCTGCAACTGAACCGGCTTCCAGATCGCAAGTCCCGAAAAGACGAGAACGACGAGGCACAGGATGACCGCGAGGTAGGCCGCGCGCTGCGCCGCGTTGTACACGGAAAGATCCTCGTGCGCGAGCTTGCCGCGCAGTGCCCCCAGCACGTCGCGAAATACCGCGCCCGGCGTCAGCGGCAAAAATTTTCTGCGAAAGTGTCCGGAGACGACGCCGTAGGTCACGTATACGACGCCGTTGATCACCAGCAGCCACATCGCGGCGAAGTGCCACTGCAGCGCGCCGGCGAGCCAACCCCCGAGCGTGAGCTCGTTCGGGATCCTGAACGGAAAAAGGGGCGACGCGTTGTAGATGCGCCAGCCGCTCGCAACCATGACGAGAATGCCGAACGCGTTGATCCAGTGTGTGATGCGCACGATGAGCGGGTGGATCTTGACCCATTGCGCTTGCGCAGCTTCCATCGGAGTTTCCTCTGGCGCCCGGCTCTTTTCGGTCGGAGCGGATAGGTTACACCTTACAGCGCGCCCCGCCTGTCGCCTTCGCCGAAACCGAGCAAGGTCTGCGAGAAGCCCCGCGCGAGCGCGATCACCTTGAAGAGCTCCCCCATTTCCGCCGGGCTCATCAGGCGGTTCGCCTGGTTGGCGAGGGGAAGGAACTTCGCGCCGTCCTCCGCCGGCGTGCGCGACATCACCTCGGTAATGCCGCAATTGACGAGGAACTGCGCCTGACTGGTGTAGCCGGCGACTTCCAGCCCGCCCTCGCGCGCGGCCCCGGCAATGGCGCTGAAATCGACGTGGCTGGTGATGTCCTGCAGTCCAGGGAGGAAGAACGGATCGGCGTGCGCGTGGTGGCGGTAATGGCACATGAGCGTCCCATCCCTGCGCTGCGGATGGTAATACTCCTTTTGGGGAAAGCCGTAATCGACGAAAAACGCTACGCCTTTTTCCAGCACGCCTGCGAGCGAGCGTATGAAGCCCTGCGCGGCCGGCTGGACCTCGGTGCGAAAGCCCTCGGGCAGCCCGAGCGAGCGCGCGGCATCGAGCGGCCCGCCGGAAGCCAGCCGCCAGGACCAGTCGAGGCGATCGTTTCGCACGCCGACTCCCCCTTCCTCCATTTTTCCGCCCTGAACGCGCACGACGTGGGCGGGCATCGCATCGAGTACTTCATTGCCGAGCACGACGCCGGAAAACACCGGAGGCAGGCGATTGAGCCAGGCCACGCGCTCGAGCAGGTGCGGCACCCTCGCCGCGAGCGTGTCCCGGCTTCGCTCGCGAAGATCGGCCGAGAGCTCGAGGATGAGATAGTTGCGCGGCACCGCGCCGGAGCGCTCCAGCTCCTCGAGCAACGTCGCGGCGAGCGCGCCACTCCCCGCGCCCACTTCGAGCACCTCGTCGAACCCCGCCTCCAGCACCTGCTTCACTTGGCGTGCGAGCGTCTGCCCGTAGAGCGGCGAAATCTCGGGCGCGGTTACGAAATCCCCGCCTTTGCCGAGTTTTTTCGCGCCCGCGCTGTAGTAGCCGAGCCCCGGCGCGTAAAGCGCAAGCTCCATGTAGCGCGCGAAGCTGATCCATCCGCCGCTTGCCGCGATTTCGCCGCGAATGTGCTCGGCAACGCGATTGCTGTGCTCGCGCGCGTCAGGCGTAGGCTCGGGGAGTGCCATCTCGGGAATGGAAAGAGTATTCCGGTATCATTCTAGGCCATGAGCGAACCCCTTTCAGGGAAAGTTGTGCTCGTCACCGGCGGCGCGAAACGCGTCGGCGCGGCGATCGCCCGCCGCCTGCATCGCGAGGGCGCGAACCTGATGCTGCACTACCGGGGATCGGAGCGCGAGGCGAGAGCGCTGCGCGCCGAATTGAACGCCGCGCGCGCCGATTCCGTCGCGCTGGTGCAGGCGGACTTGCTCGACATCGCGGGTTTGTCAGAAATCGTGAGGAACACGATCGGTCGCTTCGAGAGGCTCGACGCGCTGATCAACAACGCTTCGACCTTCTTTCCGACACCAGTCGGCGAGATGACTCAAGCGACCTGGGACAGCCTCATGGGCGCGAATCTCCGGGCGCCGCTTTTTCTTTCGCAAGCCGCTGCGCCACACCTCAAGAAGACCGGCGGGGCGATCGTCAATATCACCGACATCCACGCCGACCGGCCGCTCAAGAATTACGTGATCTACTCGGTCACCAAAGCGGGCCTCGCGGGTCTCACGCGCTCGCTTGCGCGCGAGCTCGCGCCCGATGTCCGCGTGAACGGCGTGGCGCCCGGCGCCATCATCTGGCCCGAGGACGGATCGTGGGACGACCTGACGCGCCAGCGCATCGTCTCGCACACGCTGCTCCGGCGCACCGGCGACCCCGACGACGTCGCTCGCGCCGTTTATTATCTGATTGCAGAAGCGCCTTACGTTACGGGGCAAATCATCGCCGTCGATGGAGGCAGGAGTATCAACCTATGAACGCGCCCGAAAAAATCCATTTCACCCGCAAGCAGCGCTTCGAGGCGGGAAAGCTCGAAAAACGCCTGTGCCGGCTCGTCGGCGAGGCGATCGGCGACTACGACATGATCCGCGCCGGCGACCGCGTCATGGTGTGCCTCTCCGGCGGCAAGGACAGCTACGGATTGCTGGACGTGCTGTTGAAGCTGCGCGGGCGCTCGCCGGTTTCTTTCGACCTCATCGCCGTCAACCTCGATCAACGCCACCCCGGGTACCCCGAGCGCGTCTTGCCCGATTACCTCGACTCGCTCGGTATTCCCTACCGCATCGAGGTGCAGGACACCTATTCCGTCGTGAAGCGCGTCGTCCCCGACGGCGAGACGATGTGCGGGTTGTGCTCGCGGCTGCGTCGCGGTGTCCTCTATCGCGTCGCGCGCGAGGTGGGCGCGACCAAGATCGCGCTCGGCCACCACCGCGACGACATCCTGGAGACGTTTTTCCTCAACCTCTTCTTCGGCGGCAAGATGAAGGCCATGTCGCCGAAGCTGCAATCCGACGACGGCAACCACGTCGTTATCCGGCCGCTGGCCTACGTGGCGGAAAAGGACCTCGAAGCGTACGCGCAGGTCAGGGGCTTCCCGATCATCCCCTGCGACCTGTGCGGATCGCAGCCTGCGCTTCAGCGAAAGCAGGTCAAGGAGATGCTGCGCGAGTGGGAGAAGCGCCACCCCGGGCGAGTGGACTCGATGTTCCGGGCGCTTTCGGATCTCGTGCCCTCGCACCTCATGGACCGCAAGCTCTTCGATTTCGCCGCGGTGCGCGCGACCGGAAAAACGTCTGGCGACGGCGACAAGGCGTTCGACTAGAACGCCGAGCGTGGAATATTACCGATCGTCGCCTCTCGGGGGCGTCAACCCCCCTCTTTCGGCCCCGTTGAACGAAATGAAGCCGTCACGCTCTATCTGTAAAACAGGCAATGAAACATCAATGAGGCGTCGCGTGAGTATCGTCAGCTTTATCCTCGTCGCAGGCGCGGTTGCGTTCGCCGCCGCGATGGTTGGCCGGGTCACCGCACAGGACTGGCGCAACGCGAGCCAGGAGCGGGTGGGACTTGCGCCCGACCCTGCAACCGCCCGGGACGCGATCATCCAGGTGTACGCGGCCCGCGTCGTCGGATGGCGGGGCGTTTTCGGCGTCCACACCTGGATCGCGGTGAAACCGGCCGCGGTAGCGGAATACACGGTGTACGAGATCATCGGCTGGCGCCTGCGCTCGCAGGACACGGCGCTCGTGGTGCGGCATCGCGCGCCCGACATGCGCTGGTTCGGATCGACGCCCGAGCTCGTCGCAGAAAGACGCGGCGCAGGCGTCGAAGAACTCATCGCGCGCATCGACAAGGCCGCGCGCTCCTACCCGTGGGCCGGCGAATACACCATGTGGCCTGGGCCGAACTCCAACACTTTCACCGCCTGGGTACTGCGCGCGGTGCCCGAGCTCGAGGCCGATTTGCCGCCGACCGCGATCGGCAAAGACTATTCCGGGAGGAAACTCGTCGGGTCCGCCCCGAGCGGACGCGGCCTCCAGTTTTCGCTGTTCGGACTCGCCGGCTTCACCGCGAGCGCGGTGGAAGGCTTCGAAGTGAACCTCCTGGGCTTGAGCTTCGGAATCAATCCTTTCGATCCCTCGCTCAAGCTCCCTCTCTTGGGCCGCGTCGGCCCGGCGCGCGCGCTCGCATCGAGAGGCGACGAAGCCCCTGTACACAAACACGCTCTTTAGTTCGGTTCCTCCGACCCGCGTTATCCGCGTCCATTACAATTGAGGGCGTGAAGCCCGATTCGCCCTCCGCCCGGGAAGTGCTGCTCGTTGGCAGCGTCGGTCTGAAAAACAGCGAGGAGGTATTTCGCACCGTGGGGCCGCTCATTGGCGGCCGCATGAAGCGCATCCCCGACGGCGAGACCGGGCCGCGGACGTCGTGGGTGTCGCGCCTGCGCTTCGTGCTCGAGGACAATCCTTCGTTCGAGGATGACCCGCAGGAGGTCGCTGCGGGGGGCCGCATCACCCATCCCACCGAAGGCACGCGCACCTGGAAGGGCTCGGCCGTCATTGCGCGCGGCGCGGCACCGCTGCCGCGCATGCGCCTCAAAGCGGGCGTGCGACCGGAAGAGCTCCGCATCGGCGGCCTCGGTTATCCCGAAGCCGCGATCGACTCCTACAAGAGGCTCTGCGCGTTGCGCGATCAGGGCGTCGTTCCGAAGCACCTGCGCTTTCAGGTTTCGCTGCCGACCACCGCCGCGTTTCTGAATGCACACCTCGTCTACGAGCACCACGCAATCGTGGAGCCGATCTATCGCGGGCAGCTTTTCCGCGAAGTGGATGAGATCTGCAGGGCGGTCCGGCACAAGGACCTCGCCATCCAGTGGGACGTCTCGACCGAGATGGGTCAATGGGAAGGCGTGCGCCAAGCGTATTTTCCCGATGTCGAGGCGGGCATCATCGAGCGCCTCGCCATGCACTGCAACCGCGTTCCGCGCGACGTTGAGCTCGGCGTGCACCTTTGCTACGGCAGCTACGGCGGCCGCCACTGGAAGGAGCCGGAGAGCGCCGCCAACATGGTGGAGGTCCACAACCGGCTCATCCGGTCGCTCGACCGGCCTCTAGCCTACATTCACATGCCGGTGCCGGTGGGTCGCGACGACGAGGCCTATTTCGCCCCGCTTCTGGAGTTGAAACTGCATCGCCAGACGAAGCTCTTCCTCGGGCTGGTGCACGACTCGGACGGCGTCGAGGGCACGCGCCGCCGCATCGCCGTCGCGGCGAAATACGCGAGCGACTTCGGCATCGCCGCCGAGTGCGGCTTCGGCCGCCGGCCGCCGGAAACGATCCCTAACTTGCTGCGCGTACACTCTGAAGTCTGAGCTGAACTCTCGTCCCTCGTGAAGCGTTTCGCATTTCTGTTTGTAATGTTCGCCGCCGTGGGGCACGGACCGGCGCTCGCCCAAGCTCCGGCCTGGCCGCAAAAACCCGTGCGCGTCCTAGTGGGTCTCGCGCCCGGGGGCAATCCGGACACGCTCGCGCGCATGCTCGCGTCGAAGTGGGGCGATTTCTTCGGGCAGCAGTTCGTCGTCGAGAACCGTCCGGGGGCAGGGAGCACGGTCGCCGCGGACATCGCCGCCAAGGCCACGCCCGACGGCTACACCGTCCTCATCAGCGACAGCAGCGTCATCACCACGGCGCCGCACCTCTACAAATCCCTGCCCTACGATCCGTTCCGCGAACTTCAAGCCGTGTCGCTCGCGGTGGTGGTGCCGATGTGGCTGGTGGTGCATCCGTCGGTGCCCGCCAACACGGTCGCCGAGCTGGTCGCTCTGGCGAAACCGGCAGGAGACCCGATGCCGTACGCCTCTTCAGGCAACGGTTCGATCCATCACCTTACGATGGAATTGTTCAAGGCCGATACAGGCGCCGACTTCACCCACGTGCCGTTCAAAGGCGCAGGCCAGTCGGTCCCGGCGATGATCGCCGGCGACGTAAAGCTCGGGTTTATCGGCTACCCGGCGGCGGCGGGGGCGATCAAGACCGGGCGCCTGCGCGTGCTCGCCTTCAGCATGGCGAAGCGCTCTGCGCTCACGCCCGAGATCCCGACCGTTGCCGAGACCGTCGCCCCAGGGTTCGACATGTCGGCGCCGCTCGGCGTGTTCGTCGCTACTCGCACGCCGCGTGAGGTCGTCACACGGCTGAGCCGGGCGGTAAACGCAGCGGTGCGCTCCCCCGATCTGCTCGAGCGCATGGCCGCGATAGGCATGGAGCCGGCCGGTACGACCCCGGAACAGTACGAGAAAATGCTCCGGGAGGAGTATGAAAGGTTCGGAAGTCTGATCAGGCGGATCGGGATGCGGATCGACTGATAGTGCATTTGTAGGGCCAAGGTTGTCAAATTTGGATTGACACGATAAACTGAATGGAAATGAATTGCGCCGCCCGTCTCGTAGAAATCTTCGGCAGCCAAGCGGAAGTCGCGCGCGCCTTCCGGCTCGATCGCGCGGTCGTCAATAACTGGGTCAAGTCCGGCTATGTGCCGGCGCGCTGGGCCATGGAAGTCGAGCACGTCACCGGGGGCACGATCGCCGCGGTCGAAGTGTTGAACGAAGCTCACGCCAAGAAGCCGGTGAAAGTCAAATCGCGTCCCGACGATCATCTGTTCGGGTCGCCTCTTTCGGGGAAGGAAGCCATGAACGATTTCGCGCCCGCCAAACGCATCAGCTCGTTCCATCCGCCGCAGAGAACGCTCATGGGTCCCGGCCCGACCGAGATCCACCCGCGCGTGCTCACCACCATGAGCCAGCCGGCGATCGGGTATCTCGATCCGGTCTTCGTCGAGATGATGGAAGACCTGAAGGCGCTCTTGCGCTACGTATACCAGACCAAGAACCCGCTCACTTTCCCGCTCTCGGGCCCTGGCTCTGTCGGGATGGAATACTGCTTCGTCAACCTGGTGCGCCCGGGTGATAAGGTGATCGTGTGCAGGAGCGGCGTATTCGGCGGGCGCATGATCGAGAACGTCGAGCGCATGGATGGCAAAGCCATCGTCGTCGAGGACGAGTGGGGCTCGCCCGTCGATCCGCAGAAGCTCGAGGACGTGCTCAAGAAGAACCGCGACGCGCGCGTAGTCGCCTTCGTGCACGGCGAGACTTCGACCGGCGTGGAATCGGACGCAAAGACGCTGGTGAAGATCGCACACAAATACGACGCGCTCGCCATCGTCGATGCCGTGACGACGCTCGGCGGCTCGCCAGTGCTCGTGGACGAGTGGGAGATCGACGCGATCTACTCCGCCAGCCAGAAGTGCCTGTCGTGCACTCCAGGGCTGTCGCCGGTGTCGTTCTCCGAGCGCATGGTCGAGTACGTCAAATCGCGCAAGGACAAGATCCACTCCTGGTTCATGGACATGAACCTCCTGCTCGGCTACTGGGGCGCGGGCACCCGCACCTATCACCATACTGCGCCGACGAATTCGCTCTTCGGCCTGCACGAGGCGCTGCTCCTCATCCGAGAGGAAGGGCTGGAGAACAGTTGGGCGCGGCACCAGCGCCATCACAACGCGCTCAAGGCGGGGCTCGAAGCGATGGGGCTCAAGTTCCTGGTCAAGGAGCAATATCAGCTGCCGCAGATGAACGCGGTGCGCTGTCCCGAGGGCGTGAACGAGGTCGAAGTGAGGAAAACGCTGCTCAACGAATTCAGCATCGAGATCGGGGCGGGGCTGGGCCCGCTCGCCGGCAAGATCTGGCGAATCGGCATCATGGGCTACTCCTGCCGGCCGGACAACGTGATGCTGTGCCTCTCGGCCCTCGGCTCGGTGCTCTCCGACATGGGGATGTCGGTGCACGTCGGCGACGCGGAGGCCGCTGCGCATGGGGCCTACGCCTCGATGCACGCGAAGGCGGCCCAGCAGAAGCAGAAGAGCCGTGTCGCGGCCTGACTAGCGTGCCGAAGAATCACGCATTGCCGGGAATGATCGCGGCGCTCGCGCTGGCTCTTGCACCCTTGAGCGCAAGGGCGCAAGGCTCGCCCCAGATCGAGCGCGGCCGCTACATGGTTCTGACCGGCCACTGCAACAACTGTCACACGGCCGGCTACGCGCCGAAAGAAGGCGATGTCCCCGAGAAGGACTGGCTGCTTGGCAGCGGGCCGCTGGGCTGGCGCGGGCCCTGGGGAACGACTTACGCGTCGAATCTGCGCCTGACGGCGCCTGCGATGACCGAGGAACAGTGGGTCCAGTACGTCAAGACATTCAAACCGCGCCCGCCGATGCCGTGGTGGAGCATGAGGGAGACGACGGAGCAGGACCTTCGCGCGATGTACCAGTACATCAAAAGTCTTGGCCCGGCAGGCCAGCACGCGCAACCGTACCTGCCCCCGGACAAGGAACCCAAGCAGCCGTACAACCTGGCCCCAGTGCCTCCGAAGCAGAAGTAGACCGCGGCCCGAAACGGCCGCCGCCCGCTTGACAGAGTGTTGAGCAATCGCTCATAATTCGTGAGCGTTTGCTCAATTCGAACTCCACTCCCGCCCCATCCCGCATGTCGAGGCCTGCTGCAGCCCGCGTCAGTTCCCGCGCTCCGGCGATCGACCAGAGGGAAAAGCTCATCGGCGCGACCGAACGGCTGCTGGGCTCGCGGGGGCTCGGTTGCGTGACCACGCGCGACATCGCGCGCGCGGCGAAAGTCGCTGAAGGCGCGCTCTACCACCATTTCCACGACAAGGCCGAGCTGATCCTCGCGGTGGTGTTGCAGCAGCTCGGCGATTTCCCCGAGGTGCTGCAGGGCCTCCCCCTGCAGGTCGGGCAGAACACTGTGCAGAAAAATCTCGAGCGGGTGCTGGAGAGCGCGTTCGCCTTTCATCACCGGATCGCGCCCCTCGTGTGCTCGCTTTTCGCCGACCAGGAGCTGCTTGGGCGCGTGCGCAGCATGATGCATGAGCGCTCCATGGGTCCGGGGCGCACGACCTCCGTGATCGCGGCCTATCTGCACGCCGAGCAGCAACTCGGGCGGGTGCTGCCGGCCGCCGTACCCGAGACGGTCGCAGACCTCATGCTCGCCGTGAGCTTCAACACGGCCTTGCGCGACCATTTTTTCCACGGAGGTTCCGGGGGGGAAGCGAAAGGGCACCGCCAGTTGCGGGAAGCGGTTCGTGCTCTGGTCGTCGGCCTAGGCCCGAAACGCGGGGGAAAGCACGCGAGGGAAAAGAGATGACCGCTTCGGCTACGCTCCGCAGCTTTGCGATCGCCGCGACCGCCGCCTTTCTCGCGGCCTGCGCGGTCGGCCCCGACTACCACGAGCCGGTCGCCCCCGCGGTGGGCATCTACACCGAAAGGCCGCAGCCCGAGCGGACCGAAGCAGCCCCGGTGCGCGGCGGAGAGGCGCAGCGCTTCGACGTGGGGGCAGAGATCTCCGCCGATTGGTGGACGCTTTTCGGCTCGTCGGAGCTCGACGAGCTCATGCGCACGGCGCTCGCCAGCCATCCGACGCTCGCTGCGGCGCAGGCCTCGCTTCGCCAGGCGGAGGAGAACTTGAATGCCCAGTACGCGGTGCTCTATCCGAGCGTCGACGCAGGCTTGTCGGCGAAGCGTCAGCGCATCACCGGCGCGTCTTTCGGCAATCCGGCGATCCCCGGCAGCGTCTTCAATCTGTACAACGCTTCGGTCAACGTGTCCTATGCCATCGACGTGGCGGGTGGGGCACGGCGCGAGCTCGAGGCGCTGCAGGCGAGTATCGACTTCCAGCGGTTTCAGCTCGAGGCCGCATACCTTTCGCTGACAGGGAACATTGCGACCACCGCGTTCCGCGAGGCGTCGCTGCGCGAGCAGATCCGCGCGACGCGCGATATCGTGGATTCGCAGGAGCGCCAGCTGCAGCTGGTCGAGAAGCAATTTGAGCTCGGCGCCATTTCGCGCTCGGACGTGCTCGCGCAGCGCGCGCAGCTTGCGCAGACGCGCGCGAACCTGCCGCCGCTCGAGAAGGCCCTCGCGCAGACCCGCAATCAGCTTGCGGTCCTGATCGGCAAGTTTCCGGGAGAAGCGGGCCTGCCCGAGCTCGATCTCTCGGTGTTCCAGCTGCCGCAGAACCTCCCGGTCAGCCTGCCCTCGGACCTCGTGCGCCAGCGGCCGGACATCCGCGCGGCCGAAACCGTGCTACACCAGACCAACGCCCGCATCGGCGTGGCGCAGGCGCTCATGTTCCCGCAACTGACCATCAGCGGCAGCTATGGGGTGGGCGCGACCAACACCGCGAATCTCTTCGATCGCGGCAGCTTGTTGTGGAACATCGGGGCGAACCTGCTCCAGCCGATTTTTCACGCGGGGCAGCTCCAGGCGAGGAAGCGCGGCGCCATCGCCGCCTACGACCAGGCTTTCGCGCAGTATCAGCAGACCGTCCTCGGCGCGTTCCAGAACGTCGCCGATGTGCTGTTTGCCCTGGAGTTCGACGCGGTCGCGCTCAAGGCGCAGGCCGATGCCGAGGCTGCGGCGCGCGAAAGCCTCGAAATGACGCGCGCGCAGCTGCAGTTCGGCTCGGCGAGCTATCTCGCGCTCTACAACGCGCAGCGCCAGTACGAACAGGCAAAGATCGGCCTCGTTCAGGCGCAGGCGGCGCGCTACGCGGACACCGCGGCGCTGTTCCAGGCGCTCGGTGGGGGATGGTGGAGCCGCGGTGAGCAGGACCCGGCGCGGCCTAGGCTCGAGAACTGAGGCGGTGCCAGAAAAAGAGATCCTAAGGAGTTGCACTCGATGACTAAACGCATGCTGATCATGTTGGGTACGGTTGGGCTTTTTTTCGGCGGGATACTGGTCTATCAACTTGTCGTCAAGCCCGTCATGATGCGTAAATTCATCCCGGTCGGCGTCATCCCGCCCCAGACCGTTTCTACTACAAAAGCCGAATTCTCCGAATGGCAGGGAGAGTTCCAGGCGGTTGGAACGCTGCGCGCGGTCCGCGGCGCGGACATTGCGCCCGAGGTGGCCGGGGTCATCACCGCCATCCATTTCCAGTCGGGACAGGAGATCGAAGCCGGCGCGCCGCTCGTGCAGCTGAACGCCGAGTCGGATCTCGCGAGGCTGCAGTCGCTCGCGGCGGCCGCCGAGCTCGCGGAGGTCAACTACCAGCGCGATCAGAAACAACTGGAGATCCAGGCGGTGAGCCGGGCGGTGGTGGACGCCGACGCCGCGAACCTGAAGAGCGCGAAGGCTCAGCTCGCCGAGCAGCAGGCACTCGTGAACAAGAAGCTCGTGCGCGCGCCCTATGCCGGGCGCGTCGGCATCCGCGCGGTCGACATCGGGCAGTATGTGACCGCCGGAACCAAGCTGGTGACGCTGCAGGCGCTCGATCCGGTGTACGTGGATTTCTACGCGCCCCAGAAGGCGCTCGGGAAAATCGTGCCGAAGCAGAAGATCATCCTCCAGACCGACGCCTTCGCCGGTGAGCAGTTCCCGGGCGAGGTCAGCTCGATCGACCCGAAGGTGGACCCGGCGACCCGAAACGTCCAGGTACGGGGCACCGTCCGCAACCGAAAGCGGAGCCTGTTGCCCGGCATGTTCGCCACGGTGTCCATCGCCACGGGCGGGCCGCAGCGCTTTATCACGCTGCCCCAGACGTCGGTCTCCTACAACCCGTACGGCGACACCGTGTTCGTCGTGGAAGAACAAAAAGGCCAGGATGGGAAAGCATCGCTTCTCGCGCAGCAGAAATTCGTTACGACCGGCAGCACGCGCGGCGACCAGGTCGCGATCCTCTCGGGCATCAAGGAGGGCGACACGGTGGTCACCGCCGGACAGATCAAGCTGCGCACCGGGGTGCCCGTGATCGTCAACAACTCGATCCAGCCGGCGAACGACCCGGCCCCCCGGCCCAAAGACCAGTGAGCGAGGAGCGCAAATGAGGAAGTTCACCGACATCTTCATCGAGCGGCCGGTCCTCGCGACGGTCGTGAGTCTGACGATCTTCGTGCTCGGACTGCGCTCGATCGGGCTCCTGCCCGTCCTGCAGTACCCGCGCACGCAGAACGCGGTCGTCACCGTGACCACCGTCTACGTCGGCGCGGATCCCGCGCTGGTCGCGGGGTTCATCACCGCGCCGCTCGAAAACTCCATCGCCCAGGCGAACGGCATCGACTACATGAGCTCGGTCAGCCGCCAGAGCGTCAGCTCGATCACGATCGCCCTGCGGCTGAACTACGAGGTCGACAAGGCGCTCACCGAGATCAACACCAAGGTCAACGCCGTCGTGAATCAGCTGCCGCCAGGCTCGCAGCAGCCGGTGCTCACCGTCACGGTCGGCCAGACGATCGCCGCGATGTACATCGGCTTCGCGAGCGACGTGCTCGCGCCCAACAAGATCACCGACTACCTGATTCGCGTCGTGCAGCCGAAGCTGCAGGCGGTCGAAGGCGTGCAGTCGGCCGACATCCTCGGCGGCAAGCTCTTCGCGATGCGCGCCTGGCTCGATCCGGACAAGCTCGCCGCGTACAACCTTACCGCGGCGGACATCAGCACCGCCCTCGCCGCGAACAACTTCCTCTCGGCAGTGGGCACGACCAAGGGCCAGATGGTGCAGGTGAACCTCACCGCTTCGACCAATCTCCGCTCGGTCGAGGAGTTCAAGAACCTCGTCATCAAGCAGCAGGGTGGCGCGGTCGTGAGGCTCAGCGACGTCGCTAACGTGACGCTCGGCGCCGAGGACTACGATTCTGAAGTCGGCTTCGACGGGAAGAAGGCGGTCTATATCGGCATCAGCGTCGCGCCTGCGGCGAACCTGCTCGATGTCATAGCGCGCGTGCGCAACGTCTTTCCAGGCATCAAGGCGCAGCTGCCGCAGGGCCTGCAGGGTCAGATCGTCTACGACTCGACCAAGTTCGTGAACAACGCAATCGACGAAGTCATCTGGACGCTCGCGCAGGCACTCATCATCGTCACGCTCGTCGTGTTCGCCTTCCTCGGCTCGATCCGGTCGGTGGTGATTCCGACGGTGGCGATCCCGCTTTCGCTGGTCGGCACTTTCACCCTGATGTTCGCGCTCGGTTACTCGATCAACCTGCTGACGCTGCTTGCGCTCGTGCTCGCCATCGGCCTGGTGGTGGACGACGCCATCATCGTCGTGGAGAACGTCAACCGCCATTTGGATGAGGGCATGAAGCCGGTCCAGGCGGCGATCCTCGCCGCGCGCGAATTGGCCAACCCCATCATCGCCATGGCGGTCGTGCTCGTCGCGGTGTACGTCCCGATCGGCTTCCTCGGCGGGCTGACCGGGGCGCTCTTCACCGAGTTCGCCTTCACGCTCGTGGGCGCGGTCATCGTGTCGTCGATCGTTGCGCTCACGCTCTCGCCGATGATGTGCTCGCGCCTCTTGAAGCCCCACGACCCGAGCCAGAAAGGCTGGGATACGAAGCTCGTGCTGCTGCTCGACCGCAGCTTCGATCGGCTGCATCGCCGTTACGAGCGTCTGTTGCACGGGACGCTCGACTGGGTGCCCGTCACCGCGGTGTTCTCGCTCGTCGTCCTCGGAAGCATCTATTTCCTCTACGCCACCGCGAAATCGGAACTCGCGCCGCCCGAGGACCAGGGCATCATCATCAGCGCGGCGCAGGCCGCGCCCAACTCGACGCTGCAGCAGCGACAGCTGTACACGCGCGTGGTGTACGAGACTTTCGTGAAGCACCCGGAGACCGACCACGTGTTCCAGATCGACGTTCCGGGGCAGACGATCGGCGGCATGGTGCTCAAGCCCTGGAGCGAGCGCAAGGCCACGGCCGCCCAGCTCCAGCCGCTCGTCCAGCGCGAGCTCGAGCAGATCACGGGCCTGCGCGCCGCGGCATTCCAGCCGCCGTCGCTTCCCGGCGCCTTCGGTCTTCCGGTGCAGTTCGTCATCCAGACGACCGAGCCCTTCGAGCGCTTGTTCGGGGTGGCGTCCACTTTCCACCAGGAAGCGCAGAAGAGCGGCATGTTCATCTTCGTCGACAACGACCTCAGATACGATCTGCCGCAGTCGACGATCGTCATCGACCGGGAGCTGACGGCCCAGCTCGGACTCACCATGAAGGACGTGGGCGCGGCGCTGTCCTCGCTCGTCGGCGGCGGCTACGTCAACTATTTCAGTTTCCACGACCGCGCCTACAAGGTGATTCCGCAGGTGCAGCAGGCCGATCGGCTGAACGTCGACCAGCTGAACAATACCTATATCCGCACGGCAAGCGGCAACTCGATCCCGCTGTCGACTCTCGTTCACATCACGACGAAGACCGTTCCGCAGGCGCTCAATCGTTTCCAGCAGCAGAACGCGGCGACCATCGCCGGCGTGCCTTTCCCCGGGTTGACCCAGGGCGAGGCGATCGCTTACATGCAGAATCTCGGGAAAAGAACCTTGCCGCAAGGCTACTCCGTGGACTATTCCGGCCCGTCGCGGCAGTACATCCAGGAATCGACCGGGCTGATCGTCACGTTCTTCTTCGCGCTCATCATCATTTTCCTCGCCCTTGCGGCGCAGTTCGAGAGCTTCCGCGACCCGGTCATCATCCTCGTTTCGGTTCCGATGTCGATCTGCGGGGCGCTCATCTTCGTGAGCCTGGGGATCGGGGGTGCGAGCCTCAACATCTACACCCAGGTGGGCCTGGTGACGCTGATCGGGCTCATAAGCAAGCACGGTATCCTGATCGTCGAGTTCGCGAACAACCTCCAGAAGCAGGGGCTCTCCAAGCGCGAAGCGGTCGAAAAGGCGGCCGGAATCCGCCTGCGCCCGATCCTGATGACCACCGGCGCAATGGTGCTCGGCGTGGTACCGCTTCTCATCGCGACCGGCGCGGGCGCGGTGAGCCGCTCCCACATGGGGCTGGTGATCGCGACCGGGATCTCGATCGGGACGCTGTTCACGCTCTTCGTCGTTCCGGCGATGTATGTGCTGCTCGCCGCGGACCACTCGAAGCGGGCTGCGGGCGAGGCGTTGCCGGCGCCGGACGGGCACGCCGGGACGCACTGACCGCCGGTCCGGTCTCATGACGGCGCGGGTCTGCATAGTCGGCGCGGGCCCGGTCGGCGTCATCGCGGCGATCGCCTGCGCGGGAAAAGGCATGCAGGTCGCGCTTTTCGAGGCGGAGCGCGAGATCGATCGCAGCCCGCGAGCCGCGACCACGCACCCCTCCACGCTCGAGATGCTCGCCGAGCTCGGGCTCCTCGAAGAGTTTCAGTCGGTCGGCCTGGTCGCGCGGTATTTCCAGTTCTGGGACGGTGTGACGAAGACGCTCGTCGCGGAGTTCGACCACCAGGTACTGCGCGACGAGACTCCGTACCCGTTCGTCGTCCAGACCGAGCAGCACAAACTGTGCGAGCTCGGCCTCCGGAGGCTTGCCGCGATGCCGAACGTCGAGCTTCGGCTCGGAACGAGCGTGACCGATGTTGTCCAGGACTCCAGAGGCGCCCGAGTCACGACCGAGGGCGTGGAGCGCCATGTCTTCGACTACGTGATCGGCTGCGACGGCGGGCGCAGCACCGTGCGCAAGTGTCTGGACGTCGAATTCGAGGGCTATACCTGGCCCGAGAGATTTCTGGTGCTCACCACCTTGTTCGACTTCCAGGCAGCGCTCGGTTGCTGCCCGCGCAGCTACATCTCCGACCCGGAGGAGTGGACCAATCTCTTCAAGGTCACGGGCGACGATCTGAAAGGACGCTGGCGCGCGGTGTTTCCGGCCCGGGAGAACGAGACGGACGAGGAGGCGTTTTCGGAGGCGGCGGTACGCAGGCGGCTGCGAAAGCTCCATGAAGATCACCCGATGGAACTCGTCGCGCACCGGAACATCTATCGCGTGCACCAGCGCGTGGCGAAATCCTTCCGCAAGGGCAGAGTGTTCCTTGCGGGCGACGCAGCGCACGTCAACAATCCGGTCGGGGGCCTCGGCCTGAACTGTGGCATCCACGACGCGATGGAGCTCGCCGAAACACTGGACCGCGTCGCGAGCGGGCACGCGGGCGAAGGGCTGCTCGACCGCTACGAGCGCCGCAGGCGGCCCCTCAACATCGAGTTCGTACAGCAGCAGACTGTCGCTAACAAGAAAAGGCTGGAAGAGCGCGACCCGCGGCTGCGGCAGGCCCATTTCGACGAGCTGCGGCGCACCGTCGCCGACCCGGCGTTGCACAAGCAGTTCCTGATGCGCACCTCGCTCATCGAGAGCGTTCGCCGGGCGCGGGAAATCGACTGAACCGCTGGTCTACCTCTTTCGCGGCGGCCGGTGCTCGAGCAGGGCGCCAGCCTTGCGCTCCAGGGCATCGCGCAGGCGCAGCGCCCGTGCCTGCCTTTTCGTCACCAACCGATAGTGGCGTATCTCGTCGACCGCTTCACCCACGTCCCAGCAGTTTTTTCCGCCGGTGACCCAGACCTTGGGATCCAGCCCCCGCAGGTCGAAAGGGCGCGAGTAGCTGCGCAGCGTTTTCTGGGCGCGATCGTTGGCGTACTCATGCAGGTAGGACATCGCCAGCTCGCGCAAGCTTCGGTACACCGGATCGCGCCAGCGAAGCACGGGTGGATTGGTTTTCGAGATTGCGCCCCAGCAGCTCCCGCGCCGGAACAAGGCCACGACGTGGTCGTAGTCGCGCTCGGCCCGGAGATCCATGAGCAGAGGCGGCTCGCCGTGGACCCACAGGGCGCACGCCGCCAGCATGGCGCCCTCGATGCAGTGTGCCCGGCGCTGGCGCAGGACTTCGCGCACCGGCAGGCAGGTCTGGCCCCCGATTTCGAAATTGGCGGGCAGCGCGTCCAGAAAACCCTGGATTTTCGCCGGGGTGGAAAGCCGAGCCAGAACCGAGAACTCGGCACGGGTAAGGCCCAGGTCTTCTCGGCGGGCAAGACGCTCTCTCAACTCTAGACTCCCTCAAAACGGCGGGCATGTCGCGCTGCTTTTGGCATTCTAATGCTAGGCTCTCCCTCCATGATCAGACTCCTGCTTTCCCGGCGGATCGGAAACCTCGTCGGATTTCTCGTCTGTGCCGGAATGCTCGCCTTCGGCTATTACCTGCAGTTCGGCGTCGGGCTCGAGCCGTGTCCGCTGTGCATCATCCAGCGGATTCTGCTTTTTGCGGTCGGCGTCGCGTTCCTCGTCGCTGCCCTTCATCACCCGGCGGGCAGGCTAGGGGCGGGGCTCTACGGTGGGGTCGTCGCTTTCATCGCGGCAATCGGCATCGCGGTCGCGGGGCGGCACGTGTGGCTGCAACACCTGCCGCCGGAGAAGCGGCCCGCCTGTGGTCCTGCGCTCGACTATCTGCTCTCGGCCTTCGGGCCGGTCGAGGGGCTGAGTCGCGTCTTGCGCGGCTCGGGCGAATGCGGCGTGGTCGACTGGACGCTGCTCTCATTCAGCATTCCGGAGTGGACACTCGCGGCGTTCGTGGTGCTCTCGATTTGGGCTGTTTTTCTCGCGCTGCGAGACCGACCTGACCATTCCGCCTTGTCGCGGTAGGGGATTTCCTCAGGCCCGCCTGAGATAGGCCTGGATCTCCGGGATAGCGACGACGGCGCGATCCGCAATCGCGTCCCTCAGCACTTCGCCGAGGAGCAGCACCGCGGGGCCACCGCCGGCCTGAAGCGCCAGCGCGGGCAGGTCTGCCAGCGTTCCGCGCAGGATGCGCCGCTCCGGAAGCGTCGCGCTTTCCACCAGGACGAGCGGCGTGGCCTTCGCCTTGCCGCGCGCTATCAATTCCGCGCTGATTCCCTCGGCGAGCCCCGCGCCCATGTAGATGACTGCGGTGTCGGCAGCGAGCACGCTCGCCGCCCAATCGTTCCCGCGCTCGTCCCTGCCTGCGCGGGGCGTGACGAAGGCGACATGGCGGGCAAGGCCGCGGCGGGTGAGCGATACGCCGAGCTCGGCGCTCGCGGCTGTCGCAGCGGTCACTCCCGGGACGATTTCAAAATCGATTCCGGCCTTGCGCAGAGTGTCGATTTCTTCCTGCGCGCGGCCGAAAAGCATGGGGTCACCCCCCTTCAGCCGCACTACGACACCGTGCTTGCGGGCGGCGTCCACCAGCCGCTTGTTTATGAAACTCTGGGCGGTCGAATGGCGGCCGCTGCGCTTGCCCACGAGAATCTTTCGGGCGCGCGCGGCGAGCGCGAGCGTCTGCGGATGCACGAGAGCGTCGTGAAACACCATGTCGGCGCGCTTGAGAATTTCCGCCGCGCGCAGAGTGAGAAGGTCCGGTGCGCCGGGGCCGGCGCCGACTAGATAGACTTTACCCATCGATCATCCCCGCGGCCACGGTCTGGTTGGAGGCTTCGTCGATCAGGATAAAGGAGCCGGTGGCGCGGTTCAACTCGTAGGAATCGACGAAGAGCGGCTGGGCGAGCGCGAGGGCCACGTGCGCGATATCGTTCATCGCCAGACCCGTGGGCTTCGCGTGCCGCTCGAGCGTGTCGACATCGACCCGCGAGTTGAGCGAAACGAGCTTTGCTCTCACGCTGCGCGTGGTGTGCTTGAGCACAAAACGGGCGGCCGGCAGGGCCCGCGCATCGAGGGGCTGGGCGGAGAGCCAGCAGAGTCGTGCCTCGATTGACTTCGCCACCCGCGGCGGGAGGGTCGGCTCGGCAAGCAGGTCGCCCCGCGAAATGTCCATATCGTCGGCGAGCGTGAGCGTCACCGAGTCGCCGGCGACGGCGACGGGCAGCGAGCTCTCGAGGCAAACGATGTCCTTCACGACCGTGCGGCGGCCCGAGGGCAGGGCGAGCACCTCGGCTCCACGGAACACGGCTCCCGATTCGATTCTGCCGGAGTAACCCCGTGAATCCGTCCCCGCTCCGGGGCGCACCACGAGTTGCACGGGAAAGCGGAGTGGCAGCGCGTCGGCCTCGTCGGCCACGTCGATTTCCTCGAGCGCCGCAAGCAGCGTGGGGCCTCGATACCAACTCATGATTTCGCCGCGTTCCACGACGAAGTCCCCGCGCAGGGCGGAGATCGGGATACAGCGCAGATCGACGATGCCAAGCGCCGAGGCGAAGGCGAGAAAATCCCTGCGGATGCGTTCGAATGTCGCCTCGTCGGAACCGACGAGATCCATCTTGTTCACGGCGACTACGATGTGCCGCACGCCGAGCAGGTGAGCAATGTAGGTGTGGCGCCGCGTTTGCGGCAGCACGCCCTTCCGCGCATCCACCAGGATCACCGCCGCGTCGGCGGTGGAGGCGCCGGTGACCATATTGCGGGTGTACTGCTCGTGTCCGGGAGTGTCGGCGATGATGAACTTGCGCCGGGGCGTGGCGAAATAGCGGTAGGCGACGTCGATGGTGATGCCCTGCTCGCGCTCCGCCTCGAGCCCGTCGGTGAGCAACGACAGGTCGAGGGCATCCTGCCCGCGCTTGCTCGAGGCACGTGCGACCGCGGCGAGCTGATCCTCGAATATCGCGCGTGTATCGTGCAGCAGCCGCCCGATCAGCGTGCTCTTGCCGTCGTCCACGCTGCCGGCGGTGATGAAACGCAACACTCCGCGGTCTTCAACCGCCAGCGGATTTCGCTCGATTTCACCGAGCAAGCTCATCTCAGAAGTATCCCTCCTTCTTGCGCCGCTCCATGGAGGCTTCCGAAGTTTGATCGTCCATGCGCGTTGCCCCGCGCTCGGTGACAGTGGTCAGCACGGTCTCGGCGATGATCTCAGCCGCCGTTGCGGCGGCGGACTCCACCGGGCAGGTACAACTGATGTCACCCACGGTGCGGAAGCGCACCGACAACTCTTCCAATTTCTCGCCTTCGCGCGGGGGAGTGATGTCGGTAACGGGCACGAGCAGACCGTTCCTGCGCACGACGGGCCTGCGGTGCGCATAGTAGATCGAGGGCACGGCGAGGTGCTCGCGCTCGATGTACTGCCACACATCGAGCTCCGTCCAGTTGCTGATGGGGAACACTCGCATGTGTTCGCCCTTCGCCACGCGGGTGTTGTAGAGGTTCCACAGCTCCGGGCGCTGGTTCTTCGGATCCCACTGGCCGAACTCGTCGCGGAAAGAGAATACGCGCTCCTTGGCGCGCGCCTTTTCCTCGTCGCGGCGCGCCCCGCCGATGGCGGCATCGAAGCCGAACTCGGCGATCGCCTCCAGCAGCGTCACCGACTGCGCGGCATTCCTGCTTTCGTCGGACCGGCGAAGCTTCACCGTCCCGCGGCGCATCGAGTCCTCGACGGAGCGCACGATGAGCCGCTCGCGGAGTTCGCCGGCGCGGGCGTCGCGGAATGCGATCACCTCCGGGAAATTGTGCCCGGTGTCGATATGCATGAGCGGAAATGGAAACTTCGCGGGGCGGAAAGCCTTCTCGGCCAGGCGCAGCAGCACGATTGAATCCTTGCCGCCGGAGAAGAACAGCACCGGGTTCGCGCACTCGCCCGCGACCTCGCGCAGGATGAAGATCGCCTCGGATTCGAGCCAGTCGAGATGACTGCGGACAGGGAGCGCCGTGCGCCCGGCGCGCGGCGATTCAAGCACTGCGCTCACGCCGGCACTTCCGTTTTCGACCGTGCTACCCGTCCATCAGGCTCGACGTGCAGCCCGCATTCGCGCGCCTCGGGATGCTCCCACCACCAGCGCCCGGCGCGAACGTCTTCGCCCGCGACGGTGGGACGGGTGCACGGTGCACAGCCGATGGAACGGTAGCCCTGGTCGTGCAGCGCGTTGTACGGGACGTCGAAGGCACGAATGTAAGTCCACACCTCGTCCTCGCTCCAGTCGGCAAGGGGATTGAATTTCACTTTGCCCCGCGCCGCATCGTACTCCTGCACCTTGAGCTCGGAGCGCGTGACCGCCTGGTCGCGGCGCTGACCGGTGATCCAGGCTTCCTTGCCTTCGAGCGCGCGATTGAGCGGTTCGACCTTGCGAATGTGGCAGCAGCGCTTTCGCAGCTCCGCGCTTTCGTAAAAAGCGTCGCGGCCGAATTTCACGACGTACTCGGTGACGGCCTCGGCCTCGGGGTGGAACACGCGCATGTCATAGCCGTAGCGCTTGCGGATCGCGGCGATTACGTTGAGCGTATCGGCGTGCAGCCTTTGCGTGTCCAGAGTGAAGATCTCGATGCCGAGCCCGTGCCGTAGGATGACATCGGTGATCACCATGTCCTCGGCGGACAGGCTTGAAGCGAGAGCGGCGGGGGCGTGCTCGAGCGCAACCCGCACCAACAGGCGCTCGAGCTCCGAGATCTTGCGCTTCAGCGGTTCGGTCATGATTTGCTCGCACCCAGGCGACGGCGGAAAAGCGGCGTGGGGCGCAGCACGGAAGTCTGGTAGCCCTCGCTGAAGGTGCCGAATACGGAGAGCGCTTCTTGCGCGTCCTGGTCTTCGCGCAGCGCGAAGGCGTCGAAGCCGCACTGCTCCATGAAAAACAAGTGATCGTGCAAGACATCGCCGATGGCGCGCAGCTCGCCCTTGAAGCCGTAGCGCTCGCGCAAAAGGCGCGCGATCGAGTAGCCGCGGCCGTCGCCGAACTTGGGGAAGTTCACCGCGATGAGCGGGAAGCGCTGCACGTCACCGGCGAGCGCTTCCGGCCCTTCGCTCGCGTCGAGCCACACGCCCAGCGGCCCCGTTTCCACGCGAGAAAGGAGTTCTTCGCGGCGCACTAGCCAGAGCGCGAGCGGAACGATGACGTCGCCGCGCGCCGGGACCTCGGGCAACTCGCCCTTAGGTCCGCGCTCAAGCAGATGCCAGCTGTCCGCGACGATGCGCCGCTCTTTGATCAGCGTTGCCATATACGGATTCCTTGAAGGGTTCGGCGCCGATGCGGTGCACCACGTCGATGAAGCGTTCGGCGTCGCTGTCGCGCCGCGCGAGATAGCACTCGATCAGCTTTTCGATCACGTCGGGGACCTCGGCGCGAGCGAAAGATGGGCCGATGACCTTGCCGAGGGATGCGCCCCGGCCGGGCCGGACTTCACCCTGATTGCCCCCGACCTCGATCTGATACCACTCCTCGCCGCTCTTGTCGACGCCGAGTATGCCGATGTGGCCGATGTGATGGTGGCCACAGGCGTTCATGCAGCCGGAGATATTGAGGTCGATCTCGCCGATATCGTGCAGATAGTCGAGATCGTCGAAGCGCTGCTGAATTGCCTCGGCCACCGGGATCGACTTGGCGTTGGCGAGCGAACAGAAGTCCCCGCCCGGACAGCAGATGATGTTGGTGAGCAGGCCGACATTGGGCGTGGCGAATCCCAGTTCCTTTATCTCTTGCCACAGCGAGTACAGATCGGACAGCTGCACGTCGGCAAAGATCAGGTTCTGCTCGTGGGATACGCGCAGCTCGCCGAACGAATAGCGGTCGGCGAGGTCTGCGATTTTTTCCATCTGCTCGACGGTGGCATCGCCGGGCGGCACTCCGGTCTTCTTCAGGGACAACGTCACTGCGGAATAACCCGCTTTCTTGTGCGGATGGACGTTGCGCTTGTGCCAGTTCGCGAACGCCCGCTCGGACGCAAGCGCAGCTTCGAGCCCGGCATCGGTCGCCGGCAGCCGCAGGTAGCTCGGGCGCGTAAACCGGCTTTCGATGCGGACGATCTCCTCGGGGACGAGCGTCGCGGGGCCGTCCTTCAGGTGCGCCCATTCAGCATCGACTTCCTCGCGGAATTTCTCGGGGCCGCGCTCTTTCACCAGGATCTTGATGCGCGCCTTGTGGATGTTGTCGCGCCGTCCGTAGCGGTTATAGACCCGCAGGATGGCCTCGATGTAAGTGAGCAAATGCCGCCAGGGCAGAAATTCGCGGATGACGAACCCGATCGCCGGAGTGCGGCCAAGGCCTCCTCCGACCAGCACGCGGAACCCCACCTCGCCCTTCTCGTCCCTGAGGGCGTGCAGTCCGATGTCGTGCACGGCGACCGCCGCGCGATCGGACTTTGCGCCGTTCACAGCGAACTTGAACTTGCGCGGAAGATACGAGAACTCGGGATGGAACGTGGACCACTGGCGGATGATCTCGCACCACACGAAGGAATCGACGATCTCGTCCTGCGCGACGCCGGCGAAATGATCGGTGGTGATATTGCGGAAGGAATTGCCCGAGGTCTGGATCGCGTGCATCTGCACGGTGGCGAGCTCGGCGAGGATGTCGGGCGCCTGCGGAAGCTTCGGCCAGTTCAACTGGAGGTTCTGTCGCGTGCTGAAATGGCCGTAGCCGCGGTCGTATTTGCGGGCGATATGCGCGAGCTTTCTCAACTGCTTCGTCGACAACAACCCGTACGGGATCGCGATCCGGAGCATCGGCGCGTAACGCTGGATGTAGAGGCCGTTCCGCAGGCGCAGCGCGCGAAATTCATCGTCGGAGAGCTTGCCGGCGAGAAAGCGCCGCGTCTGATCGCGGAACTGGACGACGCGTTCGTCGACGAGCTTCTGGTCGATTTCGTCGTAGAGATACATGATCGGCTCAGGCGCGGACGAGGGTCGACCTTGCCGCGCCCCTCCTGCTGAAGAAGACGCGCAACAGCCAGGCATCGAGCACGATCGCAACGGCCATCGGACCGTACGCCAAGGCGCCATGCGCCAATTTCAAATCGATCAGGACCCGGGACAGACCGAAACCGACGATCCAGACGTCGAAGCTCATGCACACGCGGCGAAACGTTTCCGCGTCGAGTCGCCGGATGAGGTAGGCGCCCAAAGGAATGCCTATGAGGACGCTCGGAACAATCGTGGAGACGATTCCGAGGCTGTCGACCGCAAACAGACCAAGGTGGTAATAGGCAATGGCAGTCAAGGTCGATTCGGCGACCCGAATCAGTCCGAGGCCAGCCCGAAACTCCTGCTTGACCAGCCCCTGATTATTGAACAGCACCGCCAGGGGCGGGCCGGATATCGTCGTGACGGAATACAGGAAGCCGAGCCCCGCTCCGAAAGGAACACCGATCAGCTTTTCCGCCCGGATCGGCCTGCGCACACCGGCCGCCTGAAAAAGAATGAGCGGAAGGAGAAAGGCGTAAGTGGCGAATTTCAGCCAGCCCGGATGAATCATGGAGAGAAAATAACTGCCTGCGGCAACGCCGGGCAGCAATCCGATGAGTATCGGATAAACCCTCTTCCATACTGCCGGAACGCTCGCCCGGTTGATGAAGAGGACATACAGGTTGATGAAAACCTCGATGAGAACCAGCGCCGGGTTCAGGATGCGGTTGGTATAGAAAAGCAGCCCCACCGGTACGGTGAGCGAGGAAAATCCATAACCGAGCGCGCCGTTGACGAACGCCGCGAAGAAAGTCATGGCGACAAGAACGATCGTGGCGGTTTCGATCGAGAACATGGTCTATGCGAATGTTTGCGCGACAGGAAAGGCATCCTAGCGTCCGCGCTTAATACCTCAAAAGACTTTCGTGTTAGAATTTAATAACCACTAAACATATGATGTAAGACCATGAATTTCCAGCAATTAAGGTATGTCCGCGAGACGGTCAGGCAAGGACTCAATCTTACGGAAGCCGCGAAGAAACTATTTACCTCCCAGCCCGGCGTGTCGAAGCAGATCCGCGAGCTCGAGAACGAGCTGGGTGTGGAGATCTTCGTGCGTCACGGCAAGCGCTTCGTCGCGGTGACCGAACCCGGCAAAGCGGTGGTGGAGGTGATCGAACGGCTGCTGCAGGAAGCGGAGAACCTGAAGCAGGTGGGACGCGAATTCAAAGACCAGGCCGCAGGCACGCTGACCATCGCTACCACGCATACCCAGGCACGCTACTCGCTGCCCAAGGTGGTGGGCGCATTCAAGCGGCGCTATCCGAGAGTGCATCTCACGATCAAGCAGGGCAACCCGCCGCAGCTTGCGGAGATGGTGATCGCGCGCGAGGCCGATATGGCGATCGCCACCGAAGCGCTGGACAACTATCCCAAGCTCCTCGCGCTGCCGGGTTACGAATGGCGCCATTGCGTGGTGGTGCCGGCGAAGCACCCGCTCGCGAAAGAGCAGCGTCTCACGCTCGAGATGCTTGCGCGATACCCCGTCGTGACCTACGACCCCGCGTTCGCCGGGAGGAGCCGCATCGACGAGGCGTTTCAGGCGCAGGGGCTCACCCCGGACATCGTGCTTTCCGCGGTCGACTCGGACGTGATCAAGACTTACGTGGAGCTGGGGCTCGGGGTCGGTGTCATCGCGGCGATGGCTTTCGACGAGAAGCGCGACCGGCACCTGCGTGCGCTGGAGGCCGGACACCTGTTCGGCACCATGACGACCCGCGTGGCCGTGCGCCGCGGCGCGGCGCTACGCGGCTATGCGTACACCTTCATCGAGCTGTTCTCGCCGCGGCTAACGCGAAAGTTGATCGAAACGACGTTGGCCGGCAAGGCCGAAACGTACGAGCTGTAATTTGTTTTGCCGACTGCTTAGTCGCCGCTAGGCGCAATGCGGAACCCAGTGACCGAAGGCAGCGCGTTGAGGGCTTCGGAAAGCTCGCGGGTCTTGTCCCGGTCGGGCGAATGGATCACCATCTGGTACTCGAAGGTCCTGCCTTCGCCCGCGACGCTGTAATTCATGTTGGCGATGACAAAACCCTTTCGCTCCACGATCGAGCGTAGATCCGCTTCGGGCAGGGCGGCGTTGCGGACGAAAGCCACGGTAAGGTTCGCGTAGAACTCGATCGGCATCTTGCGCTCGATCCAGCGGAAAACCGAGAGCACGATGAGCGTCATGGCAGTCGAGATGCCCGCGGGAAAATAGAAGCCCACGCCGATCATGATGCCGATTGCGGCAGTGATCCAGATCGAGGCTGCAGTCGTGAGGCCGCGGATCGTCAACCCTTCCTTCATGATCACCCCGGCCCCGAGGAAACCGATGCCGGTCATGATCCCCTGCGCCATGCGGGTCGGATCGACGCTGATGGTCTCGAGAGAATAGGCCGAGAACCAGGTGTCCTGGTATACGGTAAGAACCATCAACATGCAGGAAGAGAGGCACACGAGTGCATGGGTGCGGAAGCCCGCGGGCCGGCCGTGATAGCTGCGCTCCAGGCCGATGATTCCGCCCGCCGCGAGCGCGATGACCAAGTGCAGCGCGATCGCGGCGTAATTGTCGTTCCAGATCGAGGTCATCGCCAGGCTCCTAGGATCGCGCCCGCTCAATAGCGGTAGTGGTCGGCCTTGTACGGACCGGCCTTGGACACCCCGATGTAGCGCGCCTGAGCGTCGGTGAGTTCGGTGAGCTGAGCATTGAGCTTCTTCAGCTGCAGCCGCGCGACCTTCTCATCCAGGTGCTTGGGCAGCACATACACGCCGACCGGATACTTGCCGGAGCCGTTCTGCGACTCGGTCCACAGCTCGATCTGCGCGAGGGTCTGATTGGCGAAGGACGAGCTCATCACGTACGAGGGATGCCCGGTGCCGCAGCCAAGGTTCACCAGCCGCCCCTTGGCGAGGAGGATGATCCTCTTTCCGTCGGGGAAGATGACGTGGTCGACCTGCGGCTTGATCTCCTCCCATTTGTACTTCTCGATGGAAGCGATGTCGATCTCGTTGTCGAAGTGGCCGATGTTGCAGACGATGGCCTGGTTCTTCATTTTTTTCATGTGATCGTGCGTGATCACATGAAAATTGCCGGTGGCAGTGACGAAGATGTCCGCCTTGTCGCAGGCGTAGTCCATGGTCACCACGCGGTAGCCTTCCATCGCCGCCTGCAGCGCGTTGATAGGGTCGATCTCGGTCACCCACACCTGGGCCGAGAGCGCGCGCAGCGCCTGGGCGCTGCCCTTACCCACGTCGCCGTAGCCGCACACCAGCGCGACCTTGCCCGCGATCATTACGTCGGTGGCGCGCTTGATGCCGTCCACCAGCGACTCGCGGCAGCCGTAGAGATTGTCGAACTTGCTCTTCGTGACCGAATCATTGACATTGATCGCCGGGAAGGCGAGCCTGCCCTCCTTGTGCA
>Ga0193733_1000047_pt1 | contig 49562 bp, 41 predicted proteins | sample U1s2metaG_FD_145076 | JGI IMG/M metagenome (GOLD analysis project Ga0193733, IMG submission 145076) | Soil microbial communities from a riparian zone of the East river system, Colorado, United States - U1s2 | ecosystem: Environmental > Terrestrial > Soil > Riparian zone | place: USA: East River...
TCTTGTAGTTGTCCAGAGCGACAAGCCGGTTCATGAACGCGCGGGAGGTCACCAGGGTCACCTCCCCGAGCTGGCCAGTGCGGACTTTCTCTTTCGCCACCAGCCAGCGGCGGCGGAAGCGTTGCGTATAGCCGACTACTGCGTCGACTCCGGCGTTCCGGATGGCGGCCAGGACGCGCTCCGAATCGGCGAGCCCGGTTGCGAGCGGCTTCTCGATCAAGAGCGGCAGCTTGCGCTCGACCGCAGCGAGGATCGGATCGACGTGCAGGTGCTCGTCGGTCGCGATGATCGCCGCAGTCACCTCGGGGCGCGCGAGCAGCTTGCGGTAGTCGTCGGTCACGAAGTCCGCACGGATTTTTTCCCCGACGAGCTTCGCCCGATCCGGCTTGATCTCGGCCAGGCCGATGAAGTCGACCTGCGGATGACGCGCCGCGACCTCACCGCGGAACAGGCCGACACGGCCCCCTCCGATGATGGCGAGGCCGATACGCTTGGGGTTCTTCTTTGGCATTTCAATGATAGACCCTTGAAAGACTCATCACCCGGTGCGATCGCGATTCATTCGGGGTCGGGCTGGGTGATGAGTCTTTCAAGGATCCGGTTTTCGTAACTCTTGCGACTACGCAGCTGCGCGAACCGATTTCGACCCCTTCAGCGGCAGCGTCACCGACTCGTTGCGCTCGGCGGACAGATCCGCCGCCATGTAGATCTCCATCACCATGCGCGCGTGCTCGGGCGTCACCATCACGGGCCGATCGTACGCCACGGCCTCGAGAAAGTGGACGGTTTCCGCCGCCATCGGACCCGCGTAGGTGTGATCGACGCGCTCGCCCGGCATGGTCGACATCGGCAGCTGCATGCCTTTTTCCATGGTGTTCAGCACCACGTCGCGGTGGCTGTCGTCCACCAGCAGCGCGCCTTCGGTCCCGACCATTTCGATCCAGGTCGTGGAGAAATTCGGATAACCCGGCGGCAGGCTCCAGCCGCCGCCCACGACGAAGGAGAGGCCCGAGTCCATCGTAACGGTGATCCATTGCGTGTCGGCGATCGGCGTACCACTCGAGGCTTGCATCGCGCCATAGTTCGCCTGGGAATAGACGCGCACCGGTTTCGCCGGCTCGAGACACCACAGCACGAAGTCCAGATCGTGCGTGCACTCCATCGCCGCGGGCGAGAGCTTGACGCGCCCGCTGATCTTCTTTCCGAGGCCGCGCGTGATGTGCCGGCTCACCAGGGCGCTCACCGGCTTTCCGATGGTCCCGTTGCGGATCGACTTCCTCACGTAGGCGAACTTGGGATTGAAGCGCTGCGAATAGCCGATGGTGAATTTCAGCTTGTTCTTGCGGGCGAGGGCGATCAGCTCATCGGCTTCGGCGAGCTCCATCGCGATCGGCTTTTCTAGAAAAACGTGCTTTCCGGCGGCGAGGCAGTCGCGTGCCATCGGATAGTGCGTGGTTTCCGGCGTCGCGGAAATGTACACCGCCTCGATTTCACCCATCTTCAAGAGCTCGCCGTAGTCGGTCACCGCGGTCTTCGCCCCGGTCGACTGTGCTACCTCGGCCAGCCGCTCGGGTCGGATCTCCGCGATATGCAGGCTCTTCGTGAGGGGATGAGCCGCGCAGGTCTCGGCGCGGATGCCGCCGCACCAACCGGTTCCGACGATAGCTATCCCGATCTGCTTCATGGATTCCTCCTTCGAATGTGACCTATTATCGCCTGATCTTGAGTAGACGGGCAGCGTTGCCTCCCATTATCCTTTCCTTCTCGGCCGACGGAAGCCGAGGCACGCTGTTGATCAGGCCGACCGGGTCTTCCTCGCCCATGTCGAATGGATAGTCGGTGCCGAGCAGCACTTGCGCCGCGCCGAACTTGTCGATCAGGTTGCGCAGCATCTCGGGATCGAACGTGATCGTGTCGAAAAAGAACTTCTTGAGATAGCTCGTCGGAGGCTTCTTGATCACGGTGCGGCAATCGGGGCGCGCGCGCCACGCGTGATCCATGCGGGCCCAGTAGTGGCCGAGGAAACCGCCCGCGTGGGGAAGCACGATCTTCAGGCCCGGGTGCCTTTCCATCACGCCCCCGAAGATGAGATGGCTCGCGCCGACCGTCGTGTCGAGCGGATTGCCGATGACATTGTTCAGGTAGTGGTCCATCAGACGATCGCCCTGCGTGAACCCGATCGGGTGCATGAAGATCACGATGTCCAGCTCGCGCGCCTTGGCGAAGAACCGGTCGAGGTTCAGGCCAGGGTCGGTGAGCTCCTTCCCGGCGACATTGGGATTGATCTCGACGCCGCGCAAGCCGAGCTCTTTGACGCAGCGCTCGAGCTCGATCACGGCCAGCTCGACGTTCTGCAGCGGCACGGTGCCCAGACCGACGAAGCGATCCGGCCACTTCGCCACGATCTCCGCGAGGCGGTCGTTCACCATGCGCGAGACCTCGGCGCCCAGCCCCGGCTCGGTCCAGTAGTAGGTCTGCTGCGGCGCCGGCGACACCGCCTGGATGTCGATGCCCATGCGGTCCATGTCCTTGAGCCTCACCTCGATCGTGGAGAGCTTGGCGGCTCGGTCCTGCATCTGTTTGACGTTCACTTCGCGCGTGAGCGCGCTGGCAAACTTGACCGAAGGCTCGTATTGCGCGGGATTCAAGTGCGCGAGCTTCGCGGCCGCGTCGCGGTTCAGGTAGTGGCAATGGATGTCGACGCGCAGGCTGCGCCCTTTCTTGTCGCGGACGAGCTTGGTCGAGACCGAGCGCTTGCGTGCTCTCGCGGCCGCCGCGGCGCCTTTGCGTACGGCAGTGAAGCCGTGCCCATGCGCGAGGTCGGTGCAGCCGGAGGTCGTGCAGGTGAACATCATGTCAGGGGTTCCTTTTCTTCAGGTCGATTGGCTAAATGACTCCGAGATGCTGCGTGATCAAAGCCTGGTCGTTTCGCACCTGGCCGGCGCTTCCGTTGAACGCGACCCGGCCGGTGTTGAGGATCACGACTTCGTCGGCAAGATCGAGCGCGAGCTTGATGTTCTGCTCGACCAGAAGAATCGACTGGCCTTCCTGCTTCAGGCGCAGGAGGGTGCGGCCGACCTCCGCGACGATCAGCGGCGCAAGTCCTTCGGAAGGCTCATCCATCAGCAGCACGCGCGGGTTTCCCATCAGCGCGCGGCCGATCGCGAGCATCTGCTGCTCGCCTCCGGAGAGCGAGCCGGCCGACTGTTGCAGCCGCTCTTTCAGCCGGGGAAACAGCTCGATCACCCGTTCCAGGGTCCACGGCATTGCGACCCCCTTGCGTTTCTGCCTCGAGACGACCAGATTTTCCAGCACCGTCAGGCTGGGAAAGATGCGCCGGCCTTGCGGCACGAAGCCCACGCCCTTTCGCGAGATCGTCTCGGGCGAAAGTTTTCCGATCGCTTCTCCGAACAGGCGGATCTCGCCCGTGCGCGGGGGCAGGAAGCCGATGATGGCGCTCATGCAGGTCGTCTTGCCCGCGCCATTGCGACCGAGGAGCGCGAGCACCCTGCCCGGGTTCAGCGAAAACGAAACGCCGTGCAGAACGTGGCTCTCGCCGTAGAGCGCATCGACGCCGGAAAGAGCAAGGACCTCAGTCACCGAGGTAGACCTCGCGCGTTTTCGGATCGGCGACCACCTCGGCCCGGGTGCCCTCCACGATGACGCTGCCGTAGTGCAGCACGGTGATCCTCTCCGCGAGATCGAGTGCGGTGTCCATGTCGTGCTCGATCATGACCACGGTCACCTCCCGCGGAATTCCCGCGATCAGGTCCTTCATCGCGGCGCGCTCTTCGCGCGACAGCCCCGCGAACGGCTCGTCGAGCAAGAGGACCCTGGGGTTTTGCGCCAGCGCCATGGCGATTTCGAGGCGGCGCTTCTCCCCATAGGAGACGACGCCGATGAAACGCTCCGCAAGATGCTCCAGGCCTACCCGTCTCAGCACCTGTCTCGCCTCTTCGTTCAGCCCGGAGTACCGGGCGAGGGGTCTGAATGCGTTCCAGCGTGAGCTCGACAGCCCGAGCAGCGACAGCACCAGGTTGTGCTCGAGCGAGTCCTTGGCAAAGAGCGTGATGATCTGGTAGGTGCGGGCGAGCCCCCGGTGGGCGCGTTGGTGAGGCTTCAGTCTCGACACTTCGTCGCCGAACAGGTGAATCGCGCCGGAATCGCGGCGCAGGTCTCCCGTGATCAGATTGAACAGCGTCGTCTTCCCCGCTCCGTTCGGCCCGATGATGAGCCTGCGCTCTCCAGGCATCACCTCGAGCGAAACGCCGTTCATCGCGGGCAGGCCGCCGAAGGACTTCCTCAGTTCCCGGAGTTGCAAGGCCGGCGTCATCGGGGGCTTCTCCAGGCCTTCTTCGCTTGCCTGGCGAGGCGCCGCAGCCCCGGCACGACGCCCTCGGGCACGAAGATCACGATGACGACAAACACGAATCCGAGCAGCATGTTCCAGCGCTCGATGAAGGCCGAAACGTAGTTCTTCAGAATCATCACGATCACCGCTCCGACGATCGGGCCGGCGAGCGTGGCGGAACCTCCGGCAATCACCGCAAGCAGGCCCTCCGCCGAAGCCGTGATCGAGAGCGAAGCGGGATGGATGTACTTGTTGTAGTACACGAACAGGAGCCCCGACACCGCGCCCCAGAACGCGGAGTAGACGAAAGTGATCCAGCGGATCAGCCAAACGTCGTGGCCCAGGGCGCTCATGCGCCGCGCCTGATCTCGGGTTCCGCGCAACGCGGCGCCGAAAGGTGACGCGACGAATACCGCCATGAGCCAGATCGCCACCGCAGTGATCGCCAGAGCGAAATAATAGAAAGAGCCCGCATCGTCCAGGCTGATGCCGAAGGGCGTCGGCCGGGTCAATCCGCGCAAGCCGTTGTCACCGTCGGTCACCGAGACCCAGCGGTACGCGGTTCCCCACAGCACCTGCGAGAGGGCGAGCGTCAGCATGAGGAAGCCCAGCCCGGTAGCGCGGAGCGCGATCCAGCCGAACGCGCAAGCGATCAGCGTGGTGCCAAGCAGCGCCGCCGGCGCGGTGGCCCAATGCCCGAGTCCCAGCTTGAGTGACATCCAAGCCGAGATATACGCGGCGAGTCCCAGCCAGGAAGCGTGACCCAATGACGGCAGCCCACCGTAGCCGACCAGCAAATTGAGGCTGGCCGCGAAAATCGCCGCGATGAAAATCTGGCTGGCGAGATTGATGTAGTACTCCCCTGCCGCCCAGGGAAGGCCGGCGAGCCCCGCGGCGAGGACCAGCCATCCTGCCCGCTTCATACGCTCTGACGGCCAAACAGCCCGCGCGGCCGGAAGGCGATCACGACGATCATCGGCAGGAACAGGATCACGTAGGCGAGATCCGGGAGGAGTGCCGTGCCGAAGGTGTAGACGGCGCCGATCAAGAAGCTTCCGACAAAGGCGCCGAGCAGGCTGCCGACCCCGCCCAGCATCACGACGATCAGAGCGAGCGGCAGCATGTCCGCGTCCAGACCCGGATAGGCGGACATGATCGGCCCGCCTATGATGCCGCCCGCCCCGGCGAGCGCAGCACCCAGGCAAAACACGGCCGTGAAGAGCCGCGACACCGGGATGCCGACCGCGCGCGCCATCTGCATGTCGTCGACGCCCGCGCGGATCATTGCACCGATTCGGGTCCGGTCCATCAGCAGATACAAGGCGAGCGCAGTTACGACCGCGATGGCGAGCACGACCAGCCGATACGTCGGGAACGCCACGCCCCCGACGAAAACGGGCTGCTGCAACGCGCGCGGCGTCGGAATGGGAATCGGGTCGCCACCCCAAACCATGAGGCACAAGTCCGCAATGATGAACGAAATCCCCAGGGTGACGAGCACCTGACCCAGCGCGTTGCCCGACAGAGGGCGCAGAATCAGGCGCTCGACCAATCCTCCGAACACCGCGATGATGACCCCGCCGATGATCGCCGCAAACCAGAGATTGGGGACGTATTTCAGGACTGAGATCCCGACGTACGCCCCGAGCATGTACAGAGAGCCGTGGGTCAGATTCGCGATGCGCATCAACCCGAAGATGAGCGAGAAGCCCGCGGCGAGAAGAAACAGCAGCCCGCCTAGAGCGAGGCTGTTCAGGGTCTGAATGATCCAGTACTGCACAAAAAACGGGGCCGGTTGTCCCGGCCCCGTGTTCCTCCCTTGCTTACGACTCGAGATTCTTCGCGGGTGGCCAATCGCGCGAGTACACCGGATTCTTCAGGAACTCCTCCGGTTTGTAGGTCCAGAACTGGCTCACGTTCGGGTAGGTGTGGATGACGCGGTTCACGAGGCGCCCGTCCTTGCGCTCGACCTTGCGGATGTACACGCTCCCGACCACGTTGCCGTAGCGGTCGAAGGATACCGGTCCCCGCGCGGTGTCGACCTTGATGGCGCGCACGGTCTTCATGAACGCCTGCTTGTCCTCGATGTTGCCTTTCAGGGCCTGCAGCGTCGCTTCGAGCACCGCGGCTTCGACATACGTCGCGGCGGCATAGAAGCCCGGGTCGTAGCCCCAGTCGACGCGGAAGTTCGCGGCGAAGCGCTTGTTGATCGCGTTCTCGATCTCCGCCGAGTACCAGCACGAGGTGACGATGCCGAGCGCCTCGTCGCCCATGTTGCGCAGCACCGCCTCGTCGAAGGCGGTCATGCCGCCGACGACCGCGATCTTGCCTCGAAGGCCGTACTCGTTGAACTGCCTGAAGAAGCGGAAGCCGTTCGAGCCCGCGAAACCGAGGAAGATGCCGTCAACGTTGGTCTTGAGCTGGGCGATATAGGTCCCGTAGTCGGGAACGGTGAGTGGGGAAAACAGCTTCTGCACGATTTTGCCGCCCGCATCCTCGAACACGCGCTGAAAGCCGGCGCACATCTCGTGCCCGTAGGCGATGTCATCGGCGATCGTCACCATGCGCCGGTACTTGAGCGTCTTGTAGCAGTAGTCGGCAAGCGGCTGCGCGCTCTGCGACGAAGTGGACGTTCCGCGGGTGAACCAGGGATTGGGCTTCCTCTGCGTCATGTCCTCGGCGGCCGCGACCGACAGCGTGAGCAACTGCGCGCTGCGGATGTAGTCGTCCGACGCGAGCGCCGAGGCAGTGTCGAGCGGTCCGATCATGATCTGGATCTTGTCGCGCTCGACCAGCTCCTGGAGCTTGGTGCGCGACTGCGCCGGAACGCCGCCGCTGTCGCCGACGAAGAGCTCTACCTTTCGGCCGGCCAGGGTGGTGTCGCGCTCCTTGAGATACTGGACGAGCGCGCGCTCCATGTCGATGCCGCCCGAGGCGAGCGGCCCGGTCTTGACCGTCATGAGTCCGACGCGAATCGGTCCGGTTTGCGACTGAGCGATCGTCGGCATGCCGAGCGCCGCGGCGCCTGCACCAGTCGCCTGAATGAACCGCCTGCGGGTGAATGTCATTGTGCGATCCTCCGTTCAGTGAGTCGGGTTCTTGGGTGCGTCGGGCTGTTTGAGCGGCTGGGAACGATCGAAAGCGTCGATTTTCATGCATTCCCCGAAAATGCGCATGACCGTCGGGAGGCCTGTAGTCTCGACATTGAAAAACTTCGCCCCGAAGACCTGGGAAACCAGGCAGACGTCGGCGATCGTCGGCGCATCGCCGTGGCAGAACTTGCCGGTTTCCCCTTCCTTGCCCAGATGCGCTTCGAGCGCCTTGAGCGCCTCGAGCGTCCAATGCGCAAGCCACGCGTTTCGCGCAGGCTCGTCCTGGCGCATCTCGCGCTCGAGATAGCCGCGAATCCGCGGAACGACCAGCGGATGCCCGTCGCTCACGACGATCTGCGCGAGGCCGCGAACGCGGGCCCTGCCGCGGGGATCCTTCGGCAGCAGCGCCGGCCTGGGATGCGTTTCCTCCAGGTATTCGAGGATCGCCATCGATTGGAACAACGGCGGACCGCCGTCGATCGCGAGCGCGGGCACCACGCTCTGCGGGTTGATCGCCTTGTAGCCCTCGGCGTGCTGCTTCCCCTGCAGGAGATTGATCGAGACCTGTTCGACCTCGATTCCTTTCAGCGCGAGGGCGGCGCGCACCCGGTAGGTGGCGAGAGACCGCCAGAATCCATAGAGTTTCATAGTCATCGCCTTGCTTCCCTCTTTAGCGTTTCGGCGGGACGACCGGAACCAGGACACAGGACCCGCGCTCCGGGCCGGCGTGGATCGTGACCTTGCCGCCGAAAACCGCGCCCGGGCGATCGCGCGGATCATCATGCAGGAACGGCCCGCAACCGCGCAACTCGTTCTTGAAGTTCGATAGCCTGGCGCCCGTCGACTTCTGCCACTCATAGTCCTTTCCCCGCACGGTCAGGGCCAACCTGTGGCCGGCCGGGACGACGATCGACGTCGGCCACAGCTCGATGTCGAGCTGCACCACCTCGCCGGGCTTGAGGAGTTGCAGCTCGTCGTGCGTGTGATAAGGCCGGTACTCGGCGGAGAGTTTCGGATCGAGCCTCCGATGCGAGGCGCGCAACCAGCCTTGCGCGACCGGCGTATGGGGATCGATCGCGCCCATGAAAACCACTTCCCGCATGTCCGGCGAGAACACCCGGAAAACCAGAAACAGATCGGCATCCGCCGTGGCCGAAGACATGAACAGCCTCGCGGCAAGTGGCCCGGTAATCTCGGTCTCGTGCTCGAGCGGCGCTGAAATGAATGTCACGCCGTCGCCGAGCGCATCGTAGGTGACGCTTGCCGCGGCCTGCGGCGGCTCGGGGCCGAGCGCATGATCGGCCGGATCGAGAAAGAACCTCGTCCAGCGCGTGCGCGCGATGGGCCATTCGCCCTCGTGCCGCTCGACGAACCGGTCCACGTGGCGCACCTGCAACTGCACGCGCGGCTGCCGGTCCCAGCCGTTCTTCATGTCCTTCAGATGGTAATCGAAGAACCTCTTTTGGAGCGTGCGGCCGTAGTCGGTGTAGAAGTGGGTCCAGTGCTCGATGCCGTGCGCTTCGAGCCACTTGTCCTTCGAAGCGGCTCGGACGAAGCCTTCGAAGTTGCCGCGCGGGTGAAGGCCCTGCCCGCCCCAGTTCGCCGCCGAGAGAAAGGGCACGGAGATCTTGTCCCAGGCCGGGGAACGCCCTTTGTGGTAATCGTCGTCGAGCGGATGCGCGAGGATGTCGTCGCCGAAGTCGCAGCGGTTGCGCTGCAATTCGCGGTCGCTCAGCGTTTCATCTCCGCACACGAGTTCGCCCGTGACCCGGCTGCGCGGGCCGCGCTTGCCCAGGCCGTATTGCACCGTCTTCACCTGCATGTCGTACCAGTTGGCCCAGAACGTGGAGAGAATCCCGCCGTGGTGCGTCATGTCGCGGTACCAGTCAGCGGCGCCTTCCCAGATGCACATTGCCGCAAGATGGGCCGGCTGCAGCGAGGCGACGTGCCACTGGTTGATAGCGTAGTAGGAGATCCCGTTCAGGCCGACCTTGCCGCTGGCCCACGGCTGCACGCCCGCCCATTCGATACAGCGATAAAAATCCTGGGTCTCGCGCGGCGAGAAATGGTCGATGTAACCGGGCGAGCGGCCGGCGCCGCGGGAATCGACGCGCACGCAGGCGTATCCGTCAGGGACCCATTTCTCGGGATCGACGACTTCCCAGCTCTGGTACTGGTTGGTCGAGCCGTAGGCGACGTCGGGGTGCTCGGCGACCATGCGCTGCCAGGCGCTCGGATAGCCGTCCTGAAATGCGAGTCCCTTGGCATAAGGGCCGTAGCTGAGAATGACCGGGAACCGCCCCTCCTTCTCCGGACGGTATACGTCCGCCCGGAGCACCAGCCCGTCGTCCATTTTGATCGGGACGTCCCAGTCGATACGCATCCCGTCGCGGAGCTCGCTCTTTGTCGAGGCCATGCTTGTCCCGTGATTTCGGCTTCGTTCGAGCTGTTATAGTTATCGCGCCAATTTGACCCCACGCTGCGGCGCGGTGTCAACTGAACGGATCAGGGAGGCGAATTGAAAATCGGCATAGCAGGGACCGGAAGAATGGGAGCGGCGATCGGCCAGCGGCTGATGAGCCTGGGGCACGAGCTCGCGGTGTGGAACCGCACCGCGGAAAAGACCCGACCGCTTGCCGCCGCCGGCGCGAAAGTCGCCGCAACGCCTTCGCAGCTCGTCGCCTCGTCCGAGACGATCATCACCATACTGACCGACGCTGCGGCGATCGACGCCGCCTACCGCGGCAAAGATGGACTGCTTGCGGGCGATGTCGCGGGGAAGCTCTTCATCGAGATGAGCACGGTGCGCCCGGAGACGGAGAGCGCGCTTGCCGCCGCCGTCCGCAAAAAGAGCGCGATCATGGTCGAGTGCCCGGTCGGCGGAACGGTCGGTCCCGCAAGGGACGGGAAGCTCTTCGGTTTCGTCGGCGGGGAAGCGGCCGACTTCGCCCGCGCGAGGCCGCTTCTCGAACAGATGTGCAGGCGCATCGAGCACGTCGGTCCCGTCGGTGCCGGCGCAAGCATGAAGCTCGCGATCAATCTTCCCTTGCTCGTGTTCTGGCAGGCATTCGGCGAAGCGCTGGCGCTGTGCCGTTCACTCGGGCTCGACTCCGCCCGTATCGTCGACATCTTTGCCGACACCTCGGGCGGGCCCAACGTGCTCAAAGGACGCGCGGCCGCCCTCACTGCCGCGCTTCAGGGCAAGGATGTGGGCCCGATCACCGTCGACGTCGACGCGATGCGCAAGGACCTGAGAACGATGGTCGAGGAGGCACGATCGCTCGGAACCACCCTCCCGGTCACTTCGAGTGCGCTGCAGTGCTACGACGAAGCTTCGCGCGCGGGCCTGGGCAAAGGCGACATCACCACGATCCCGGTGCGCTGGATGAAGCAGGGCGATGGCTGAACAGGCGCCTCACTGCACCGGCACCACGCCGTCGAGCTTGGCGAAGCATTCGCGCCGGGCCGTCTCCAGAAAATCCCGGACAAAGGGCAGGCGCGCCACTTCGCCGGTGGTGGCGCCGTACAGGTTGCTCCACAGCCCGCTCTTGCCGATGCGCCGCGCGATCACATATCCGTAATCCACGTAGTTCTTGATCCCCCAGTTCGGGAGCGCGGCCACGCCTCGGCGGCTGGCGACCAGTTGCAAGATGGCTACCGTCAGTTCCGTGGTGCGGCGCCTGGGATGGATTTTGGCGGGTTTCAGCACCCGACGGATCAGGTCGATGCGCTCTTCGGGCACCGGATAAGTGATGAGCGTTTCTTTCGCGAAGTCGCTCGCGGCGAGATAGCGCTTTGCCTTCAGCCGGTGATCGGTCGGCATTACGGCGAGCACTTCAAAGCGAAACAGCGGGTGGTAGACGATACCTCGCCGCGGCCTGTTCTCCGATCCGATCACCAGATCGGTCTTGTTGTCGGCGAGCAACGCGAGCGGGTTGGGATGAAAGCCCGATACCAGATCGAGCTCCACCTCCGGCCAGTGCTTGCGAAAAGCGTCCATGATCGGCATCAGCCAGTCGAAGCAGGTGTGGCATTCGAGGACGATGCGCAGCGTTCCCGCCGGCTTGCGAACGAGTTTCGTCAGATCGCGCTCGGCAGTCCGGACTTCGCCCATCACCGTGCGCGCCAATGTCACCAGCCGCTGACCCGGCTCGGTAAGCTTTACGGACTGCCCATGGCGCTTCACCATCGCCACCCCGTAATGCGCTTCCAGCGCCTTCAACTGGTGGGAGAGCGCCGACTGGGTCAAATGCACGCGCTCGGCCGCGCGCGACACCGTGCCCGCTTCGGTCAGCGCGAGCAGCGTGCGCAGGTGACGGATTTCGAGCATGAGGGCGATTCAGCGGCCGGAAAGATTATGAATACTGCTCATGTTATATTAATAAACTTTCATTGGATTCATAAATGAGTATAGAGGATGATCTTCCACTCGTCAAAGGAGTGGACCGTGACCGTCGCACACATACTGGGATTTCCGCGCATCGGGGCGAAGCGGGAACTCAAGGCCGCCCTGGAATCGTTCTGGCGGGGTGAGCTCCCGGAATCCGAGCTTTTGAAAGTCGGCCGCGATCGGCGCTGCAAACACTGGCAATGGCAGCGCGATGCCGGCCTGGACTTCGTGACGGTAGGCGATTTCGCCTGGTACGACTCCGTACTGCAGACCCTCGCGCACCTCGGGTCCGTTCCCGGCCGCTTCGGATTCAATCCTCGGGCGCTTACGCTGCCGCAATATTTTACGCTGGCACGCGGCGACGCCAACCATCCGGCCATGGAAATGACCAAGTGGTTCGACACCAACTACCATTATCTGGTACCGGAATGGAGCTCGGACACGCGCTTCGACGGCGGCGTCGAGTGGCTGATCGAGGAGGTAACTCAGGCCAAGGAACTCGGCCACCCCGTCAAGGGGGCCCTGCTGGGCCCCCTCACCCTGCTCTACCTCGGCAAGATCAAGTCCGGTTTATCGCACAAACTCGATTTGCTGCCGCACCTGATTCCGGCTTATCAGCGCCTGCTGGCGCGCCTCAAAGTGCTGGGCGTGTCCTGGGTGCAAATCGACGAACCGATATTGGGTCTGGAGCTGGATGAGCGCTGGCTCGCCGCCTTCCTCCCGACCTACGAGACTCTCGCATCCATAGCGCCCAGGATCCTGCTTGCCACTTATTTCGAGTCCGTAGCGGAACACGCGGCCATGCTCAAGTCACTGCCTGTCTCGGGCATTCATCTCGACCTGGTGCGCGGGCCCGGACAGCTCGCGGCGTTCCTCGACGGCTACCCGGAGTCGAAGATTCTGTCGCTGGGCACGGTCGACGGCCGCAACATCTGGCGCACCGACCTGGATGCCGCTCTCGCCATGCTCAAACCGGCGCACGAACACCTCGGCGAGCGGCTTTGGATCTCGGCCAGTTGCTCGCTGCAGCACGTGCCGGTGGACCTCACTCACGAGAAGACGCTCGATGCCGAGATCCGCAGCTGGCTGGCGTTCGCCGTGCAAAAACTCGATGAGATCGCAGCGCTCAAACAGGGTATCGCGCAAGGCGCCGACGCGCTCGCGCCGGCCCTGGAAGCCTCGCGCCGGTCGGCAGCCTCGAGAAAATCCTCGAGGCGGGTGCGCTCCGACGCGGTGAAACTTCGCATGGACGCCCTGTCCGAGCGCCACACTCGCCGGCCGTCGTCCTTCGCAGCCCGAATCCAGAAACAGAGAGCGCGTCTGAAATTGCCTCTTCTGCCGACCACGACGATCGGCTCGTTCCCGCAAACGGCCGAGATCCGCAAGGCGCGCGCGGCGTTCAAGAAAGGTCGGATCGCCGAGCCCGCGTACCTGGAAGCGATGCGCACGGAAATCCGCCACGCCGTGGCGCGCCAGGAAGCCCTCGGTCTCGACGTGCTGGTGCATGGAGAGGCCGAGCGCAACGACATGGTCGAGTATTTCGGCGAGCAGTTGCGGGGTTTCGCCTTCACCGAGAACGGCTGGGTGCAAAGCTACGGCTCGCGCTGCGTGAAGCCGCCGATCGTCTACGGCGACGTCGAGCGGCCCGCGCCGATGACGGTGGAGTGGACGCGCTACGCCCAGAGCCTCACCCGAAAGCCGATGAAGGGCATGCTGACCGGCCCGATCACCATGCTGCAATGGTCGTTCGTGCGCGACGACCAGGCGCGCGAGCAAACCGCGTTGCAGATCGCCTTGGCCCTGCGCAACGAAGTGCTCGACCTCGAGCGCGCCGGCACCGCCATCATCCAGATCGACGAGCCGGCACTGCGCGAAGGCCTTCCGCTCAAAAAGCGGGACTGGTCACAGTATCTTGACTGGGCGGTGCGCGCGTTCAAGCTGGTATCCAGCGGCGTGGCCGACGAGACGCAGATTCACACGCACATGTGCTACGCGGAGTTCAACGACATCCTGCCTTCGATCGCAGCCCTCGACGCCGACGTGATCACCATCGAGACGTCGCGCTCGGACATGGAACTGCTCGAGGGTTTCGGCGAGTTCCGCTACCCGAACGAGATCGGCCCGGGCGTATACGATATCCACTCTCCGCGGGTGCCGGACGCCGGGGACATGCTGGACTTGCTCCAAAAAGCCGCGCGTGTGATTCCCCTGGAGCGCTTATGGGTGAATCCGGATTGCGGATTGAAGACCCGCGGCTGGCCCGAAACCGAGGCCGCACTGGCGAGGATGGTCGAAGCGGCCCGCAGCATGCGCGCCCGCGCCGCAACTCGCGAGCATCGTGCAGCCTGACAGAACCGAAGAACTCAGAGCCCTGCTCGAGCGCCGCATCCTGATACTGGACGGCGCGATGGGCACGACCATCCAGGGCTACAAGCTCTCGGAGACCGATTTCCGCGGCGAGCGCTTCACCCAATCCCCCCGCGACCTGAAGGGCAACAACGACCTGCTCACGCTGACCAGGCCCGAGGTGATCCGCGATATCCACTCCAAATACCTCGACGCGGGCGCCGACATCATCGAGACCAATACCTTCAACTCGAACGCCCCTTCGCAGGCCGACTACGGACTCGATCGCCTGGTATACAAGTTGAACCACGCCGCGGCCAAGCTCGCTCGCGAAGCGGCGGAGCGATTCACCGAACGCGACCCGGGCAAGCCGCGCTTCGTCGCCGGCGTGCTCGGGCCGACCAACAAGACCGCGTCGATCTCGCCCGAAGTCAACGATCCGGGTTTCCGCAACATCTATTTCGACGAGCTCGTGCAAGTCTACGGCGAGGCGCTCGCGGGTCTCGCCGACGGCGGTGCCGACCTGATTCTCCTCGAGACCATTTTCGACACGCTGAACGCCAAGGCGGCGATCTTCGCGGTCGAGGCGCTCTTCGAAGAGCGCGGACGGCGGCTCCCCGTCATCGTGTCGGGCACCATCACCGACCAGTCCGGGCGCACCCTCACCGGCCAGACTCCGGAAGCCTTCTGGAATTCCCTGCGCCACGCGCGGCCGATCGCAGTGGGCTTGAACTGCGCGCTGGGCGCGAAACTCATGCGCCCCTATATCGAGGAGCTGTCGAACGTCGCCGACACCTACATCAGCTGCTACCCGAACGCGGGACTCCCCAATCCGCTTTCGGACACGGGGTACGACGAAACGCCGGAATACACGTCCGGCCTGCTCAGGGAGTTCGCGGAAAGCGGCTTTCTGAACATCGTCGGCGGCTGCTGCGGCACGACGCCCGATCACATCCGCGCCATCGCAACAGCGGTGCGCGAGCTTCCCCCCCGCAAGCCGCCTGCCGCCGAAAAGAAGCTGCGGCTCTCCGGCCTCGAGCCGCTGAACATCGGCGACGAATCCCTATTCGTCAACGTGGGAGAGCGGACCAACGTCTCCGGCTCACGGGCCTTCGCCCGCCTGATCCTCGCCGGCGACTACCAGGAAGGCCTCGCCGTGGCGCGCCAGCAGGTCGAGAACGGCGCCCAGATGATCGACGTGAACATGGATGAGGCGATGCTCGACTCCCACAAGGCCATGACCACCTTCCTGCACCTCATCGGGTCCGAGCCGGACATCTCGCGCGTGCCGGTGATGATCGATTCCTCGAAGTGGTCGGTGATCGAAGCCGGACTCAAGTGCGTGCAGGGCAAATGCGTGGTCAACTCGATCTCCCTCAAGGAGGGCGAAGGGGAATTCGTCCGGCACGCGCGGCTCGCGCGCCGCTACGGCGCGGCTGTGATCGTCATGGCCTTCGACGAGCAGGGCCAGGCCGACTCGCTTGCGCGGAAAATCGAGATCTCCCGGCGCTGCTACCGCCTCCTGGTCGAGCAGGTCGGCTTCCCGCCCGAAGACGTCGTTTTCGACCCCAACATCTTCGCGGTCGCGACCGGCATCGAGGAGCACAACAATTACGGCCGGGACTTCATCGAAGCGACCCGCGCGATCAAGCGCGAGCTGGCGCACGCCAAGGTCTCGGGCGGGGTGTCGAACGTCTCGTTCTCTTTCCGCGGCAACGACGCCGTGCGCGAAGCGATCCACACCGTCTTCCTCTATCACGCCATCCGGGCCGGCATGACCATGGGCATCGTCAACGCCGGGCAGCTCGGAGTCTACGAGGAAATTCCGGCGGACCTGCGCGAGCGGGCCGAAGACGTGGTGCTCAACCGGCGGCCCGACGCGGGCGAGCGCCTGGTGGAATTCGCCACTACCGTGAAGAGCCCGGGCAAGGCACAGGCCGACGAGCTGGAGTGGCGCAAAGGGACGGTCGAGCAACGTCTCGCCCACGCGCTCGTAAAGGGGATCGCGGACTGGGTGGTCGAGGACACCGAGGAAGCCCGGCAGAAATTCGAGCGTCCGATCCAGGTTATCGAGGGACCGCTCATGGACGGCATGAACATCGTCGGAGACCTGTTCGGATCGGGCAAGATGTTCCTGCCTCAGGTGGTGAAATCGGCGCGCGTGATGAAGCAGGCCGTGGCACACCTCATCCCTTTCATCGAAGCCGAAAAGGAAAAGTCCGGCGACCTGAAGCCCAAGGGCAAGATCGTGGTCGCGACCGTGAAGGGCGACGTGCACGACATCGGCAAGAACATCGTCGGCGTGGTGCTCCAGTGCAACAACTTCGAGGTCATCAATCTGGGCGTCATGGTCCCGGCGCAGAAGATCCTCGACACCGCGCTGGCGGAGAAGGCCGACATCATCGGTCTGTCGGGCCTGATCACGCCTTCGCTTGAGGAAATGGCGCACGTCGCGCACGAGATGCAGCGCCAGGGCTTCACTATCCCCCTTCTCATCGGCGGGGCGACGACCTCGCGCGTGCACACCGCGGTCAAGATCGCGCCGCACTACGCCCACTCCACCGTGTACGTACCCGACGCGTCCCGGTCGGTATCGGTGTGCTCCAATCTGCTCTCCACCGCCTTGAGTCGAGGCTATGTGCAGTCGGTGCGCGAAGACTATGAAAAGGTCCGCACACAGCACGCGGCCAAGAAAGGACAGGCGCTCGTACCGATGGCCCGGGCCCGGGCCAACGCCCATCGAATCGACTGGCGAAGCTACGCGCCGCCGCGGCCCCGGGTCCTCGGCCGCCGGCTCCTCTCCAGCTACGATCTCGCCGAAATTGCCCGCTACATCGACTGGTCGCCGTTCTTCCAGACCTGGGACCTCGCGGGCAGCTATCCGAAGATCCTGGAGGACCCGGTGGTCGGCGAGGCGGCGCGTGGCGTTTTTGCCGAGGGCCGGGCAATGCTGGAAAAAATCATCGCCGTGAAGTCTTTGAAAGCGAACGCGGTGTTCGGCCTGTATCCCGCGGCAAGCGTCGGCGACGACATCGAGATCTACGCGGACGAATCGCGGCGCGAGACGGCGATGGTGTGGCATTGCCTGCGCCAGCAGGCCGAAAAACCCGCCGACCGCGCGAACCTGTGCCTCGCCGACTTCGTCGCGCCCCGGGACTCGGGGGTGCCCGATTACCTCGGCGCCTTCGCAGTCACCACGGGAATCGGAGTCGACGCCGGAGTCAAGGCGTTCGAAGCGAATCAGGACGATTACAACGCCATCATGCTCAAGGCTCTCGCCGACCGGCTCGCCGAAGCTTTTACGGAGCTCCTACACGAACGCGTGCGGAAAGAGCACTGGGGCTACGCCGCGGACGAGAAACTCTCGAGCACCGAGCTGATCGCGGAAAAATACCGGGGCATCCGCCCCGCGCCCGGCTATCCGGCCTGCCCCGACCACACTGAAAAGGGGGCGCTGTTCGACCTTCTCTCCGCCCCGGAAGCCGGTATCACGCTCACGGAATCGTACGCCATGCTTCCCGCCGCGAGCGTGAGCGGCTTCTACCTCTCGCATCCGGATTCGCAATATTTCGCGGTCGGCAAGATCGCAGAGGACCAGGCGACAGACTACGCGCAGCGCAAGGCGCTGGCACTCGAGCAGACCGAGCGCTGGCTCGCGCCCAATCTCGCCTACGAGCCGTGACATGGAATCGCAGAAAAAGCATCCGCGCACCTTCAGCTTCGAGTTCTTCCCGCCGAAAACCCCGGAAGGGATGGAAAAGCTGCGCGCGACCTGGAAACAGCTCGCGCAGTTGAAGCCCCGCTTTTTTTCCTGCACTTACGGCGCGGGCGGCTCCACGCGGGACCGCACCCTGGAGACCGTCCTGGAAATCCAGGCTGCGGGCCACAAGGCGGCGCCCCACATCTCCTGCATCGGCGCCTCGCGCGCCGACATCGCCGCGACGCTCGAGCTGTACAAGTCCAAAGGCGTCGATCACATCGTCGCCCTGCGCGGGGACCTGCCTTCCGGCGCCGCAAGCGCCGGGGAGCTTCGCTACGCGAGCGAGCTGGTGGCTTTCATCCGCGAACGGACCGGCGATCACTTCCACCTCGAAGTCGCCTGCTATCCGGAATTCCACCCGCAGGCGCGCAGCCCACAGGAGGACCTGCGGAATTTCAAGCACAAGATCGACGCGGGCGCGGACGCGGCGATCACGCAGTATTTCTACAACATCGATTCTTATTTCCGCTTTGTCGACGACTGCGAAGCGCTCGGCATCAGCCTGCCCATCGTCCCGGGAATCATGCCGGTCGGGAATTTCTCGCAGCTTGCCCGCTTCTCGGACGCCTGCGGCGCCGAGATTCCGCGCTGGCTGCGCCTGAAGATGCAGAGTCTTGGCGACGACGTCGCCTCGATTCGAAGCCTGGGGCTGGACGTAGTCACCGAACTTTGCGACCGACTGCTTTCTGCGGGAGCGCCCGGGCTGCACTTCTACACCATGAACCAGGCGGGGCTTACCTCGACGATCTGGCAGCGGCTGGGAATTTGAGCCGGGCTAGGCCCGTCTGGGCAGGGCCTCCGCGCGCGACGGCTGCCAGCCGAGCCGTTGCGAAACCGCCTCGGCGGCGTCGACCAGCTCGCGCACCCACCCCAGCAGAGTTTTTCTCGCCATGCGGTGCACCGGGCCGGCGATGCTGATCGCCGCAACCACGTTGCCCGAGTAGATGCGTATCGGCGCCGCGATGGAGCGCAATCCGATCTCGCTCTCCTCGTCGTCCTCGGCGTAGCTGCGCGCCCGCACGGTGGCCAACTCGCGGCGCAGGGCCTTGGCGTCGACGATCGTCCTGGGCGTGCTCGCCGGAAGCCCGCGGGCGATGATGCGCTCGAGCTCGTCCTCCGGAAGGAACGCGAGCAGGGCCTTGCCCACGGCGGTGGAGTGCACCGGCGCGCGGGTGCCGACCTTCGAACCCATGCGCAACGCCTGCTTGCTCTCGTGGGTGATGATGTACAGAATCGAATCGTGATCGAGAATCGCGAGATGCACGGTCTCGCCGGTTTTCTCCATGAGGGTGCGCAGGAAAGGCCGCGCTTCCATCGTGAAGTCCATCTTCCGGCGCACCATCGCCCCCAGCTCGAACAGCGCGAGTCCCAGATGGTACTTTCCGTCTCCGGGGTTCTGCTCGAGCATCCCCTCCTCGAGCAGCGTCGAGGCGAGGCGGTGAACGGTGCTTTTCGCCAGTCCGAGCCGCTTGGCGAGATCGCTGATGCCGATCTCGTACTCGTCTTCGGAAAACGCCTTGATGAGCCGCAAGGAATTCGCGACCGACGACAGCCGGGTCCGGGATTTCGCAGAATTGAGCTTTCGTTCCATCGCGGACGCTCTCAAGCGGCCGTCGGGCGCGCCAGCCGCATTGCCACGGCGAAACTCGTGGCCGCGATGATCGCGACGCCGAATCCCATCGGGAGCTCGGCCCCCGCAAGCACCGCCGCGGCCTGCGCTGAAAGGAGCCGCGCCATCCCGAGGCACGCAATTCCGATGCCGAGCGACGCGATCGCAAGGCCCATCACGCGCGAAGCCACGCGAGCGCGCCGGTCCGCCCGCGCGATCATGCGCGCCACCCATGCGCCGTTCAAGCCGTCGGTGGCCATCATTCCCAGCGTAAACACGAGCCCGAGCGCGACCGAAAGCGGCCAGCCGGCCAGATGCACGGCGGTCAGCGAAAAAAGTGCGGTCTGGCTGACCGTGTCGAAGGAAATCGCAAAGGCCGCGCCGATCACCGCGATGACGGCGGGATGGCCGGTTTCGGCGATTCGTCCCACCCAACGCCCCTTGAACCCCGCCAGGCGCACCACGCGGTCTGCGGGGGTGCGGAAAACCGCGACGACATTCACGATTCCCAGCCCGAGGAGAAACACGATGGAAATCCATGCGCCGAGCCGCTCCAGCCATTGCGGCGCTGCGCCGTCGTGCAAGGTAGCAGCGACAAAAGCGGCGACCAGCGTGACGATGGCGCCATGGCCCAGAGAGAAGAAGCACCCGGACCAGCGCGCGACGCGCGGCCGGTCTTGAGCGTTGTGGCGCGCGAGGCCGTCGACCGTCGCCAGGTGGTCCGGATCCATTCCGTGTCGAAGGCCCAGGAGGAACACCATCAGCACCAGGCCGGCGAGGTCGTGCGGCAGGGACGAAATCATCCTATTTGACCGTGACGAGCTCGTTCCACAACTTGAGCCACTTTTCGTCTTCGTCGATCAGAGCGATGGGGTCGAGCATCAGGTAGGGAAACGCCACCCGAACGCTTGCCGCCTTTCGGCTCGACGGATACCGCCCCATGGAATAGAAAAGCTGCTGGCCTTCCGGGGACAGCACGAAATCGGCGAAGAGCAGCGCCGCGTTCGGGTGTGGCGCGTTCGCCGCGAGCCCGATCGCCTGGGGTCTGCCGATCACCGGCTGGACGGGCTTCCAGTCGATCGGCTTCGCCCTTCGCTTCATCGAATCGGCGTTGGAAGCGTAGTTGGTGAGGCTGACGGGCACCTCGCCGGCTGCGACCATCTCGGACAGCAGCACGTGCCCCTTGCGCACGTCGGGCCTCATCGCGACCAGCCTGCGAAAGAAATCGACGGCGCGGCGCTCACCCCAGTACTTGGCGAGTCCGGCGAGCCATTCCTGATCGGTCGCTTCGACCCCGATCCGCCCTTTCCATTTGGGGTCGAGGAAGCCCTCGTAGGTCGCCGGAAGCTCCTCGCGGCGCACCTTGGTCGTATTGAACGCCACGACGAAGAAATCGACGCGGTCGGAGACCCACATGCGGTGCGCGGGCACGCCCCAGGGGGGAATGTCCGCGATATGAGGGCTGAAAAACCGGGCCAAGACCCGCTCGCGCGCCAGGGCCTCCAGTTCCGGGCCGTTGGTTTCGATGACATCGACGACGTGACGGCGCGCCTTAGCCTCGTTCAAGGCGCGCCTGACAACCTGGTCGCTGAGCGAGCGCCACAGCTGGACCTTGACGCCGTATTTCTTTTCGAACGCCTGAGTGAGGGGCACCGACTCGGAGGTGGCGAGCGACGTATACATGACGAGCGTCCCTTCCTGCCGGGCACGCTCCTCGAGGCGCTGCGCGCGGTCGGCACCCTCGTAGAGGTAGAGCACCTGATTTTTTTCCGGGGATTGCGCGCTCGCGAGCGCAACACAGGCAGCGCCCAGAGCCAGCGCCTGAAGCAGGATGATCGAGTCCTTCCACCGCATCGGTTCGTCCTCCGCGCGCCTCGCGATTGACGCTGGCGGGGATTATATGGTCGAATGAGAGCGGTTTGCAAAAAATTGGAACCGTGTTCTGTATATCAGAACGATAAGAGCTGTCCATGCCGCACGAAAAAGACCAAACCCACTGGCACGAGCCGACCGGCACGCGCAAGGCCGGGTTCGGCGAGTTCAAGAAGCAGCCGACCCCTTACGACGCCTTCATGGAATCCGAGGGCATTCCCGTTTTCCGCGGGATCGGCATCCGCAAAGTGCAGGACCTGCCGCTCGCGCCGTGGAAGCGCACGGGCGGCCGCGGCCATTACATCCAGCTCTACGGCACCGAAACCAAGTGGGGCTGCTACGTCGTCGAGATTCCGCCTGCGGGCGCGCTCAATCCCGAGAAGCACATGTACGAGGAGATCTTCCTCGTCGTCGAGGGGCGCGGCACGACCGAGGTCTGGCAGGAGGGTGACGCAAGGAGACACGTCTTCGAGTGGCAGAAGGGTTCGATGTTCTCGATTCCGATGAACGCCTGGCACCGCCTCGTCAACGCCACCCCGGGCGGCGCTCTGCTGCTCGCGGGCACCACGGCGCCGAACGTGCTCAACATGATCAACAGCGTGGGCGCCGTGTTCGACAATCCCTTCGTGTTCCGCGACCGGTTCAACGGCGCCGACGATTTCTTCAAGCCCAAGGACGACATCGAGCCCGACCCGGTGCGGGGCCTCGCGATGCGGCGCACCAACTTCATTCCCGACATCGTCAACTGCGATCTTCCTCTCGACAACCGGCGCTCCCCCGGCTGGCGGCGCGTCGAGCCGTTCATGACCGACAACTGCTTCTATTTCTGGATCGGGCAGCACGAGAACGGCCGGTACTCGAAGGGACATGCGCACACCTCCGCGGCGGTGCTCATCTGCGTCAAGGGCAAGGGCTATACCTACACCTGGCCCGAGCGCTTGGGCGTCACGCCGTGGAAGGACGGCCGTGCGGACGAAGTGAAGCGCGTCGACTACGAGCCGGTCGGCATGGTGTCGGCGGCCCCCGGGGGCGCTCGCTGGTACCACCAGCACTTCAGCGTGTCGCAGGACCCGTTCCGCCTCACCGCGTGGTTCGGCCCGCACAACCCCGGGCGCGATCCCGGCGCGCCGGGCGAGAAGCACACCGACTACACCGCGATCGATATTCCCGACGGCGGAACTTCCATTCCGTACTGGATGGAGGACCCGTTCATCCGCAAGGAATACGGGGAAACGCTCGAAAAGAGCGCCGTGCCGAACCGGATGGACCCAGGCTGGTACGTCACGCCGGCGACGAAGTAGCCCGGCTTCGCATGAGCGAAGAAGCCGGCGGCAGAATCTTCTTCAGCAACGTCAGGCGCAGCCTCGAGGAAGAAGACGAGATCCGTCTCGCCAGCGTCGGCGTCGACATCGGCTCCTCCACCTCGCACCTCGTCTTTTCCCGGCTCGTGCTCGAGCGTCTCGACAACCGCTATGTCGTATCCGAGCGCAAAGTCATCCACGAATCCGAAGTCCTGCTCACTCCTTTCATCGAAAATGCGGCCGACGATATGACGATCGATGCGGCCGCACTGGGCGTCTTCATAGACAGGCAATACGCGCTCGCCCATATCGATCCGAAGGCGATCGATACGGGTGCGCTCATCCTCACCGGGGTCGCGGTCCGGCGCAGCAACGCGCGCGCCATCGGAGATTTGTTCGCGGCCCAGGCGGGAAAATTCGTGTCGGTGAGCGCGGGCGACGCGCTCGAAGCCACGCTCGCCGCCTTCGGCTCGGGCGGTGCCGCCCGTTCGATCCGCGAATCCGCTCGAGTCATGAACGTCGATATCGGCGGCGGAACTTCCAAAATCGCCGTGTGCGAGGCGGGCGACGTCCTCGAGACGACGGCAGCCGACATCGGCGCCCGCATCGTGTCTTTCGACTCCGAGGGACGCGTGGCGCGTATCGAGGAAGCCGGCCGGCGTTTCGCCGCGGAGGTCGGGCTCTTTCTCGAAATCGGCGCGAAACCCGACGCGACCCTGCTCGACGCAATGGTCGAGCGCATGGCCGATCGTCTGTTCGAAGTCATGAGCCGGCCGGTCCTTCGCGCCCAGTCGAATGCCCTGCTGCGCCTCGATCCGCTGCGCAACGAGCGCAAGCCCGAGGCGATCAGTTTTTCAGGCGGCGTGTCGGAATATATCTACGGACGCGAGCGCGAGGCTTTCGGCGATCTGGGGCCAGCGCTCGCCCGTGCGATCCTCGAGCGGGTCAAGGCCTGGGGACCGCGTGTCGTCGCTTCCGACGAAGGGATCCGCGCGACGGTCATCGGCGCTTCCCAATACACGATCCAAGTGAGCGGCAGCACCATCTTCGTCGCGCCGCAAAGCGTGCTCCCTCTGAGAAACGTGCCGGTCGTGACGCCGAATTTGCCCCTCGACGACGAGACCCTTGCCGTGGAACGGATATCCGAGTCGGTCGGAGCCGCGCTGCGCCGACTCGATCTCGACGACGGCGAGCGGCCGGTGGCCCTTTGCTACCGTTGGAAGGGCTCGGCGACGTTCGGGCGGTTGGACGCCTTCTGCCGGGGAATCGTCTCGGGCCTTGCGAATGAGCTCGGGCGCGGCCTGCCGCTCATCCTGGTCGGAGACGGCGACGTCGGGGGACTGATCGGCATCCACTGCCGCGAAGAAACCCGGCTTTCGAACCCGATCGTGTCGATCGACGGGATCGTCCTCAAGGAATTCGACTTCATCGACATCGGCGCGCTGCTCGAGACCTCCGGCGCCGTGCCGGTGGTGATCAAGTCGCTGGTGTTTCCCGGGAGCGCCGCGGTCGGACGCCGAACCGAAACGCACCGATGACCGGAAAGAAAATCGTGGACGGCATGAGCGGCGCGGAAGCGCTGCTTCGAACCCTTCGCGGCATGGGCGTGGAGAAGATGTTCGCCTCTCCGGGCTCGGACTGGGCGCCGCTGTGGGAAGCGCTTGCCAAACTCTCCTACAGCGAGGACATTCCCCAGTATCTGTCTTCGCGGCACGAAGAAACGGCGATCGCGATGGCGAGCGGCTACGCCAAGACGACCGGAAAACTCTCGGCCGTCGTGCTCCACACGACCGTCGGCGCGCTGCACGCGACCATGGGCCTGCGCGCGGCGCTGCACGAGCGCATCCCCATGGTGGTTCTGGCGGGAGAATCGGTGAGCTTCGGCGAGCGGCCCGGATACGGAATCGGGCCGCAGTGGCTGCGCTTGCTCTCCGACGTGGGCGGGCCTGCGCGGCTGGTCGCTCCCTGCGTGAAGTGGAGCTTCGGAATGAACGACGGCGCGCTCCTCCCCGCAACCATTGCGCGGGCCTGCCAGATCGCGATGGCCGCGCCGCGCGGCCCGGCCTTCGTGTCGGTACCCACGGAATTCCTGATGGACGAGCACCCCGCGGAGGCGCCGCGAGCGCAGGCGCCCGTGCGGGACGCTGCGGTGGACCCCGCGGCGCTCGAGGAGCTGGCTCAGATGTTGTGCGGCGCGAGTTCGCCAATCATCCTCACCGAAGAGATCGGCAAGGACATCGGTGCCGTCGAGCGGCTTGTCGAGCTGGCGGAAACGCTGGGGGCGCCGGTCTTCGACGCGTGGCAGCCGGGCTATGCGAATTTTCCCCGCGCGCATCCGCTCCATGGCGGGGTCGCTCCGGATATGAAAGCCCTGCTCGACGAATCCGATCTGATTTTCTGCGTCGAGACCGTCGTGCCCGTGCATCCTCCCGCGATGCTGTCCGGATCCAAGACCCGTGTCGCCGTTCTCGGCGAGGACCCGCTCCATGTCCATCTTCCTTACTGGGGCTACCGCGCGGATCTTGTGGTCGCCAGCGCGGTGGAACCCGCGCTCGCATTTCTTTGCGAGCGCGTCGCTCGCAGCATTCCGCCAGGGTCGCGCGCTCGAGCGGCGCGCTGGACGAAGCGCAACGGCGCGCTACGCGAGAAACTGCGCGCGCAGGGTCGAGCCGCCGGCACGCGAAGCCCGATCGAGTCCGCCTGGATCGGCCACGAGCTGAACGCGATCCTGCCCGAGGGGGCGATCGTCGTCGATGAAACCATCACCCACCGGCACGAGGTCCTGCGCCAGCTCGATCACCTTGCGCCCGGTGGGTTCATCTCGGCGAGCTACGGTGGACTTGGAACGGGCGTCGGAACCGCGCTCGGAGTCAAGGTCGCGCGCCCGGATCGAACCGTGGTCGTGACCATCGGCGACGGCGCGTTTCACTACAACCCCGTGCCCGCCTCCTTCGGCGCTTCGCAGGAGCTGCGGCTTCCGCTGCTCGTCGTGCTGTTCAACAATGCCGGCTATCTTTCCCAGAAACTCGACGTTGAGCGCGAATACCCGGATGGAGCGGCAGTGCGAACGAAACACTTTGCGGGCCTGTCCATCCTGCCCCGACCGGACTACCCGGCGCTCGCGCGCGCCTACGGAGGTTACGGGGAAGCCGTCGAGCAACCCTCCGAAGTGCGCCCCGCGCTCCTGCGCGGGCTGGAGGCGGTGTCGAAAGGAAATCTCGCGCTGATCGAGATGGTGCTTGCGCCCGTCGGCGGGTGATGTCTTGGCGGAGGACGCAGTCACGGCAGATAGCCGGATCGTCAATTCGGCAGAAGGCCGAACACACTCAGTTCGTTCTGCGTGCCCGCGTAGACCTTGCCGTTGGCGACCGTCGGCACGGTGAATTTTACGGCGTTGCCCGCGGCCCCCGCCTCACTCGCCGGACTGCTGTACAGCTTGTTCAGGCTCGTTGCCTCGTAGGCGAAGAGAATTGCCGGGCTGCTGATACCCGAGCCGTTGGGAGTGCCGTTGTTGCTCGTATCCAATGCCCAGACGATGCCGTTCGTCGCGCCGTTGGAGGAAATCGCAGGCGTCGCGCCGGGGAAGCCGAACGTATCGCTTGCCTGGAGCGCCGGTAAAGCGGAGAGGACGCCGTTGGCGACCGTGTATTGCTTAAGGACGTCGCGATTCGCGACGACGTAGAGTTTTCCTTCCCAGAAAGCCGGCGTCGAGAAGATGCGGCAGATGGTGCAGGCGGGGCCCGCGGTGATCGGCACGGTCTGGAGGATCTGATCGCCGCCGGGATTGAATCCGGTCATGTTGTCGCGGTCGATCACGTGAAGAACCCCCTGCTTGTCCCCCCCGATGAGCAAATGCGGGTGTGCCGCCGATCCGGCGGAATCCGGCAGAACGATCGCGCCCCCGGACCCGAGATCCAAGTCACCTTCATTCAGATCGGATTGATTCGCCGGCGTGAAGAAATCGGCGACCGATAGCCCGTTGGCTGGATTCAATTTGACGAAGCTGTCGCCGTAGTTGGTGCGCGGGGCCGCCGTGTCGAATGTCCCGTTGCCCGAGATGACGTAGATATTTCCGTCGGCGTCGGCGGCCGGACCCGTTCCGGACATCCAGATCCCGCCGAGACCGCCGTCCGGTGTCGTATTGAAGACAACCGGCGCCTGGGTGAGATCTGCCGCGGCGTAGCCGATCACCCAGCCGTGGTACGGCGTAATGTCCCCGTGAGATGCCCAGGCGACATACACTTTTCCATTCAGCAATAACAGGCCCGGCCGCTGGTTCTGCCGGAGCGGGCAGAACGGTACGTCGCCCATGTCCCCGCTGCCCGGAACCGTGATCGCAGAAGAAATGTTCGCCGGCCCGTTGAATTTTTCGTTGCCGGTCGCGAGGTCGAGCGCATGCAGCCGCTGGAAGTAACAGGGAGGGGCTGAGCATCCCGTCGTTTCTTTTGTTTTCGCGACGACGTAGAGCGTGCCGGTGGCGGGATCGATCACGGGCGTTCCGGTGATTCCGATTATCGTGTTGATGTCGCCGGTTTCACCGGTATCGACCGGAGGAACGGTCGTCGTGACGCCCGGGACGAGGAAGCTCGCCTTCCAGTATTGACGGCAAGGGCTCGCATCCGCGTCAAAGGCATAGACACTGTCGTTCATGGTGGCCACGAAAACGACGTTGTGCGTGGCCCCCTGCATCAGGAAGTTCGCGACATAGAGCGGCTGGGCATAGACCTCGCCGTCCACGGCGCACGCGAACAGCTTGCCGAAGGTCGAACCGGTCACGTTGGAGGGTGTCAGAATAAACTCCTGGCGGTTCTGTCCGGTCCGCTGCGGGTCGTAGCGCTGCGTGAAAACGCCGGTAAAGCTTGACGCAGGGCTCGTGCCGCTATGGCACGCGTAAACTGCGAGCAGCGCGCTCGCTATCAAGAGTGAAATCCCAACCGCACTATTGACTCTAGTGTGCATGAACGAGGCCCCTTGACTCGCGCTCCACAGGGTCCAATCTTACTCGTTGCGTTTGCGGATGGGATCAGACCCAACCGGACTATTGGCGCAACCGACAGCGCGAGTGCAGACGCAATACTGGCGGGCAGCGTCTTTGAGGATGATCTGCTCGGCAGTTGTATCGAGCGGGGAAACGGATCATCATCCGCGCTGTCGTGCAGACGTGGGGAGGACATTCATGACGAGGCCCCCGACGTTCAAGCGCGTGGTCGCTGGCGCCGTCGCCGCGCTCGCCTGCAGCCTCGCATGCGCGGTGGCGAGCCACGCGCAGAGCTTTCCCTTCAAGCCCATTCTTCTGGTTCTGCCCACTGCCCCGGGCGGTCCGGTGGACATCGTTGCGCGCATCGTCGCGCCCGAGGCGTCGAAATTGCTCGGCCAGCCTATCGTGATGGAGAACCGTCCCGGCGCGTCGCAGAAGATCGGGATCCACAGCATGTTGCGGGCGCCGCGCGACGGCTACACCTTCGCGGCGATCTCGCCCGCGTCGGCGACGATCAACCCGCTCGTCGATCGCAACGTCGGCTACGATCCTCTGAAGGATTTCACGCTGCTGTCGCAGACGGTGGGCCACCCTGCGGTCGTGACCGTGCACCCGTCGGTGCCCGTCCGCACCATGCAGGAACTGGTTGCCTACGCCAAGGCGAACCCCGGCAAGCTCACATACGGTTCGGGCGGCAACGGCACGAGCCTGCAATTCTCGACCTCCGAGCTGCTTATGAAGCTCGGTATTACGGCGGTGCATGTCCCGTACAAGTCCGACGCGCCGGCTTTCAACGACCTGCTCGGCGGCCAGATCAAGCTGATGATACCGGCGCTCGGGGTGGTCAGGTCGGCGCTCGAAGCCGGGCGGCTGGTGCCGCTCGCGATAAGCAGCACGAGCCGCTCGCCGCTCCTGCCCAACGTGCCCGTCTACGGGGAGACCGGGATTCCGGAGCTGAAGGACTACAGCTACCGGATCTGGATCGGCTTTGCCGCGGGCGCGAGGATCCCGGAGGAAGCGGCGAGAAGGCTTCAGGACGCGTTCATGCGCGCCCCGCGAGCGCCCAGCGTGCGACAATCGCTGGAGGCGAACGATTTCGAAGTCATCGCTTCGACCGCGCAGGAGTTCTCCCGGGAACTGCGCGCGGAGCTCGATCGCAACCGCAGGGTCATCGCCAGCGGCGCGATCGCGGTCGAATGAGAAGGGGAAACGCCCATGATCGCAATGACAAAAGCCCGACTCGATGTCGTTCCGCTCAGCAAGCATATCGGGGCGGAAATTCGCGGGTTGGACCTGCACGACAAGCCCGACGACGAAACCATCAAGGCGATCTACCAGGCCTGGCTCGATCACCTCGTGATCGTTTTCCCGGACCAGAAGCTCGAGCAGGAAGACCTCGTCCGCGTCACCGGCTATTTCGGCGAGATGGGCATGCCGCGTCGGCCGCCGCAATTCTTCCCCAAGGGGTATTCGCGGCTCCTGCCGGGGATCATGCTCATTTCGAACATCCGCGAGAACGGCGAGCCGATCGGAGCGCTGCCGGACGGCGAGATGATGTTCCACCACGACATGATCCACTCCGAGATGCCCGACAAGGCGACCATGCTTTACTCGGTCGAAATTCCCGACACCGGCGGCCATACGCTGTTCGCGAGCGGCTATGCCGCCTACGACACGCTCGATCCCGCGGTGCGCAACAAGCTCAGCGGACGCAAGGCCATCCATCACTACAACTATGGCTCGACCCAGAAGGGCGATCGCAAAGGCACCGAAGCGTTCGGCGAGTGCATCCACCCGGTTTTCCGCACCAATGAGGACACCCACCGCAAGGCGGTCTACGTCAACCGGCTGATGACGGTCGGCATCGTCGACATGCCGAAGGAAGAGAGCGCCCCGCTGCTCAAGGCCGTGTTCGACCACGCCGAGAGGAAGGAGTTTGTCTACGAGCACGTTTGGCGCGTCGGCGAGCTCCTCCTCTGGGACAACCGCTGCTCTTCCCACGCGCGCACGGATTTCCCCTCGACGCAACGCCGGTTGATGTGGCGAACGACGGTCAAGGGTGCCAAGCGGCCGTACTGAGCGGCCATCGGCCAGGCACTAGCGGGCAGCGCCTTTGAGGATGATCTGCTCGAACAGGCCGAACGATTTTTCCTGCTCGTCAAGCAGGGTCGCGGCATCGAGAAATTTGAGCTTGACGCCCTTGACCGGCCATTCGATTCTCAGGTGAGTCGGGACGTAGCCGATTTTTGCCAGCATGCGCTGTCCTTCCGCGCTGATGATGTAGTCGTAGAACAGCAAGGCGGCGTGCGGGTGCTGCGCCCTTTTGGCGACTCCGATCGCGTTCGTGATGCTCACCGCGGGCTCGATCACGAACCAGTCGATCGGCGAGCCCTTCTTCTTCGCCTGCTCCACGCTGTATTGATAGACGGTCAGCGCGAGCGGCACTTCGCCTGAGGCGACCAGGTTCGTCAATAAGGGATGGCCGCTGCGGACCGAGAGCCCGTTGCTCGCGACCAGGTCGCGAAAGAACTTGACGCCTTCGACCTCGCCCATGTCCGCGATCACCGACGACATCCATTCGTGATCGTCGCCTTCGATCGCCAGCTTGCCTTTCCATTTGGGCGCCAGCAGATCCCGATACGTTTTGGGGAGGTCCTCTTTCCTGACCTTGTCGGTGTTGTAGGCTTGCACGAACACGTGGTGCAGGGTCGAGACCCATTCGCGGTGCGCGGGCACGGCGGCAGGGACCAGGTCTTTGTGATACGGAGAGTGAATTTCCTGCAGCAGACTCTCGCGCCGCAGCGCTTCCTCCTGAGGCGAAATGATGGCGATCACATCGACGCTGGGGCCGCCGGCGCGAGCTTCGGCGATGACCTTCCGCAGAACGATTTCCGAGCGGGCGCGCCAGACGTCGACCCTGATGCCGTACTTGCTCCTGAACGGCTCGATCAGCTGATCGGCGTATTCGATAGGGACGGTCGTGTAAAAGAGAAGCGAGCCTTCCTTCCTCGCCCCTTCCACCAGGCGTTGCTGCCGGTCTTCGCCCTGATACGCGGCGAGCTTTTGCAGCGTTTGCGAATGCGCGGCGTGGAGCGCCGCCGACAGGGCGAGCACCAGAGCGGCAAGAACGCTCTTCACTGTCGGCTGCCCTGCTTGAGTATCACCTCCTCGAAGGACCTGCGCCACTTGTCGCCCTGGTCCAGCGCGACCGCGGGATCGACCAGCGTGAACCGCCACCCGGCGAACGGCGACGGCACCTGCGCGTTCGTCGGCACGTAGTCCAGCGACAGCAGCACTTTCTGGGCCTCGGCCGACAGCATCCAGTCGTAGAACAGCAGCGCGGCGTTCGGATGCGGCGCGCGGCGCGCGATGCCCACCCCGCTCATGCGCGCGACCGTCGGCTCGAGCACGAACCAGTCGACTTCCGCGCCCTTGCGCTTGGCGGCTTCGGCGAGGAACTGGTACATCGTGAGCGCGAGCGGCACCTCGCCCGCGGCGACCATGTTGTTGAGCAGCGAGTGCCCCGAGCGCACTGAGATGCCGTTGCGCGCCACGAGCTCGCGGAAGAAGTGGATGCCGCTCTCCTCACCCATGTGCAAGGCGACGGTCGCGTACCATTCCGGGATGTTGCCCTCGATGCCGAGCCTGCCCTTCCACTTCGGGTCGAGCAGGTCCTGGAACGTCCGGGGTAGGTCGGCCTTCGCGATCAGCCGGGTGTTGTAGGCCTGCACCCAGATCGACAGGTAGGTGGCAATCCATTCGCGGTGGGGCCGCAGCGCGCCTTCGATCAGGTCCGTCGAGCGCGGCGGGGCGACGGCTTGCAGGATTTTTTCCCGGTGCAGCGCCTCCATCTCCAGCGCGGAGGAGTGGACCGCGTCGACCTCGTAGCGCCTCGCCGCCGCTTCTGCCAGCGTCCGCTGCACCACCTTCTCGGAATTGGCGCGCCAGACCCTGACCTTGACGCCGTATCTTTTCTCGAACGCGCCGGTCAGGGGCGGCAGGTCTTTTTCTGCGAAGCTCGTGTACAGCGTGAACGAGCCTTCCTTTTGCGCCGCAGCGGCGAGCTTCCGCGCCCGGTCCGGGCCGTCATAGCGCAAGAGCGACGCATCTTGCGCGAAGGCGGACAAGGCGGATACCAGCATCGCCAGAGACAGGACCCAACGACGCATGTTTTGCATCCCGTGCATGTTTGTTGCGGCCAGGCGAACCCTTGAGTATGGCATTACACTAATCCAACAGTCGGCAAAAAACGACAGGGAGGCAATCATGATCAGAGTTTCGTCCTGCATCGCAGCCGCCGTTCTTGGCGTTTTCGCAACGCCCGCAACTGCGCAGATTGCCGACTTCCGGCCGGTCACGGACGCAACATTGGCCAATCCGGATCCCGCCGACTGGCTCATGATCAGCCGCACCTTCGATCAGCAACGCTACAGCCCGCTCGACCAGATCAACAAGGGCAACGTCGGCCAGCTGCGCATGGCCTGGTCACGGGGTCTGCCGAACGGCACGCAGGAATCGACGCCGATCGTCTATCGCGGCGTCATGTATTTGAACGCGCCCGGCGCGTCGATCCAGGCGGTAGCCGCCACCACGGGCGACCTGATCTGGGAATACCAGCGCGACTACCCGAGGACCGTCACGCCGGCGGCCGCGCGCGCGAAGAGCCTCGGAATCTACGAGGACATGATCTATTTCGCGGCGCCGGACGGATTTCTGCTGGCTCTCGATGCGAAGACGGGCAAGCTGCGCTGGGAGACCAAGGTTGACAACGGCGGCCAGACCGCCGGCGGCTTGCTGGTTGCCGATGGCAAGGTCATCTCGAACCGCACCTGCGAACAGAGCCAGCGCGAGAACTGCTTCATCGCGGCGCACGACGCCAGGACCGGCAAGGAAGTCTGGAGGTTCTACACGACGGCCGCGCCGGGCGAGCCCGGCGGCGACACCTGGGCCGATATGCCGGTCGAAGAGCGCGCCGCGAGCCCCTGGGGCCTGCCCGGTTCCTACGATCCGAAACGCAAGGTCCTGTACTGGGGCGTTGCCAACCCGAATCCCTACACGCGGCTCACGCGTCATGGCCGCGCCGATGCCGTATCGCTCTCCGCGCCGGCCAATCTCTACAGCAATTCGACCGTTGCGCTCGACGTCGCGACGGGCAAGCTCGTCTGGTACTACCAGCAGCTTCCCGGCGACGATTGGGATGCGGATCACAACCAAGAGCGCGTCCTCGTGCGCACGCGCTTGAACCCCGACCCTAGGCACGCGAAGTGGATCAGCCCTGCCATCGTGCCGGGCGAGGAGCGCGACGTCGTGGTGACGGTCGCCGAAGGCGGCGGCATGTTCGTCGTCGAGCAGGCGAGCGGCCGGTTCCTGTGGGCAAGGCCGTTCCCCTACGACGATCCCAACATCAACATGAACCACATCGATGTGAAAACCGGCCAGACGCGCGTCAACCCGGACAAGCTTTTCCGCAAGGACGGCGACAAGATCCTGGGGTGCTACCACAATACGCGCAGCCTGTGGTCGATCGCCTACCATCCGGGCAAGAATTCGCTCTACGTCCCGTTCCAGGACCAATGCCTGACGATGACCGCGAACAGCAAGGCGAAGACCGGCTGGGGGCCGCGCGCAGGCGTCATGCGCCCGGGCTCCGACCCGAACAAATACATGAACATCGGCAAGATCGACCTGACGACGGGCGAAATGCGCGTGCTCTACTCGCAGCCGCAAGCGAGCGCAGGCTCGGCGCTCGTCACCGCGGGCGATCTCGTCTTCTGGGGAGACCAGAACCGCCGGCTTCGCGCGTTCGACGCCGACAACGGCAGGATTCTCTGGGAGGCGGTGGTCGGCGGCATGATCATGAACAGCACCATCAGCTACGCGGTGAACGGGAAGCAGTATGTGATGGTGTTCACCGGCGAGGGCCAGTCGGTCACGGCGGGGCCGCTGGGACTGACGCAGAAATCCATGCCGAGGGCAGTGCGCGGGCACAACTCCATTTTCGTCTTCGCCTTGCCCTAGGCGCTTCATGCACGCGAGCCTAAGAATAAGCGTTGTTTTCTGGGCGCTCGCGGCCGCACAAAGCGCATCGGCGCAGGATCGGTCCCTGATCGCAGCCGGGGCGGAGGTCTACCAAACCCATTGCGCGACCTGTCATGGAGAAAGACTGGTGAACCCCGGCTCGACCTTTGATCTGAGACGGCTCCGCGCCGACGAACGGCCTCGTTTCGACAAGGCCACCAGGGAGGGCAAGGGCCAGATGCCGGCGTGGGGCGGCGTGCTCAGCGCGGAGGAGTTCGATCAGCTGTGGGCCTATGTACGCTCCAAGGCCGACGATTAGAGAAAGCGCATGCTTCCGGGCGAGCCCTTGAGTAAGGCACTGCACTAATCTAACATCGTCATATTCCGCGCGCCGATCGATTCCTTGAGCGCGCTCCGGGACGAAGGAGAGAGCCATGCAGGCAACCGATCAGGACGACAAGCGCCGCAGCGCGCGTACGGCCAACAAGGCGTCGGCGAAGAAGCCGTCGTTCTTCAAGATGCGCGCCCAACTGCTCGATCAGGGGCGCACCAACACGATGCTGGCCCGGACCGAGAACATGTGGGCTACGCTCAAGGTCTACGCCTCGGGCGGCGAGAACGGGCTGCACACGCACCCCAACGAAGACCACACCTTCATCGTGCTGCAGGGCAGCGCACGCTACTACGACGCGGACGGAGGCCATACCGATGTCGGCAAGCACGAGGGCATCATGCTGCCCGCCGGCGCGTACTACTGGTTCGAGGCCACGAGCAAGGAGCCGCTGGTGCTGGTGAGGATCGGTTGCCGGGTGGGGGCCCACGACGCTTCCGGCCGACTCAATATCCGCGGCGAGACCATGCCCGGCGATTCGAAGGAGAACAAACGCGTGCCGGTGGTGTATCGCGACGGCGAGTTCTTCGAGTAGCTGATCAAGCAGGGCACGAACATGGCGGCGGCAGATACTCGGAGTAGGGGGATCGACGGGATCATCATCTCGGCCGATTCCCACGTGATGGAACCGGTCGATCTCTGGAAGAAGGGCGTGCCGGAGAAATATCGCGAAACGGCACCGCTCTTTCCTCCTCACAAGCTGGGAGAAGGATTCCAGCGCCGCGAGGGTGGACAAGATCCGAACGCGCGGATCAAGGAGATGGAAGTCGACGGCCTCGCCGCCGAGGTGCTCTATCCGACGCTCCTGCTGGGCCTCTATGCTCTCGAGGATGCCGGGCTGCAGGAAGCCTGCTTCCGCCTCTACAACGATTGGCTGATCGAATATTGCAGCGTCGCCCGGAACCGCCTCATCGGCATTCCGGCCATCTCCGTTTACGACGTCGACAACGCGGTCAAGGAGCTGGAACGCTGCCGCAATGCGGGGTTGAGAGGCGCTTTGATCTGGCAGGCGCCCCACCCGGACCTGCCCTTTCACTCCCGTCACTACGACAAATTCTGGGCGGCGGCCCAGGACCTGGATGCGCCCGTCAGCATGCACATCCTGACCGGTCACAGCTACCACAGCAAGGAAAGAAAAGGCGTCGAGCGTTACCGCGGCAGCGTCAACCTGAAGCTCGCGGACGTCGCCAACGCGCTTTTCGATTTCATTTTCTACGGCGTGCTGGAGCGATACCCGAAACTCAAGCTCGTGTCCGTGGAAAACGAATCGGGCTGGCTCCCCTTCGTGGTCCAGCAGTGGGATTATTACTTTCGCCGCTTCCGCGGCGAGAATCCGCCGCCGTTCACCAAAGACCCGAGCGAGCACGTCCGCGATCAGGTCTTTTCCTGCTTCTTCAACGATTCGGTCTGCGGCCGCAATCTGGAATGGTGGGGCAAGGACAACGTAATGTGGTCGAACGATTTTCCCCACGCCAATTCGACCTGGCCGAATTCGATCAAGGTCATCCGGCGCGATCTGGGCCACCTGCCTTTGGAGACGCAAACGAAAGTGCTGGCCGCGAACGCATGCAAGGTATACGGCCTCGACATGTCGGCGCTCCCGGCCGGCATTTCCACGGCGGCGCAGGCGGCGCAAGGCGCGCAAGCGGCAGCTTGATCCACCGGTTGCTTTCCGCGTTTCTGCTGGCCGTCGCGGCCCCCTTTGCGTCCGCGCAAACGTTCGCCGAGCTGGCATCAGACGAGGGCCCTTCGCGTCATCAACGGCTGGTGCAGGCGGCGCAAAGAGAAGGCTCTTTGACCGTCTACACTTCCAATGCCGCGCCGACGATCGAGGCGTTGAGCGCCGATTTCGAAAAGCGCTACGGCGTCCGCGTCAGCGCGTGGCGCGCCTCCTCGGCCAAGGCGCTGCAGCGCGCGGTGGCGGAAAAAAGAGCGAACCGCTGGGACTTCGATGCGGTCAGCATCTCTTCACCGGAGCTCGAAGCGCTGGTTCGGGAAAACCTTCTGCAGGAAATCAATTCCGCTTGGCACAAGGAAATGCTCGAAGGCACTATGCCGGCCCATCGTGGCTGGGCGCCGCAATTCATCAACGTTTTCGTGCAGGCGTACAACACCAGGGTAGTCAAAAAGCAGGACCTGCCCAAACGCTGGGCCGATCTGCTCGAGCCCGGATGGAGAGGCATGCTGGGCGTGGAAGCGAAGGCCGGCGAATGGTACTGCAGCCTGCTCAAGAACCTGGGCGAGGAAAAAGGCGCGGAGCTCTTCCGGCAGATCGCGGCGCGCAACGGCTTGTCGGTGCGCAGCGGCAATTCCGTTCTCGCCAACATGGTCGTATCGGGCGAAGTGCCGGTGGCGCTGGCCGTTTACAGCCACATGATCGATCAGGCCAGGCAGCAGGGCGCGCCCGTCGACTGGTTTGCGATCGATCCGATGATAGCCCGCTCGAACGGCATAGGCGTATCGCGCAAACCGCCTCACCCGAATGCCGCCTTGCTGTTCTATGAATACGCGATCGGCGATGCGCAGCCGCTGATGCTGAAGATGAATTACTTGTCGCCGGTGAGGAAACTCGCGTCGCCGCTGCGGGGCGCCACGATCCTGTTCGTCGACCCGACGGCGGACGGCGCGGAAGTTGAACGTTGCGACAGGGCTTACGACGCGCTGATCAAGATGAAAAAGTAATAGTGGCAGATTCACCAACGATATCGCTCGCTCTCGGCGGCGGCGGCGCCCGGGGCCTCGCCCACATCGGCGTGATTCAGTGGCTAACCGAAAACGGCTACGACATTCGCTCGATCGCGGGCTCCTCCATGGGCGCTCTCGTCGGGGGAATTTACGCTACGGGCAAACTCGGGCTTTATGCGGAATGGGTGTTGGCGCTTGAGCGCATCCGCGTAGTTCGCTTGTTCGATCTGGCATTCGGTCGTGCCGGGCTTTTCAAGGGCGATCGCATCATGGGCGCACTGCGCGGGTTGATTGGCGAATTCGCCATCGAGGATCTACCAGTTTCGTTCACGGCGGTCGCAACCGACCTCGAGTCTGGCGAGGAAGTGTGGTTGCGCGAGGGCAAGCTGTTCGACGCGATCCGCGCCTCGATCGCGACCCCTCTAATCTTCACGCCCTTCGAATACCGCGGTCGAAAGCTGCTTGACGGCAGCTTGGTGAATCCGGTTCCGATTGAGCCCACTCTCAACGACACGACCAAACTGACTGTCGCTGTCAATCTGAGCGGCCCCATCGAGTTTACGCCGTCTCTGCTCCCAAGCGCGCCAGTCCCTGACGGCAACGCCTATCGGCTGCGCATCCGTGCGTTCATCGAGAGCCTACACCTCTCTAGGGCGCGCGCTGCGCCTGAGCGCGGGATTTTCGACATTGCGTTCGCATCCATGGAAGCGATGCATAACACGATTGCACGCCTCAAGCTCGCCGCATACTCGCCCGACGTAACGGTAGAGATACCGCGCAATGCGTGCGGCTTTTTTGAGTTCTGGCGCGCGAAGGAGTTGATCGCGCTTGGCCGCGAACGTACCGCGCAGGCATTTGCAGCAATCGGGCACTGACGAACTTTTCGGGCCGTCGTCAAATATTCCGCGCCGGAACCAGAAAAAACCGGTGAAGCAAAGTGTGGGCATCAAAAATCGCACGAGCGCGAAGACGCCGCGTGTCATTCGGGTCTGATGCCCGAAGCCGTGATCAGCTTCCCCGTTTCTGCGGACTTGCGCCCGAACAGCGAGAATCGCTCCCTGTTGTCGCCGGGTCGGTTGCCTTTCCAAACCAGCTGCCAGCCGCCTTGCAGAGGGACGCGCTGAACTCCGGCCTTGTCTTGAAGCAGGATGAAATCGCATCGAGCGTCGGGCCGGACTTCGTGCCTCAGCGAGACGATTCCGGTCACGTACTCCAGCATGGCCCGCTCGTGCTCACCGAGATTCCGGCTGGCGAGGCAGCCATGATCCGCGGGCAGGGCGCGCTGCATGGACGCAAACATCCCGCGGTAGCTTTTTGCGCTATCGAGCCACGGCAGCCACAGCGTCGAGAGCAGACCCCAAACCAGTGTGAGTCCCGCCGTCCAGCTGAGCACCGGGCGGATTTCCCATTCCTTCAACCTGGGCAGGAGCAGGATCCAGGCCAGAGTCAACGCCGCGGCCACGGCAAAGGCGAATCCCTGGAACGTGGGCTTGAAATCGACAGGCAAGTGAGAAGTCAGCCAGGACCATTCGGGCGGATGTCCCTGGAACATCATCTCCATCCAGCCCCACCATAGCGCCAAGGCAAGCAAACCGAACAGGGCACGGCACAGCCAGTCGAGTGTTGCCGCGACGCGCTGCGGAAGCAAGTTCGCCCCACCCGCCGCAAGCACCGACAGGGGCACCAAGACCGGCAACGCATATTGCGTACCCGCGGAAGCAGAAGCGCCGAGAACTGCAAGCATCACGATCACGGCAAGGACCGGCAGCTGCAGCTCGGGCCGCTTCAATCCTTCCCGCCCGAGTCGCCACGCGCTCCATAGCGCCAAGGGCAGCGCCGGCCAGGCAAACCACGGCAAAGTTCGGGTGTAGAACCAAGGTTCGGATTCCGCCCCCAGATGAGCGAATCCGAGGTAGCGCCCGAGGTTGTTGATCCAGAACCATTGCATGAACAGCTCGGGGGACCTCTGGTAGAGAGCATAGGGCCAGATGATCAGCCAGGGCGTTGCGGCGAGGAGGGCGACCGCAAGGCAGCGCGCATGATCGCGATTGCGCCAGGCGCCGAACAATGCGGGCAGAGACACGGCTGCGCAACCTATTATGCCGGGGGCAATCAGTCCCTTGGACATGAAGCCGATTCCAACGCCTGTGCCCAACACAAGACCCGCCAGAGCAGGGCGGGTCCGGCTGAGTGCGAGCCCATAGTACGACAGCGCGAATCCGGCGAGCAGGGCGATGTCGGCGAACATCAGATGCGAATCGAACAGCAGTCCAATGCAGCCGAGGAACGCTATCACCGCGACGAGGCCGCGGCCCTCGCCCCACGTGGCGCGCGCAGACAAGCCCACCAACACCAGAGTCGCTGCCGCATATATTCCCGAGGTCAGGCGCGCTCCATCGTGCAGCGGCAGCCAAGAAGAAAATAGCGTTGCGACGTAGGCGGCACTGATGTAGAACAACGGGGGCTTTTCCATGAACGGCTCGCCCGCGAGAATCGGAACGATCCAATCGCCGCCGCCCCAAACGTTGTAGATGATTCCGAAGCTGTATGCTTCGTTGGGCTTCCACGGATCGTGCCCGACCAATCCCGGCACCACATAGGCGATGCCGAGCAATAGCGTGAAAGGCAGCGTGAGCTGCCGTTGCAGAGCCAAGACACCCTCCCTTTTGTGAAGCCAATTGTGCGGGCCCCGTACTTGCAGCGGGCTGACAAGAGACTTTCCTTTTACTGACCGCGTGTGTCAAGCCGCCCGGTCCCCGGACGCCGAACGGGGAGTCGGGCGCGACTGCGCGGCCAGCCCTTAAAATACGGGCATGCTGCGTAACGCTTCCGATTCCTGGGGCGCCCTGGCCAAGCTGTTTCACTGGGTCGTGGCGGCGCTGATCCTCGCGCAGATCGCGCTCGGCGTGATGGCGGCGAGCTGGCGGGTGTCGCCAACCAAGATCGAGCTTTTCTTCTGGCACAAGTCGACCGGCATGCTGATCCTCGCGCTCGTGGCGCAGCGCCTCCTGTGGCGGCTCGCCAATCCCCCGCCGGAATTGCCCTCCGGCATCGCCGCCTGGGAGCGCGCCGCGGCGCGCCTGAGCCACCTGCTTCTCTACGCGCTGATGATAGCCCTGCCCGTGACCGGCTGGATCGTCAACTCCGCCTCCAACGTTCCGTTCCGGATCTTCTGGCTGATTCCGCTGCCCGCGATCGTGGCGCCGGACGAGCCCACCGCCGACCTCGCCGCACTCGTGCACGGCGGGCTCGCCGCGCTGCTTGCGCTCGCGCTCGTCGCGCACATCGGTGCGGCGCTCCGGCATCACTTCGTCAAACGCAACACGGTGCTGATACGGATGCTCCCCGGCACGTGGAGAACGCCGTGAAGGAAATCGCCGCCTTGCTAGGGTTGTGCGGCCTGCTGGCCTTCGCGCCATGCCCCGTGCAGGCGGCGGACTGGAAAATGGATCCGGCCGGCAGCAAGCTCGAGTTCGTCGCCACCTTCGAGAAGACAGCGGCGCCGGGCGTGTTCAAGGAGTTCGACGCACGCCTGCGCTTCGACCCGGACAAGCCGGCCGGGGGCAGCCTCGAAGTCACCGTCAAGGTCACGAGCGCCGACATGAACATCGCCGACGTGAACAAGGAAATCCCCGGCAAGGACTGGTTCGACTACACCGCCTTTCCGCAGGCCGAGTTTCGCTCGACCGACCTGCGCCGCATCGAAGGCAATCGTTACGTGGCGCGTGGCGTGTTGCTGCTGAAAGGCGTGAAGCAGCCGGTCGAGGTGCCGTTCAGTTGGACGGCTTCCGCCGCCGGCGCCGTGATGGAAGGCGAGTTGACGCTGAAGCGCGGCGTGTTCGGCATCGGCGCGGGCGAATGGGAGGCGAGCAACGTCATCGGAGCCGATGTGAAAGTGAAATTCAAGGTGAAATTGCGCAAGGCCGGCTGAAATGCGCTCAAAGCCTCTTCGCGTCGCGGCGGTGCTTTCATCGACGCTGCTCGCGCTGATGCTCGCGGGCTGCGCGCCGCTCCTGCGCGAGCCGGCGCCCGCGCCTGCCGTTCCACCTGCGGATTTTCCGGAAGGCTATTACCGGGAGGCTCTAGGACGGGGGAAGCCCGTGTTTCGCGTCGATCCCCGCGAGTCGCTCGTCGTGATCGAAGTGCGCCGGGCAGGCTCGCTTGCGCGCCTGGGGCATGACCACGTCGTCGCGAGCCATGAGGTCGGCGGCTACGTCGCGCCGGATGAAGGGCGAGCCGACCTGTATGTCGCGCTCGGGCGACTGTCGGTGGACGAAGCGGCGCTGCGCACCGAGGCCGGCTTCGACACGCAGCCCGCCGAGTCCGACATCGCGGGAACGCGCGCCAACATGCTGGGGAAAGTGCTGGAGGCGGAAAAGTTTCCGTTCGCGCTCATCCGGGTGAGCGGCGCGGACGCGAGTCAACGGGACGTCACGCTTAGCGTCGCGATCACGCTGCACGGGAGCACGCGCACGCTGCAGGCGCCGGCGAGAATCGACGCCGATGCCGGCGAGATGAGCGTGACCGGGCGGCTCTCGTTCGACCAGACCGATTTCGGCATCACGCCCTACTCGCTCCTCGGCGGCGCGATCGCGGTGAAGAACGGCGTCGAGCTGCGTTTCCGCATCCGCGCGCGCCGCCTGCCCGGCGCGGGGTAGCCATCGTCCCGCCCCGGCCCGGACGCGCGCGCGACCTCGTTGCCGCAGGCGAGTCGCGCATCGAAGTGATCGCCGAAGGCGCGGGGCCCCTCGTCGTACTCCTGCCTTCGCGCGGCCGCGATTCCGAAGATTACGACGAAGTCACCGCGGGGATCGCGAAAGCCGGGTATCGCGTGCTGCGCCCGCAGCCGCGCGGAACGGGCGCGAGCACCGGGCCGATGAAGGGCCTGACGCTCCACGATTTCGCGCGCGATGTGGCGGCGGTGATCGCACACGCGGGCGGAGGTTCCGCGGTCGTCGCCGGGCATGCCTTCGGCAACTGGGTGGCACGCATGACCGCGGCCGATCATCCCCGGCTCGTTCGCGGCGTCGCGATTCTCGCGGCCGCGGCAAAAAGCTATCCCGGCTTTGCCGGGGCGAAGAGACTCGTCGAAGCGGTGAAGAAAGCGGGCGATCCCGCGCTTCCCGACGCGGAGCGCCTTGCACACCTGCGCGCGGCGTTCTTCGCGTCGGGACACGACGCGAGCGTGTGGCTGAAAGGCTGGTACCCGGAAGTGAACGAAAGCCAGTTCGCCGCCAGCCGGGCCACCCGGCAGGAGGAATGGTGGGGGGCGGGAAGAGCCCCTTTGCTCGACCTTCAGGCGGCGCTCGATCCCTTCAAGCCGCGCGAGACGACGAACGAACTGCGGGAGGAGTTCGGCGAGCGCGTCACCATCGCAGTGATCCCGGATGCGAGCCACGCCCTGATCCCCGAGCAGCCCGCCGCGGTTGTCGAAGCGATCGTGGGCTGGATGCGAAAAATACCCCGGTAGTCCCACACAGGAGGAAAGACATGAAGATCCAGCGTCGTGTCATCGCGTTCACCGTCGTCAATCATCGGGCGCAAGATTTGTCATCACCGCTTTGTCCGGGCCTTAAATCCAAAGGGGGAGTCAAGCGAGAGGAGCTACAGATTCCGCGCGTGGAATCGAAGGTGATCCTCGATAAAGCTCGCGATGAAAAAGTAGCTGTGGTCGTAACCCTCTTGCAGGCGAAGATCCAGGGAGACCCCGGCTCGCCTGCAAGCTTCCCTTAGCAGCTCGGGCTTGAGCTGGCTCTCCAGAAACTGGTCGTTCGTGCCCTGATCGACCAGCAGCGCCGGCCCCTTCCATCCGCGGCTCTCGACGAGGGCGCTCGCGTCGTAGTCCCGCCAGAGGGCGCGATCGGCTCCGAGATATCCCGTCAGCGCTTTTTCTCCCCAGGGGCAGCGCATCGGTGAGCAGATCGGGGCAAAAGCCGATACCGATTTGTAGATGTCCGGATTCTTCAACGCGATGGTCAGCGCGCCGTGCCCGCCCATGGAATGACCGAAGATGCCGGTGCGCGCGGGGTCGACGGGAAACTCGGATTCGATCAGCCCGGGTAATTCCTTCACGACATAGGAATACATCCGATAGCCGCGCGACCAGGGCGCCTGAGTCGCGTCCACGTAGAATCCGGCGCCCAGGCCGAAATCATAGTTGTCGCTTTCGCCCGGAATCTTCAGGCCGCGCGGGCTGGTATCCGGGACGACGATGGCGAGCCCCAGCTCCGCTGCGACGCGCTGCGCGCCGGCCTTGACGATGAAGTTCTCTTCCGTACAGGTGAGGCCCGAGAGCCAGTAGAGCACCGGGACCGCCTGCGCTTCCGCCTGCGGCGGAAGAAACACGCCGAAGCGCATGACGCACGCGGTTTCATGCGCCTCGTGGCTGTAGACGCCCTGGACGCCCCCGAAGCATTTATTACGGGAAACGCTTGTGATCAGTAGACCACCACTGAGCGTATGGATTTACCCTCGTGCATCAGGTCGAAGCCCTGGTTGATGTCGGCGAGCTTCAACTTGTGCGTGATCAGGTCGTCGATGTTGATCTTGCGCTCCATGTACCAGTCGACGATCTTCGGCACGTCGCGCCGGCCCTTGGCGCCGCCGAACGCGGTGCCTTTCCATACACGGCCGGTGACGAGCTGGAACGGGCGCGTCTTGATCTCCTGGCCCGCGCCCGCGACGCCGATGATCACCGACACGCCCCAGCCCTTGTGGCAGCACTCCAGCGCCTGGCGCATGACATCGACGTTGCCGATGCATTCGAAGCTGTAGTCGGCGCCGCCCTTGGTCAGATTTACCAGGTGCGCGACCAGCTCAGTGCCGGCTTCTTTCGGATTGACGAAATGCGTGATGCCGAACTTCTCGGCGAGCGCTTTGCGCGCCGGGTTGGTATCCACGCCGACGATCATGTTGGCGCCGGCCATGCGCGCGCCCTGCACGACGTTCAGCCCGATGCCGCCCAGGCCGAACACCACGACGTTCGCGCCCGGCTCGACCTTGGCGGTGTTGATCACCGCGCCGATGCCGGTGGTCACGCCGCAGCCGATGTAGCACACCTTGTCGAAGGGCGCGTCCTCGCGGATCTTCGCCAGCGCGATTTCGGGCACCACGGTGTAGTTGGCGAAAGTCGAAGTGCCCATGTAGTGGAAGAGCTTCTTGCCGCCGAGCGAGAAGCGGCTGCTGCCGTCGGGCATCACGCCTTGACCTTGCGTCACGCGTATCGCCTGGCACAGGTTGGTCTTGCCGGAGAGGCAATATTCGCACTGCCGGCATTCCGGGGTGTAGAGCGGAATGACGTGATCGCCTTTTTTCACGCTCGTGACGCCCGGCCCCACCTCGGCCACGAGGCCCGCGCCCTCGTGGCCGAGAATCGCCGGAAACAGGCCTTCGGGATCGGAGCCCGAGCGCGTGAATTCGTCGGTGTGACAGATGCCGGTCGCCTTGATCTCGACCAGCACTTCGCCGGCCTTCGGCCCCTGCAACTGCACGGTCTCGATGGTCAGAGGTGCGCCCGCCTTGTGGGCGACAGCCGCGCGAACGTCCATGGTTTGCTCCCCTTGAATTGAACGTGAGTCGGTGCGTCAATTATGGAACGCTTGCCGCGGGATGTGCAACGAGTATACATTCGGCTCGCAAAGCGAGTACCTTATCCTACGTTGATTCAGGGTGCGGCAGAACTTTTGCGGTTGACTTGGTATGGACTCTAAAAGGAGGTACAGATGATGCGAGTTACGAAGCATAAAAAGACTTCGCTTGCCGTGGCGGCCGCTCTCGCTCTAGGGAGCGCCTCTGCCGCGCACGCGGAGATCGGTTTCAAGGCCGGCGCCTGGGATCTCTCGTTCTCGGGCAACGTGAACGGCTTCTTGACCCGGAACAGCTGCGACAATTCAGCCGCTACCGTCAACGGGGGGCTTGCCTGTAACAACGCCGGCGGCTTGAAAGAGGTGGCGATCGAATCCGGGCTGCTGCCGAGCGCACTCGTCTTCGGCGCCAAGTCGCGCCAGTCGGGCTGGGACATCGGCGTGACCATCGGCTTCTACCCGGGGCTCAACGACGGCGGCACTGCGGGCAAGAGAGGTCTTAGCACCTCCACGATCGACCTGCGGCAGAACTTCCTCACCTTCGGCGACAAGAACGTCGGTACCATTAAGGTCGGGAAGGACATCGGCCTGTTCGGATCGGATGCGATCCTCGCCGATATGACGCTTCTCGGCGTGGGCTCGGCCGGCGCCTTCGGCGGCGGCAACACCACCCTCGGCCGCATCGGCGTGGGCTATATCTACACCGACTGGATTCCGCAGATCAGCTATTCCTCGCCGAAGTACGGCGGCTTCCAGTATTCAGCCGGCGTGTTCCAGGGCGTGGACGCAGTCTCCACCCTTGGTGCGAATAGCGCTACGCTGACAGGGCACGAGCAGCCGGGTCTTCAGGCCAAAGGGAGCTATGAATGGACGGGATCCGTCGGCGGCAAAGCTTGGGTGAGCGCCTTGAGCCAGAAAGTCAAAGATCGTGCGCCCCCAGGCTTGAGCATTTCGGGTCAGGCGTTCGATCTCGGCGCCAAGGTGAACGTCGCCGACTTCGAAGGCGTGCTGTATGCCTACAGCGCCGACGGGATCGGTACGGAGGCGATCGGCTTCGACGCTGCCGCAGTCGTGGGCGGTAACCTGGAGAAGCGCAAGTCGAAGGGCGGGTATGTGCAGGGGACCTACAAGTTCGGGAAGTTCAAGCCGGGCCTGAGCTACGGCGAGAGCAGCTTGGATCTGGCGTCCAACGAAGCCAACCCTAACTTGGTGAAAAAGAACAAATCGGCCGTCTTAGGCCTGTACTACAGCCTCACCCAGAGCCTGAATCTGGTAGGTGAATACATTAAGACGACGGCCCAAAACCAGGCCGGAGGTGAAAACAAGGACAGCGTCATCGCCTTGGGCGCCATTCTCTTTTTCTGAAGCGCCGCACGCGGCGGGTCGCGCACGTGGCCCGCCGATCAGACGGTAACAACGGCGCCGTTTTGGCGCCGTTTTTTTCGCCCTGATATTTCCTCAGTCAGGGTTCAGTGCAGCGGCTTCTTGACCGGCCACTTGATGAGCAGCCGATGCATTTTCCGGTAGAGCGTGTTGCGGCCGACGCCGAGCTTGCGCGCGACGTGGCTGATGTTGCCATGCTCGAGATTCAGCTCCCGGAGCAAGGCCTCGCGCTCCGCTCTTCCGAGAGGATTGAGCGAGTCGATCTCGGGCGCAGGCGCCGTCGCCTGCGCGCGGAGACGGTAGTCGGAAGGCAGATCGGCTAGCTCGAGCAAATCGCTCGTGCGGAGCGCGATCATCGCGCGCAGCACGTTGCGCAATTGGCGGACGTTGCCCGGCCATTGATCGGTGCAGAGCGTGTCGATCAGATCCTCGCTCAGTGATGCCTTCGGCGCAGCGGCCGCTTCTTGGGCGAAGATATGTCGGATGAGCGTGCGCTTGTCCGCCCGATCGGCGAGCCGCGGCAGCACCAGCATGAGGCCCTGCAGCCGATAGAAGAGATCCTCGCGAAACTCGCCGCGTCGGATTTTCTCCTCCAGCTTGCAGTGCGTCGCGCTCACCAGTCGGATGTCGACCTTGATCGGCGCTTCGGCACCCGGCGCGATCACCTCGCGCTCCTCCAACACGTGCAGCAGTCGAGCCTGGAGCGCAGACGGCAAGTCGCCGATCTCGTCCAAGAACAACATGCCACCGTCGGCCTGTACGATTTTGCCGGGCTGACCCTCGGTGGTTGCGGCGGCGATCCCCCCTGGACGAGACCCGAACAGCTCGTTCTGAATCTCAGCTTCGGGCATCGACGCGCAATTGACTGCGACGAAAGGCTTGTCGGCGCGCTCGCTTGCGGCGTGCAAGGCGCGCGCGAAAAGCTCCTTGCCGGTTCCCGTTTCGCCGAGCAGCAGAATCGGGATGTCGTGTGGTAGGACCCGTTTCGCCGCTTCGATATTGCGCGCCATCAACGGGTCGCCGAAGTCCAGTTCGTCGAGAGCGCTGCGGTTCGCGGTCGGGGTCGAAGGCTCGCCGCGCAACGCAACGTGCGTCACGCCCGGGCCCCGCCGCTTGGACTCGGGCCCATACGCGACGGCGAAGAAGCGACCGCCGTTACGCGCCTCGTAGATCGGCAGCGGGTGAAACGATTGCTTGTGGCTGCGCTGGATCAAAGTAGGCAGCGAGATGTTGAACACGCGCTCGAGCGGTGCGTTGACGAGGTCGTGCGCGCTCTTGCAGCCGAGCTGAAAGAGGGCGTTGCGGTCCGCCGCGGTGATCGCGCCGGCAGGGTCGAGCGCGATGATCCCTTCGCTCCACATGCCGACGAGTTCCGGTCGGCTGTGGAAGCGCACGACGAAGGCGTCGCGGAAGCGGTGGAGGAACAAACGGTTTTCGATCATCTGCGCCGACATGTTCACGAGCACGAGGGTGTGTTGTTGCGCGCGATCCGACTCCCCGGAGGCGTCCAGCACCGCAACGAGTTCGCCGCGGGGATCGAAAACCGGCGCGGCGCAACAAGTCAGTCCGGTATTGCGGGTGAGGAAGTGCTGCTCGCGGTGGACGATGACGGGCGCCCGCTCGAGCAGGCACGTCCCCATGCCGTTGGTGCCGCCGTGCCGCTCGCTCCAAGCCGCGCCCGGTACGAGTCCGGTGCGCGACGCCGCGCGCTTGAAGCTCGTGTCGCCATAGTAGGAAAGCAAGACGCCATCGCGATCGGTGAGAATGATCGAATAACCCGAGCCGGCGAGCTGCTGGTAAAGGTTCGCCATTTCGACGTTGGCGAAAGAAACAAGCTCGAGGTTCTGTTCCTTGCGGGCCAGGAGGTCCTGACGCGAAACCACTACGGGATCCGCACCGGAGTCGGGATTCAAGCCATACTCGTTGAGACAGCGGAGCCAGGAACGCTTCACGTACTCAGGCGCGCTTGGGCCCTCATTGCGCGACCTACCCCGGACGACTGAGTCGATGAGACGAACGCGAGTACCGGTTGGATGGAGCATGACCCTCTCCTTCGTGACTAGCGGGGAGCCTTGCGTCAGGGTGAGTCTGTGGCGTTGCCTCGGGTGGCGGCAATTATGCCACGCGTCTGCATCCGAACGTTTGAGCGCGGTGCAGGCGAAGGGAGGGTTGGGCGGTTGCCCATCTTGCTTGTGGACCGTCCGAGCTATTGTATTCTGGAACGCAGACTGCGCGCGGATGCGACGCGAGCCAGGTCGTGAAACTGCGTGCTAGCATCGAGCCTCGTTCAGATTGCACTTTAGGATCAAGGAGGGAGCATGTCGTCCACCCACCCAATCGCGCTTGGCGCCGCACTGGCGATGACGCTCACCGGCATCGCCTTGGCGCAGGGGGGAGGCATCAAAGCTTACCCCACCGTAGACCGAGTGGAGTTCGTCCTTGAGTGCATGCAGAAGAACGGCGGCAAGCAGGAATTCCTCTACAAGTGTGCGTGCCTGATCGACGAGATTGCACAAACATATACCTACGACGATTTCGTGGAAGCCTCGACTGCAGCCCGCTATCAGAGCCTCGCCGGCGAACGCGGCGGCGTGTTCCGCGATCCGCCGCAGGTGCGAGAAACGGCAAAGCGCTATCTGCAAATCCAGGGCAACGCGATGAAGCACTGCGGCGTGCCGCGCTAGCCCGAACGCGCACGATTGCGGCGGCGCAGCATAGCCCCTGCGGCGCTACCTCAGCGAACTCCCCGACTGTTCGCTTTTGGAACAGTCGGGGGCAGTGCGCGTTCTGCGCGGAAAAGCGTCCTCGCGAGAGGTGCATTTTCCCCGGCGCGGGTATAAAGTCTAAGAAGAAATGCGCAGAGTCCTTGTTGTGCGCGGCGTAAGTGTTATGCGGCGCACCCATCAGCATACAAAGGAGGAAATCCAGATGGCATCAAAACGCACGTACAAGTGGGGCGTTCTGCTCGGCCTCGCCGCTCTTCCGGGGCTCGCGCTCGCCAATCAGGAAGTCATCAAGCTCACCCAGGACTCCAAGAACTGGGCGATGCAGGCGGGCAACATGCAGAACCAGCGCTACAGCGCGCTCAAGCAGATCAACAAGGACAACGTCAAGAACCTGCGCGTCGCGTGGACAATGTCCACCGGCGTCTTGCGCGGCCACGAAGGCGGCCCGTTGGTGATCGGCGACATGCTGTACGTCCACAGCCCGTTCCCCAACAAGGTGTTCGCCATCAGCCTCGCTAATCAGCAGATCAAGTGGAAGTACGAGCCGAGGCAGGACCCGACGGTGATTCCGGTGATGTGCTGCGACACCGTCAACCGCGGCCTCGCGTACGCCGACGGCAAGATTTTCCTGCAGCAGGCCGACACCAATCTCGTCGCGCTCGACGCGAAGACCGGCAAAGAGATGTGGAAGGTCAAGAACGGCGATCCCAAGAAGGGTGAAACGAACACTAACGCCCCGCACGTTTTCAAGGATAAGGTGATCACCGGTATTTCGGGAGGCGAGTTCGGCGTGCGCGGTTTCGTCGCCGCCTACGACCTCAAGACCGGCAAGCAGATGTGGAAAGCCTACAGCACCGGGCCCGACGCCGAGATGCTCATGGATCCGGACAAGACCATGACCTGGACCGACGGCAAGATGGCGCCGGTCGGCAGGGACTCGTCGCTGAAGAGCTGGCAGGGCGATCAGTGGAAGATCGGCGGCGGCACGACCTGGGGCTGGTACAGCTACGACCCGAAGCTCAACCTGATGTATTACGGCTCGGGCAACCCCAGCACCTGGAACCCGGTGCAGCGCCC
>Ga0193733_1000048_pt1 | contig 48454 bp, 39 predicted proteins | sample U1s2metaG_FD_145076 | JGI IMG/M metagenome (GOLD analysis project Ga0193733, IMG submission 145076) | Soil microbial communities from a riparian zone of the East river system, Colorado, United States - U1s2 | ecosystem: Environmental > Terrestrial > Soil > Riparian zone | place: USA: East River...
CGCTGCAGATACCGGCGGAGGTCATGAAGCCGGTCAAGACTTGGCATGAACCGGCGACATAGTGACGGAATGAAATGACAACCCCTTGCAAACAAAACAGTTCGCCCCAACGAGCGCGGAAGTTAGGTTAATTCGAAGTGCTTTTCTCCCCCTCCGCAAAAGGCAACGGGCCGGTCTCAGATTCTCGGACCGGCCCGTAATCTTTCCTGGACTCGAACGCGAACTTCCTCGGCACCCCTGAAAGATCTGTCAACGCGTTCGAGCAATGATTCTTTGCGTCATCTAATTCCCCTTCTGACTGTCAACTGAAAACGGCCAACTAAGAACTCCTTCTCACGCCGGAACCCCGCCCACCGTCGTATTTGGCGGCATCGGCGGCGAGTACGGCGCAGACGGCACGCTCGGCGCAATCACTGGCTGGAAGCGCCGGTAAAGCGCCAGCGAAATCGCGCCGATACCCCAGAGAATCGCGGCCAGCTTCACCCAGCCGCCCAAATGCGGAATCGTGGTGCCCAGCCGCAAGATCACCAGCCCCACGGTCATTCGCCCGATCAACGGCCAAAGCTCGCTCGTCCGGCCCATCAACCATTGCCCGATCACCGCGCTCACGATGACCTGCGCGAAATAGAGCGACGCGTACCAGAGGAAGAACGCCGAGATACCGATGAACAGGCCCACCACCGTGACGCACGCAATGCACGCGGCGATTGGCACGCCACACAGCACCAGCACTCCTAATCCGGCGGACGCGCCGTAATGTTCCGCCGATTTCACCGCATCCTGCGAAAACTTCGGCATCAACGCGAACAGCACCAGCCCAAACAAAATAAACGCCGCGGCCCAGATTACTTGCCAGACGTAGTAATGGCCCTCCCGGTAGCTCTGCTTCTTCTCCATCTGCTTGAACTCCACCGGTGACGCCAGCTTCGCTCCTGGCGAAACAATCGCCGGCCGGTCGCCATCAAAGTGAATCGGTCCGTCCACCTGGGCGCCCGATCCGATAATCATCGTGTGCCCTTTTTGCCGGATGCCGCCGCCCACGTCGCCGTTGACATTCACTTCATCGCCAAAAAAAAGAATGTCTCGGCCCAGGCGCCCGTCAACCGCCAGCGTGCCGCCAAACATTGTGATTCCGCCGCCAACTTTTCCCGTCGCATCCACGGTCACGGAATCACCGAACCATGTAATGTTTTTCCCGAGCGTCCCGGAGATGACCGCGGTGTTCCCCACGGAGCGTATATTGCCGTCCACCGTCCCGCGAATCCGCAGGTAGCGCCCCGCGCTGATCACGTCTCCGCTCACGTGCCCGTCGATATCAATATCTTTCCCCGCGGCAAATACGTCGCCCTCGACCGTGCCCTCCACTCGCACCCTCTCGCCCGAGAGGTAGATATCCCCCTTGATCGTTTCATCCTTGCTCACCGTAGGGTTTTGTCCTCCGCGATGCTCCGTGGCCGAAGCCCCGGTTGGCAGCGCCAGCACGGTGCAGAACCCCGCGAAGACCAGCGCCAGCGCCGAACCGCGCCGGATCCGCCGCCGGAAGAGCATTGCTCCCAGTCCCGCGAGCGTCACCATCGCCAGCACCTCGAGGAGTGTCATCATGGATTGCCATCCTTTCCACATTGCGCCCTGAAAAATCAGCAGGCCCAGCAGGTTCGACCCGCCGAATCCCGCTTGTTCCAGTTGCTGCTGCCAGGGCTGGATATATCCCGTATAGAGCGCGTAAACTCCCGTCGCCGCCAGTCCGAAAGCCACTCCCCAAATCCATTGCATCGACTTGCGCGCGCGTTCTTGAAATTGCGCCAGCCGCGACGGCAGCGGTTCGTCTTCTTCCAGCATCGCCCGCGTCAGCAGCCGCGATTCCCGCTCCATGGCGCGGAGCAGTGTGCGGCACGTGTCGCATTCTTGCGTATGCGCGGAAACTTCCAGCCCGCGCGCGCGATCCAGTTGCCGCTCGATGTACAGCAGGAGCGTCATTTCGTCCAGATGCTTCATCTTCTCTTCCGGCGTGTTGCTCATGAGGTCCCTCCCGCCGCCAGCGCCGCGTTGCCTTCCAGCGCCTGCCGCAGTTCGTGCCGGGCACGCAGCAGCACCACGCCCACAAAGGCGCGCCGCACTCCCAGCGCATCGGCAATTTCGTCGTAGCTCATGTCCGAGTAATAGCGCATCACCAGCGCCATGCGCGCTCGCCCGCCCAGTTTGTCCAACGCCTTGCGCACTTCTGCGCTGGTGCGCTGCTCAATCAGCAGCTCCAGTTGACTCGCGTCCGGATGCTCCAGTGGCACGTTTTCCAAATCGTCCGTTTCCTTGTCTTGACGAATCCTGCGCCGCCGCAGCATATCCCAGCAGTGATTCGCCGCCACCTTGTAAAGCCAGGCGGAGAACGACCGCGTCGCGTCGTACTGCACCAGCTTGACCCGCAGTTTCATGAAAATTTCCATCGTGGCGTCTTCGGCATCTTCCCGCGTCGGCAAGGCGCGCCTGCAGAACCGGAATATCGCAGGTGCGTAATCCCGGTAAAGCTGGCCCCAAGCCTCGGCGTCACCCGCCCTGGCACGGGCAATCGCCTCCGTCGGTTCCGTTATTCCCGGCGCGTTCATCCGGCCTGGTCTCGGCGTTCCCATAGACTAGTACGCGCGGGGACCTGCAAATATTACACATTGCAAATCCCGTCCCGCTACCGCTCCCGCTCCTAAACTACTTGTATTCCAGCCTTTAGGCGTGCTTCTCAACGCCCTGACGCTGCGATCTATGCCTCCGCAGCCCGCTCCAGCAATATTGCTGCGGAGTCATAGCTCCTAGTGATCCTGCCCGCTGCCCCGTGACCCAGGCACCTTTTCCTAAGCGAACACGAAGAGTCAGCGGCGACTCTTCAGTGCTTAGGCTCGTAAAAATAGTAATCGGCCGAGTATGCAATCCTCAACGCTTTGCCGTTCGCGGACGCATCGCACGTATTTGCACTCGGTGGCAGGCCACCCTCGGTATGGATTCGCTGGGATGCTCGTGACTCGGCTGAATACCCCCTCTCCGCTGTGACCCGTGGCCCCCAACAACAGCCAGGGAATTGCGTCGGGCTTTGGCGCGTCCTGCTTGGCGATTACTTTACCTTTCACTTCGCTCCCGTCGACATGCCTCCAGGTTGGTCCTGCGGAATGATGCACAACCTTTTTCCCCGCCGAATCGGTGAGTTCCGCTTCTGGCGCCTTGAACACCCAGCCAAACTTTGGATCTGCTCCGGCTTGGCAAACATAGATTTGCACCCCGGTTGCGTGTGCCAACAGAATCAATTCTTCACCTGCTGGCGTTTTCAAGCTTTCCGGGACTTCCGGCCGCGCTGGCCCTTGACCCTGCGCGGCAAGCAACATTCCGATCACAGCTGCGCCCTGAATTAGCCTGTTCATCTTCACTCCCTCCGGCCTGTATACCATACCGCGCAATGGCTTTGCCCGTAAGAGGAGAGAGGTCCAACGCTGCGTGGTAGGAAACGGGAATGGAATCCGCAGGGTAGGTTAACTAGCGCCGATGCGATTGATTTCTTTTTGGATCGCCAGTTTGTCCAGGCTGGAAAGAGGCAGGCTGAGGAGCAGGCTGATCCGTCGTTCGAGAAGCAGATACGCATCACGAAAAGCACGTTCGACTTGCTCGGGCATACCTTTAACCGCCGCGGGATCGGGAACGCCCCAATGTGCGGCCATGGGCTGGCCGGGCCAGATGGGACACATTTCTTTGGCCGCGTTGTCGCAAACGGTGAAGACGAAATTCATCTTCGGCGCAGTAGGGCCTGCGAACTCTCCCCAGTGCTTGCTACGTAAGCCGTCCGTGGGCAGGCGTGCCAGCTCAATCAGCTTGAGCGCCTCGGGACGCACAACTCCCGACGGGTGACTTCCCGCGCTGTAAGCTGTGAAAAGAGGCTTGCCCTTTGCGTTAAGAATAGCTTCGGCCAGGATGGAACGTGCCGAATTCCCCGTGCACAGGAACAGAACGTTGTAGTGCGCTTGCATGTCCGTCACGCCTTAACCGAAAAGTCCGGATCTTTGCCTTCAGTTGCAACACGCCGGAGCACAACAGGCTTCTGTCGTCTTCGCGGACTTTGACTTGGTCGCCCGCACGAAGGCGCTCATGAATTTGCCATCGACTTGCGGCGCCATCGCGTCCACATCCAGGCCTTTTTCGGAGAGAAACTCGCGCGCGTCCGCAACTCGGTAAATTCGTGTCGGCTCAATCTCCACCTCTTCGAATCCTGCGGACACCAGCTTGTCGCGATATTCAACTTCCTCCAGGGCTCCGGCCACGCAACCCACCCAGAGAAGTATGTTTTGACGTATTTGTGCATCGACCTCGCCGCGCGTCACGACGTCGGAAACGGCCAGCCGTCCGCCCGGCTTTAGTACGCGAAAAGCCTCTCGCAATACGCGGTCTTTGTCGGCAGAAAGATTGATCACGCAATTCGAGATGATGACGTCGACCGAATTGTCAGGCAGCGGAATATGCTCGATCTCCCCTTTTAAGAACTCGACGTTCTCGGCTCCGGCCTTGCGTTTGTTCTCGTTCGCGAAGGCCAGCATTTCATCCGTCATATCCAGGCCGTACGCCTTGCCTGTCGGTCCAACCCGCTTGGCGGAAAGCAAAACATCGATGCCGCCGCCCGAGCCCAGATCGAGCACAACTTCTCCAGGATTTATTTTGGCCAGGGCGGTTGGGTTTCCACAACCCAGCGAAGCTCGCAGCGCTTCTCCGGGAACTTGTTGCATCTGCGTGGCGTCGTAGAGATTGGAAGTGATCGGATCGCAAGCCGGCCCCGTCGAGTCCGCTGTTCCGCAACAACTGCCGCTCTTCCCCCTCAGCGCCGCCTGCCCGTATTTTTCCTTAACGATTTCCTTGATGTCTGTGCGATCCATCCCGTCCTCCTGGTGTCCTGTCCCGTGCCGTAAATACGTTGAATTGGTTGCCGCCGTTTCTTTCCGCTCCGTGTCCTCTACGCTCTCTGTGAACTCTATGTAAACTATTTTTCTGCCAACCCAATGAATCGCAAAATTATTTACGCGAATTTCGTGAACGCCACACTACCTGCAGATTTCCATGATATCTTGCGGCTTGAGCGCTTTGTTCCGCGTGCAGCACTCCGAATAGAGAAACTGCAACAATTCCTGGAGCGCTTCCGTGTTTGCCGTGTAGCGCAAAAACGTGCTCTCGCGCTGCACGTGCACGAGATCTTCATTCTTGAGCTTGTCCAGATGGTGGGAAAGCGTCGAATTGGGAATCTCCAGTTCTCCCTGGATATCTCCAACCACGAGGCCCTCCGGATGCGCCGATAAGAGCAACTGCATGATCCGCAGCCGCGGTTCCGTTCCCATCGCCGAGAACATATCCGCGTACTTCGCCACTCGTTCCGCGCGCTTCTTGCTTGTGCCGCCATCCATATTTCTATATTTGCAGAAATATGGATGCTTGTCAAGCCAGACTATTTTTCGCAGCCTTGCGCTTCGCCGTTCGCCTCCGAGGAAGAGTAGCGGTGTATAATCACATCATGGCCAAGCATGTGATCCACGGTTCGGAAACGGAAGCGGCCAGCGACTTCGCCTCGCTCATGGCCCGCGTTCGCGCAGGCGCAGAGGTAGTGATCAAGCACGACGCGCGGCCCGTAGCGATCCTTCGTCCTGCCGAGCCTCATGTGCGGTTGCTCTCGGAATCTCTTCGTCTCGCACGTGAGCATGGCTCTACTGTGACGCTTGATGGAGACTTCGGGCGCGATCTCGAAGAGATCATCAACAGCCACCGCGAACCGCTCAGCCCGCCCGCATGGGACTGATCCTCGGCTCCAGCGTCGTCATCGCCGCGGAACGAGGCGGAGACACTGTCGAACAGTTGATCGCGCGAGTCGTGAAGCTGGGAGGTGACCAGGACGCGGCGCTCTCCGCCGTGGGCCTGACTGCACTCATCCACGGCATCTACCGGGCGCAAACACCACAGATGCGTGCTCGCCGTGAGTCCTTCCTGCATGAACTGCTGGCGGACTTAGCGGTGTCCATACACGAAGGAGACCGCGATGCTGGCAGGTAAGATCGACGGGGAGCAGCAGAGTCAGGGCGTCGTAGTCCCGTTCGGAGACTTGCTCATCGGCGCAGCCGCGATTTCACTCGGCTTTTCGGTGCTAACAGCAAATCTTCGTCACTTCCAGAAAATACCCGGCCTCACGGTCGTGCAGCTCTAGCACTCATTGTGCGTCCGGCCCAGGAACTTATGGCAGATCTGCCCCCATCTCTCGTGATCGTCGGCCGCCCCAACGTGGGCAAGTCCACGCTCTTCAATCGCTTGACCGGCACGCGCCGCTCCATCGTCACCAACGAGCCGGGCATCACCCGTGACCGGATTTACGGCAAGGCGGAGTGGCGCGGCCGGGCGCTGGAAGTCGTCGATACCGGCGGCCTCGTCCCGGACGACCGGGCTCTGATCCCGCAGGAAATCCTGCGCCAGGCGCATGTGGCGATCAAAAAGGCGGCCCTGCTCGTTCTGGTCGTGGACAGCCAGGCGGGCCTTACTCCCCTCGACGAAGAATTGGCGCGGCTCCTGCGCACCACCGGCAAACCGTTTGTGATCGCCGTCAACAAAGTCGACGCCATGTCGCAGGAATCGAGCGCCGCCGTTTTCCATCGCATCGGCGTCCCGATCTTCCCGATCGCCGCCGAGCACGGCACCGGGGTCGACGATCTCCTCGATTCCGCACTTGCGCAGGTTAGCGTCGTCGCATCCGTCGAGGAAGACAAACAACCCGACGTCATCGAAGTCGCCATCATCGGCAGGCCCAACGTCGGGAAATCCACCCTACTGAACCGCATGGTCGGCGAGGAACGCTCCATCGTCTCTCCCATTCCCGGGACCACGATGGATAACGTGGATACGGAAATCACGCGCGACGGCCGCGACTATCGCTTCGTGGATACCGCCGGAATTCGCCGCAAGGGCAAAACCACGCTGGTCGCGGAAAAACTCAGCGTGGTCATGGCCCGCCGCGGCCTGGAGCGCTGCGATGTCGCGCTCCTCGTCGTCGACGGCGAACAAGGCGTGACCCAAGGCGACGCGCAAATCGCCAGCTATGCCGAAGAGTCCGGCCGCTCCGTGGTCATCGTCATCAACAAGTGGGATCTCGCCGTCGTTGCGGCGCGCGATGCCGCGTCACGCGATGCGGCCACCGCGAAAGGCAAATCCAAGCGCGCTCCCGGCGAACGGCACAAACCGGAAAATTTCGATTCCGGCCGGCTGATGTTTGACTACGAAAAAATGATTCGAGCCAAATTGAAATTCCTGAGTTACGCGCCGATCGTCTTTCTCTCCGCGAAATCCGGCGAGCGCGCCGAAAAACTCTATCCGCTCATCAATCAATGCTGGGAAGCGCGCCGCCGCCGCATCGCCACGCCGGCCCTTAACAATTGGCTCAAGGAAGAAGTCGACCTGCAGCGCGGCACCACGCCGAAGGCCCGCCCGGTGCGCATCTACTACATCACGCAGGCGAAAATAGGGCCGCCCACGTTCCTCATCTTCACCAACCAGAAAGCACCGCTGCACTTCAGCTATCAGCGCTTCCTCGAAAACGAGCTTCGTGCCAAGTACGACTTTGTTGGCACGCCCGTGCGCTTTATTCAGCGCCTCCGCAAGCGCGAAAAGAGATCCGCCGGCGGCGACGGCGACCGTGACTAATGAACGCCTCCCTCTACATCAATCGCCCGCAAACTGCTACGATAGCGGCGTCCCCCTTCCGGCAGGATCGGAAAATGCCAAGCAACGGCACAGCAGCGCAAGTCGCCACGGAGAAAAAACTCTACCGCATCGGCGAAGTCAGCCGATTGGCGGATTTGAAACCGTTCGTCCTCCGCTATTGGGAAACCGAATTCCCCATGCTCGAACCGGTCAAGAGCTCCAGCGGCCACCGTCTCTACCGTCAGGACGACGTGGACATGGTCTTCCGCATCAAGCGTCTGCTCTACGATGAGGGATTCACCATCGCCGGCGCGCGGCGGCATCTCCGCGAGCACGAGGGCGCCGCGGAAACCGATAGCCGAAGTGTCAATCCTGCAGCGGAAGGGGCGGGGCAACTGCTCAGCCGCAAAATGCTGCTGGATTTGCGCGATACGCTCCGTGCTTTCTTGACGCTGCTCGAACGGCGGTGATAGCCTGTAGACGCTGATTCCATCTCCGATTCGGCCTTCTGATCTTCTTGGCCTGTCGCGGTCAGCTTACCGGTCGGGACGTAGCGCAGCCTGGTAGCGCGCACGCTTGGGGTGCGTGAGGTCGCTGGTTCAAATCCAGTCGTCCCGACCATTTCTTCTTCGGACACCGAACAGCTGCCCTCAATGCCACAGGCGCTAAACCGCCTACTCTGATTATTTCGAGAAAGCAAAGCATCGAAAAACATTCGCCCATGCCGCACATACTTCTCACCAACGACGACGGATATCAAGCCGACGGCCTTCGCGCGCTGGTAGCGGCACTGGAAGATTTTGCCACGGTGAGCATCGTTGCGCCGAGCCGGGAGCAGAGTGGCGCGGCGCAGTCGCTTACGCTGCGGCAGCCGATCGTGTGCAACCGGATCGCGGAGCGGGAGTGGGCCATCGACGGGACGCCGGCCGATTGCGTGATCGTGGCGCTGCACAAACTTTTGCCGGAAAAACCGGACATGGTGATTTCCGGAATCAACCACGGGGCTAACCTCGGAGAAAACGTTTATTATTCAGGAACGATCGGAGCGGCGCGCGAAGGCGCGTTGCATCACATTCCGTCGGTGGCGATGTCCTTGTGCTCGAAAAAAGAAAATACGAAATTCGAGAATTCCGCGCGCGTGGCGCGGGCCGCGGCGGAACTCATTCTGAAAGAAGGATTGCCGGATCAAGTTTTGCTCAACGTGAATGTGCCGGAGCCGTGGAACGGCGGCGTGAAATTCACGCGTCAATCGCAAAAGATCACGCGCAACCAGCTCAGCGAAGGAAAAGATCCGCGCGGGCGCAGTTATTTCTGGCTGTTCGAGCAGAGAATCGACAAAAACGTTGAGCCGGACACGGATTACGCCGCGATTTTTTCCGGCGCCGTTTCCATCACGCCATTGCACCTCGATCCCACACACTCAAAATCGCTCAATCATCTCTCGCACTGGGCTACGCCGATCGCAGCGGCGTTTCGGCGCTAGTGCGCGGAGGCTGCCGCCGGAGCGATGAGCGGGACGTTGTTCTTTTGCATGGTGTCGTTGAACCCGGGAACATCTTTCGAAAGAACTTCGCGCCACTTCGCTAGCTGCGTTTCAAGCTGCTGATCGAGCTCGGCGTAAACGCCGAGTTCGGCTTCAGTGGGCTGGACGTCGGCGCTATCCACGGCATTTTGCAGGTAGCCTAGTTTGCTGTTGAGCTTTGTGGGGTAGTTGAGTTCGTCTTCGCTGGCCTTCGAATTTACCTGGATGAGTTCTTCTTCGATCGCGCTGATTTTCTTGCGCAGGTCGGTGGAAGCCGTGACAATCGGCTTTGCCGGATCGTTTGCACCGAGGCGCTTTTCGAGTGATTGCAATTGGCCGCGGAGGTCGCGGATCGCCAGGATGGTTTTGTTCATTTCGTCCTGACGGTCACGCATTTTGAGCATCAGATCGAACTGCTTGCGCAGGTCCCCGGCGGAGGTTTTCACGCGAGGATCCAACGCCACTTCGATAGGAGCGGTGAAATTCTTTGCTCCGACGGTAAGCCGCACTTGATAGTTGCCGGGAAGAACGAACGGGCCGACCGGGTCACCTTCGTCATAGATAGCGGCGGGAATCTTTTTGGGAGATTCGTATCGCAAGTCCCAAGTGAATTGATTCAATCCAGCTTTCGCAGGGATGTGCTCCTCTGCTTCATCTTTTTCCCACTCGTCGGAGCCACCGTCTTTCTTTTTTTCTTCGCTGGTGAATACGCGGATGACATTGCCCTGGGCGTCCAGTAACTCCAGCTTGACGGGATCTTTGGGCTCTTCTTTCAAATAGTAGTAGAGCGCCGCACCGTCGGGCGGATTTTCTCCGATGGCGTAGCGGCGGCGTTTGGTATGCCCCATACGCGTGCGAATGGCGGTACGAGACGTGAACAGGTGCGCGTCTTCGCCGGCGACGGAGGCGTTCGCCTGGCGCAGCGGGCTGATGTCGTCGAGCACCCAGAAAGCGCGGCCATGAGTGGCGACGGCCAGATCGTCACCGTGGATGATGAGGTCGTGGACCGGAGTGGTCGGCAGATTGAGCTGCAACGCTTGCCAGTGCGCGCCGTCGTCAAAGGAGACCCACGCGCCCGTTTCCGTGCCGGCGTAGAGCAATCCCTTGCGCTTGGGATCTTCGCGAACGGCGTGAACGTAGGAGCTGTCGGGGAGGCCGGTGGTGATTGGTGACCAGGTCTTGCCGAAATCAGTGGTCTTGAAAATGTATGGCTTGAAATCATCGAGCTTGTGGGCGTCGATGGCGGCGTAGGCGGTGCCGGCTTCGAACGGTGACGGCTCGATCAGGCTGATCATGGCCCATTCGGGAAAGCCTTTCGGAGTGACGTTGGTCCAATTTTTCCCATCGTCACGCGTGAGTTGAATCAGGCCATCGTCGGTGCCGACCCAGATCAAACTTTTTTGTTTCGGAGATTCCGCTACGGTAAAGATCAAATCGTAGAACTCGATGCTGGCCTGGTCTTTGGTGATGGGTCCGCCGGAGTCCTGCTGCTTCGATTTGTCGTTGCGCGTGAGGTCAGGACTAATCGTTTCCCAGGAATGACCGCCATCTTTCGAACGGAAAAGGTATTGCGAAGAGTGATAGAGGATGTTGGGATCGTGTGGAGAAAATACGATGGGCATCGTCCAGGTGTAGCGGTACTTCTGCACGGAAGCGTTGTAGCCGTCAGGATCGAGCGGCCATTGCTGGATGTTTTGCGTTTGGTTGGTGCGGCGGTCGAGCCTTGTGATGTAGCCGAAGTAGGAGCCGGCGTAAACGATGTGTGAATCGCGCGGGTCAACGGCGACGTAACCGCTCTCGCCTCCGCCCACGGCATCCCAGTCGCCGCGGTCGATGTAGCCGTGATCACTGACGGTGGCGATACCGACGGAAGAGTTGTCCTGCTGCGTGCCGTAGACGCGGTATGGGAAATCGTTGTCTGCGGTCACGTGGTAGAACTGCGCGGTCGGCTGATTCCCTTGGGTGGACCAATTTTTGCCGCCGTCGATGGAAATGGTGGCGCCGCCGTCATTGCCGTTGATAATGCGATTGGGGTTGTTGGGATCAATCCACAAGCCGTGATGGTCGCCGTGGGGCGCGTTGAGGCGTTCGAATGCCTTGCCGCCGTCGCTCGAACGGAACAGGCCGGTGTTGGCGATGTAGACCTTGTTCGAATCCTTGGGGTCGGCCCATACATGGGTGAAATACCAGGCGCGCTGGCGAAAACGATGATCGTCATTGATCAGGGTCCAGTTGGTGCCACCGTCATCGCTGCGGTAGAGGCCGCCTTTCTTCGCTTCGATCAGCGCGTAGACGACATTCGAATCGGCACCGGAGACGGCCACGCCGATGCGGCCGAGCGGGCCCTCGGGCATGCCGTTGCCTTCGACGCGCTTCCAGGTGGCACCGTCGTCGTTCGAACGGTAGAGGCCGTCCTTGTCGCCGCCGCTGTTGAGCGTCCAAGGCGTGCGGTGGCCTTCCCACATCGCGGCGAAGAGGGCGTGAGGATTCTGCGGATCGAAAACGATGTCGATGCCGCCGGTGCGGTCGTCGAGGTAGAGAACTCTCTCCCAGGTTTTGCCGCCATCGCGTGTGCGGAAGATGCCGCGTTCGGTGTTCGTGCCGTAAGCGTGGCCGAGAGCGGCGACAAAGGCGACATCGGGATTCGCAGGATGGACGATGACCTTGCCGATGTGGCGCGTGTCTTTCAATCCAACGTTGTTCCAGGTCTTGCCGCCGTCATTCGAACGATAGACGCCGTCGCCGAAGGAGATGTTGCCGCGAATGCAGGCCTCGCCGGTGCCGACATAAATTACATTGGGATCGGAGTTGGAGACGGCGATGCTGCCGATCGAGGAGGTGGTCTGCTTATCGAAGAGCGGGTCCCAGGAAACACCGCCGTCGGTGGTTTTCCAAACGCCGCCGGCGACGGCGCCAAAATAGTACGTGTTCGGCTGGCTCGCGACTCCAGTTACGGCAAGGGCCCGGCCACCACGGAATGGGCCGATCAAGCGCCATTTCATTCCGCCGTAGGTCTTGGGGTCAACCGTATTGGCGACCGCAGGATGGTCGACGGGCTTGGCGGCCGCAGAGCGATCTTTTGAACTAGTGACCACGGAGCGGTCGGCTTGTTGCGCATTTAAGGACAGCGTAGTCAGAAATAGCAAGACTAGAGCATAGATCGAAGAAAGAACGGGCCGGCGAGAAACGGTCACACACACCTCCGGGGAGAATGGCACAAAACGAAGAATGCTATCGCTATAGGCGGTTTGACGGAAGCGTTTTTAGTTGGGGTACAGGTTGCGATAGGATGCTGCAGCGATGAGCACTCAGAAAACATACGACGTGGCGGTGATCGGGGCTGGCGTCTTTGGCGCGTGGACGGCATGGCATCTCGCCAAGCGGGGCCAGCGCGTGGCGTTGATCGATGCCTATGGGCCAGCGCATTCGCGGGCCAGTTCCGGCGGCGAAACGCGCATCATTCGAATGGGCTATGGAGCGGATGAGCTGTATACGCGGTGGTCGCAGCGTTCGCTGGCGCAGTGGAAGGAGTTTTTTGCGGCTACCCGACAGGCACTTTTTCTCGAAACCGGAGTGCTTTGGATGGCCGGTGACGAGGACGCGCGGTTGCGGCAGACGAGCGCAACTTTGAAGCGATGCGGCGTGACTTTCGATGAGTTGGACCGCGAGGCGCTCGGGAAGCGCTATGCGCAAATCGGGTTCGATGGAATCAAGCGCGGGCTCTTTGAACCAAAGAGCGGCGTTCTGATGGCGCGGCGCGGGGTGGCAGCGGTGGTCGAAGACGCGGTTCGGCATGGCGCTCAGTATCGCTGCGCACAGGTTCTCCGGCCAACGGGATCCGGCCGCGTACGCGAGGTGGCAATAAGTGATAGCGGGCACATTGCCGCGGGGCAATTCGTTTTTGCTTGCGGACCCTGGCTTGGCAAAGTTTTCCCGGATGTTCTCGGAGAGCGGATCTTTCCTTCACGGCAGGAAGTGTTCTTCTTCGGCATTCCGGCAGGCGATATGCGGTTTGCACCTCCGGCGCTGCCGACGTGGCTGTTTCAGGAAGACCTGGTTTATGGAATGCCGGACATCGAGGGACGGGGACTGAAGATTGCGTTTGACGAGCATGGTGAGCGAGTTGATCCGGACACGCAATCGAGGATCGTGTCTCCCGCGATGATGGAGATGGTTCGAGAGTATGTGGCGCGGCGGTTTCCTGCCTTGCGCGACGCGCCGATTGTGGAAACGCGCGTGTGCCAGTACGAAAACACTTGGAACGGGGATTTTCTGATCGACCGGCATCCGCAGATGGAAAATGTGTGGTTTGCAGGCGGGGGCTCGGGACATGGGTTCAAGCACGGCCCGGCGATCGGGGAATATGTTGCGGGACAACTGCTCGACGGCACCGCAGCCGAGGCTCGATTTTCGTTGGCAACAAAGGACACCGTGCAGAGCCGGGCGGTATACTGAGGGTCCTGGTCCGCGGCACGATCTTGCTGTTGAACTTCCGGGTGTGGCGTGCGTCTTGTAATAAAGGGGTGTTTCTTCGTTTGTCTTTCTGACTCGCCATTTCGCAAACCAGAAGCGGCCCGCCTCCCCGACAAGAGCCGGGGTAAACGCCAGGCGGGCCCGACAGGGCATCTTGGGCGGGCTAGACTTTCGTGAGAAATGCAGACTAGAGAGATTCGAAAATACGGAGGAACAATGCGTTTGAAGACGAATCGAGTCGCCCAAGTCTTTGTTCTGATCGCGGCGATAGGGCTGTTGACGATGATGGCGCTCGGCGCATCAGGGCAAGACATCAAGATCGCCTATGAGAAATTTGTGCTTCCGAACGGGTTGACGGTGATCGTTCACGAAGATCATAAGGCGCCGATCGTAGCTCTGAACATCTGGTATCACGTGGGCTCCAAGAACGAGAAGCCGGGGAAGACCGGGTTTGCGCACCTGTTCGAACACTTGATGTTCGGCGGCAGCGAAAACCTCAAGGGGCGCTACATCGATGCGATGGAGCGCGTGGGCGCGACGGACCTCAACGGCACGACCAATTCCGACCGCACGAACTATTTCGAGGATGTGCCCACATCAGCGCTGGATTATGCGCTGTTCGTGGAATCCGACCGCATGGGGCATTTTTATAACACCATTAACAAGGAGACCCTCGACCTGCAGCGCGGCGTGGTGCAGAACGAAAAGCGCCAGGGCGATAACCAGCCGTATTCCATCTCGAGGTATCTGATCACCGAAAACACCTATCCCGCGGGGCATGGGTACTCGTGGACGACCATCGGCTCGATGGAGGATTTGAACGCGGCGTCGCTCGCGGATGTGCAGGAGTGGTTCAAGACTTATTATGGGCCTTCGAACGCCACGCTGGTGATTGCCGGCGACATCGATGTGAAAACGGCACGCGAAAAAGTCCAAAAGTATTTTGGGGATATCCCGGCCGGTCCGCCGGTCGCGCACCAGACGGAATGGGTGGCGAAAATGACCGGCGTGCACCGCCAGCAGGCGCAAGACCGCGTCCCGGTGGCGCGCGTGTTCAATGTCTGGAATGTTCCGGAATACGGCCAAGCCGACACCGATTATCTGGACCTCGTGAGCGACGTGCTGGCGGAGGGCAAGGATTCGCGGTTTTACAAGCGGCTCGTTTATGACGAGCAAGTGGCGACCTCGGTGAACTGCGGGATCAATCCGAATGAAATCGGCGGCCAGTTCATCGTTGGTGCGTCGGCGAAACCCGGGGGAAGCCTGGCGCCCATCAACAAGGATGTGCAGGAAGAGCTGGACAAATTCCTGAAGGACGGACCAACGGCGGAAGAGTTGGAGCGCGTCAAGACAGCCTATGAAGCGAATCTTGTGCGCGGGCTCGACCGCATCGGAGGCTTTGGCGGGAAATCCGACATCCTCGCTCGCGGCCAGGTATTCACGGGAAATCCGGAGCAGTACCTGATTTCTCTGGACCGCGTGCGCAAGGCGACGGCGCAGGATTTGCGCGATGCGGCGAAGCGCTGGCTCAGCGACGGTCTCTATCAACTCGAAGTGGCGCCCTATCCGGATTACAAGACAGCGAGCGCGGGCGCGGACCGTTCGAAGCTCCCCGAGGTTGGCGCGACGCCAAACGTGAAGCTGCCGGCGTTCGAACGCATGACGCTTTCGAATGGTTTGAAAGTCGTTCTGGCGGAACGCCATGAATTGCCACTTGTGGATTTCACCATGCTCGTGGATGCGGGCACCTCCGCGGACAGTCCCGCCACGCCGGGTAGTGCGAGTATGACGTCCTCCCTGCTGACCAGCGGCACGGACAAGTACAACGCGCTGCAAATCAGCGATGAGATTCAGAGGCTGGGAGCGGAGCTCGAGGCGGCGTCCGGTCTGGACAGTTCGACGGTTTATCTCTCCTCGTTGAAGAGCAAGCTGGAGCCATCGCTAGAGTTGTTTTCTGATGTGCTGCTCCATCCTTCGTTCCCGCAGGAAGACTTCGCGCGCCAGCAGAAGCTGCAGATTGCCGCGATTCAGCGGGCGAAGACTTCCCCCGGCGCGATGGCGGGCCGCGTGCTTACTCCGGCGCTTTACGGCAAGGAACATCCCTACGGACTGGAGTTGACCGAAGCGGGCGTCGCCAAATTGACGCGCGATGCGATCGCCAAATTCCACGACACGTGGTACCGGCCGAATAACAGTACGCTGGTGATCGTGGGCGACACCACGTTGGCGGAAATTAAGCCGCAACTCGAAGAGACTTTTGCCTCCTGGAAGCAAGGGAATACGCCGAAGAAAAGCATTTCGAACGTAGCGGCGCCGAAGCAAGCCGAAGTGTTTTTGATCGATAAACCGGGCGCGGCGCAGTCTTTTATCCTGGCGGGAACGATCGCACCGCCGCGCAATAGCCCGCAGGAAATTGCGCTGGGAATCTGGAACGACATCCTGGGCGGAACGTTCGGCGGGCGCGTAAACATGAACCTGCGTGAGGACAAGCACTGGTCTTACGGCGCTGGCACCGCGTTTCAGTTTGCGCGCGGCGACAGCGCCTGGGTGACGCGAGCGCCGGTGCAGACGGATAAGACGAAAGAATCTCTCGTTGAGCTCAACAAAGAGTTGCGCGACATGTTTGGCGCCCGTCCCATTTCGCAGGATGAACTCAATAAGGACAAGGACAATCGAACCCTGCGCCTGGCGGGTTCGCGCGAAACCATGAGTGAGGTCGGAGATGCGATTGAGAATATCGTGCAATATCGTTTGCCCGACGACTACTACTCGACGTATGCGTCCAAGGTGCGGGCGCTGACGGCAAACGATCTCACGACCGCGGGGAAGTCCTTCCTCAACCCTGATCGATTGGTGTGGGTGGTGGTCGGAGACCTTGCCAAGGTGGAGGCCGGAATTCGCGAGCTGAACCTCGGAACGGTGCACGTCGTGGATGCCGACGGCAATTCCATTCGATAGAAGCAACTGACTGACGATAAAGTAATATCAACTCGAGCGGTTTAGGATTTCGGGCTACGACGGTGGGGATCGGACGCAGCGGAGGCGCGTCTTCCCCGCTTTGCCTTTTCTGCATACAGATCCTGGTCCGCTTCCGAAAGAAGCTTTTCGATACGCTCGCCATCGCCGCGGTAGATGGATATGCCGATGCTCGCGGAGATGGGCGGTTGTTCGCCGTCGCTGGCGAGAACTTCGCGGATGCGATTCGCGACTCGGTGTGCTTCGTCTTCCTGCGATTCCGGGAGAACAAGGGCGAATTCGTCGCCGCCATATCGCGCGGCAGTATCGACGGCGCGGCAATGAACGCGGAGAATATCGGCGAGGCGGCAGATGGCACGGCTGCCGACGAGATGGCCGTAGCTGTCGTTTATTTTTTTCAATTCATCGAGGTCGAGAAGCAGCACGGAGAAGGGCCGGCCGGTGCGATCGGTGCGCTCCGTCTCGTTTTCAAGAACATCGAGCAGGCGGCGGTAGTTGGCGAGACCGGTGAGCGGATCGCTGACGGCAAGATGGCGAACCTGCTCGAAGAGCCGGGCGTTATCGAGAAGCGCGCCACCCAGCGCGACGGCGTAGCCCAAGACCATAAGCGCCTGGGCGAAAACGAAGGGAGCGTCGAGCAAGCGCGCGGATTGAGCGGCCGAGAGCTGAGCGGCAACGTTCAGCCAGGTGGCGGCATAAATGGTGCGGTCGAACTCGGAATCTTCAACGGACAAGCGGCGGCGGTACCAGATGAGACTCACGAGAAAAATCGCGCCGGGTAGCAACTGCTCCGGATTGGGGAAGAAGGCGCCGGGATGCCGAGAGACTTCTGGCGGCAAACGGCGAAGCGCGGCCGCGAGCACGTAGGTCAGCGCGATCACGGTCAACAGAGCGCCGGTAATTTCGCGGCGTGGATGACGCGAACGCGGAAGGAAGCGCTCAACGAGAAGAGCCACGACAAGCAGGAGCGCCAAGACCATACGGCCAAGCCACCAGGCGATGGGCGCCCAAAGGAAATGAAGAGGGGCGTCCGGAAACAATTGAAAAAAGAGAACGCTGGTCGCCGTAAGGACAGCGCCGGAAAGAAGAAATCCAGCGCCGAGAATCAGAGTGATGCGATCCTGAGTTCCCTGGAACCGGACAAGGGTTACGGCGGCGAAAACAAAGGCGAGAAGGCCGCTGACGATCTGCAGGTAGCCCTGGAGAATGGCATCGGGCTGAAGAGCAATACGGCGGAGCCAATAAGCAGCAAGGACCACAAAAAGAAAAGCTCCAACATGCGCCAGGAAGATCGTGGTGTTACTGCGGCCGTTGGTGACAGAAGCACTAACCATGGGTTTTCCCGAATTTATCTTTATTCTCCTGGCCGAGCGCCTACTTAATTAGACTACTCACGGGGCAACTCAGTTGCAGGGGATTCGAGGAGCCAGTGAGGCAAGAGATACCGTCCTGTGGGTTACCCGGCCTGTATGAAAGTGCAGGACAAAATGCGGCAGCAGAGCTAGGAAGGAGATGCGCGCGGACGAGGAGAAAGGTTTTGCAGTTGCGCGGGGGAGCAAGATTGCGCACACTGTCAGCATTGAAACGATTGAATATGGACTAGCGTGGGTGTAGCGCGCCGCGTCCGCAGTGGGCGACTTGGCAATGCGGAAGGATTGATGCGGCGACTTCGAAGAGTAATTCCTGCGCTAAGAGGAGAAGGGCTTGAGCGACGAAACCACCGCGAGTTCCGGGCCACGGCTGAGGCGTTCACTGACGTTATGGAACTTGATCATCATCGGCATCGTGATCATCCAGCCAATCGCTCCGATGGGGATCTACGGGGTGGTGAATAACGCGGCGCGCGGTCACGTGGTGACCACAATTCTGATCGCTATGGTGGCGATGCTGTTCACGGCGATCAGTTACGGGATGCTGGCGCGTGTGTATCCGAGCGCGGGGTCCGCATACACCTACGTCGGGCAGGAAATCCACCCCGGGCTCGGATACCTGACGGGCTGGGCGATGGTAATGGACTACATCCTCAACCCGCTGATCTGCACGATCCTATGCAGCAAACTGACGCAGAACATTTTGCCGGGAATGCCGTATTGGGCGCTCGCGATTTTCTACGCAACGGCGTTTACGGCGCTCAACCTTCGAGGGGTGAAGACCTCGGCGCGAATCAACGACGTGCTGGCCGCCGGGATGACCATCGTGGTGATCGTGTTTTTCGTATTTGTGATCCGCTTTTTGCTGGGCTTGCACGAATATGGGGCGGGGTTCTTTTCGCGGCCGTTTTACGATCCGGCCACGTTCAACCTGAATTCCATTTTTCACGGCACATCCATCGCTGTACTGACGTACATCGGCTTCGATGCCATTTCGACATTCTCGGAGGAAGTGGAGAACCCGCGGAGGAACGTCCTGCTGGCCACCGTGCTGGTGTGTGTGGTGACGGGAGTTTTGTCTTCGCTGGAAGTGTACGCGGCACAACTGGTGTGGGGCTCGAAGCCGTTTCCCGCGGAACAGGTGGAATCGGCGTTTCCGCTGGTCGCAAAGCAGGCCGGTGGATTTTTCTTGTTCCAGCTGCTGAACTTCACGATCCTGATCGCCAATATTGGATCCGGGATGGGCGCGCAGTTGGCGGCGGCGCGGCTGCTTTACGGCATGGGCCGCAACGACGCTCTCCCCAAGGGATTTTTCGGCAAGATCGAAGCGAAGCGGCAGATTCCCGCAAACAACGTGATCTTGATCGGCGCGATCGCGCTGGCAGGTTCGTTTTTTCTCTCCTATGAGCGGGGAGCGGAGATGCTTAATTTCGGAGCGTTCATCGCCTTCATGGGCGTAAATGCAGCGGCTTTTGTGCGTTACTTCCTACGCGCGGAGCGGAAAACGGTGTGGCCGGTGCTTTGGCCGCTGCTCGGCTTTGGAATTTGCGGCTACATCTTCCTGCAGCTCAGTATGCCGGCGAAAAAGCTTGGCGCCGTGTGGGTGGCTGCGGGGCTGATTTACGGGGCATGGAAGACATCCGGTTTCCGAAAGACCATGTCATTTGAAGCGCCCGCCGAATAGAGCGCGCGCAAACGCGTGAAGGCACCGCCATTGCAATTCGAGCCGCAAACACTGGATGATAGTCCGTCCGGAGGCGCGGGCGTGAAGCGGCAAAGCGGAAAGGACCAGACCATCACCATGAGGGATGTCGCGAAGTCCAGCGGCTTCTCTCCCGCCACGGTTTCCATCGTGTTGAACAATGCGCCGCTGGCGCGCTACATCGCACCGGCCACGAAAAAACGCATCGAAGAAGTGGCGAAGAAACTTGGCTACCGGCCAAACGCGATGGCGCGTTTTCTTCGCAGCAAAAGGAGCCATAGCGTCGGAGTGATGTTCTTCGACATTACCGATCCATTTTGCACGCCGGTCTTGCGAGGAATTGAGAACGCGCTCTATCAATCCTCGTACGTCCAGATCTTCGCCGACGCCCACAACCAGAGAAACCGGTTCGAACGATACCTTGAAATGCTGCTGGAGCATCACGTGGAGGCATTGATCGTCGTAGCCAACTGGCTGTTCGTGGACATCCAATTGCTCGCGGACCTCAGCAAGAGAAACATTACCGCGGCGACTATCGGATGGGAGATGCCAGGTAACGCCGTCAGCTCGGTGATGGTGGACAACGAAGCGGGAGGGCGGCTCGCGCTCGAACATCTCCACCAGCTGGGGCACCACAAGATCGCGTTCATCCGCGGCCCAAAAATGCTGATCGACAGCGCGCCGCGATGGAAAGGGATTCAGAAATTCGCACACTCGGCCGGACTGAACATCGATCCTGCGCTCGTCCTGCAACTGCCGGATTCTTTCGACCCCAACTCGGGATTCGAAGGCGGCTACCGGTTCACGGAAGAATTGCTGCAACGAAAGAAACGGTTCACGGCATTGATGGCCTTCGACGACCTGACGGCGCTGGGCGCGATCCGAGCGCTGACAAAAGCGGGCGTGAAAGTGCCGGAGAATTGCTCGGTAGTGGGTTTCGACGACGTGCCGCTGTCCTCGCTGTCGGCACCGTCTTTGACAACGGTGAGGCAGCCGCTGGAAGCGATGGGAAACCTGGCGGTGAATATCGTGATGGAAGCCGTAAACGCCGGGCTGGAAAAGCGCGATTGGAATATTTCGCGGCACAAGATGAACCCGGAGATGGTGATCCGCGATTCCACGCGAGCGGCAGTGCTCAGCGGCTCTGACGATTGAGGATTACTTTCCCGCACGAAGTTCAAAATCAATTCGGCCGGGCAGAACGGCTTGGGACCGTTTGTCCAACCTCAAAGGCGCGGACCGAATGATCCGCGCCTTTCCGTTTTCAAACAAACCGATTTCAGCGCTCACTTCACCGCAGCTAGAAAAGCTTGCGGAGCGGCCAAAAATTCGACGGAGGGCAACTCCGTTGCAGCCACCCTGACGCGCTCGAAACGCCCTTTTGCGCTTCCGCTGGCTTTGAACGTCAGGAGGTACTGGTTGCTGAGATGCATAGAGAGTTCATCAAAATATGGCTTGAGGGTGACGGGCGCGCCGGTGCCTAGATAATAGGATTCCGCGCCCGTTTCATCCGAGAGTTGGCTAAGACTCGACTGCGCCCTGAAAGTGAGGAAGAATCCGCGCGCCCTGTGCCCCGCGTCCGGAGCATAGATCGTCCAAACGTTGATATTCTGCTTTTGCGCGCGACTGATGGTTGAATCGAGATCCGGGCTCCTGGTCCCAAAATCTCCGCGAAAATAATCGATCCCGGAAGAGATCAGGAGGATGGAACGCCTGTCCGCGGAAGGAGGCAACCGCTTCATCAGATCCAGAAGCGCGAGATAGGAGCTCGAGAACGCGCCTCCACCGCCGAGCGGCAGGCGCAAAGCCTTGGCCGCAAGTTCATGGTCGTTGGTGAAATCCTGGGCGAGCATGGCGGTGCCATTGCGCGCGTAGGCCACAGAAATATAGGTAGTGTCAGGCTGGCCGGCGAAAAACGCCTTCAGATCGCTCCACTGGTTGGCGATGTCGCTGTCCAGCGAATCATCAATCAGTACCGCAAGATATAGCTTTTCGCCGTGCTTCCAATCGGCAACCTGAGCGCGCTCCTTGTTCAGAAAAAGCTGGACGTTGTCTTTGGTAACGATTGGTGGGCTGGTGTTTTTCTTGCCGACGGCGGTTACCGTCATGGTGACGGTCCCCGGCTCCGCGGCGCCTGCATTTGACACAAAAAACCCAGATACCAAGGTGAGTGCCCCAATCATCAGGGCAAGACGGCTTGGATTTGCTTTCTTCATCATCGAAATAACTCCTTTTACCTATCTCCATACGATTAGATGCACAGCCGGTCCGAAAAGTAGTACACCCACGGCGGATCTTCCTCTCAAGAGTGCGTGGAGCGTTTCCCCACGTGGGGATGGGCGGCCTTTTGCATGAAGCAGGGAGAGCCAGTGGCGTAGTATGCTGCAGCCTCAACAAAAAGGACCGGCGCCGTGAAAAACTACATTGGGGCGATCGATCAGGGCACGACGAGCACGCGATTCATGGTGTTTGACCAGTCCGCGCGTGTCGCCGCCGTGGCGCAAAAGGAGCACGAACAGATTTTTTCAAAGCCGGGCTGGGTGGAGCACGATCCGCTGGAAATCCTGCGCCGCACGGAAGAAGTGATTGCAGAGGCCCTCGAGCAGCGCGGGCTACGCGCTTCGGATCTGTCCGCGATCGGCATCACCAATCAGCGGGAGACCACCGTCCTGTGGGAGCGCAAGACCGGCAAGCCGGTTGCCAATGCGATTGTTTGGCAGGACACGCGAGTTGCGGAAGATGTCGCGCGCTTGGCCACGGAGGGCGGCCAAGACCGCTTCCGGCAGCAGACTGGATTGCCGCTGAGCACGTACTTCAGCAGCCTGAAGCTGCGCTGGCTGCTTGAAAATATTCCGGGCGCCCGAGAGAAAGCCGCAGCGGGCGAGTTGCTGTTTGGAAATATCGATACTTTTCTCCTTTGGAACCTGACCGGCGGACCTCAAGGAGGCGTTCATGTAACGGACGTCACCAACGCGAGCCGCACGCAGCTCCTGAATCTAAGAACACTGGATTGGGACGAAAAGTTGCTCGCCGCGTTTGAGATTCCGCACACGGTGCTGCCCGAAGTGCGCTCGAGCAGCGAAGTCTATGGCGAAGCAACTCTCGCCGCGATCGCGGGCGTTCCCGTCACCGGAATCCTTGGCGATCAACAGGCGGCGCTGGTGGGCCAGGCGTGCTTTCACCCGGGTGAAGTCAAAAACACTTATGGCACAGGCTGCTTTCTGCTGATGAACACGGGCGAGCGGCCGGTGCCTTCGAACTTCGGCTTGCTCACCACAGTTGCCTACAAGTTTGGCAACGGGGCGGCGCATTACGCCTTAGAAGGGAGCGTCGCCATTACCGGAGCGCTGGTGCAATGGCTCCGCGACAATCTTGGGATCATTGAGAAGAGCCCAGATGTGGAGCCACTGGCGCGAACGGTCAACGACAACGGCGGCGTTTATTTCGTGCCGGCATTTTCCGGGCTGTATGCGCCGTATTGGAAGGGAAATGCGCGCGGGGTTATCGCCGGCCTGACGCGCTACGCGAATAAAGGGCACATCGCGCGCGCGGTTCTGGAAGCCACGGCATTTCAGACGCGAGAAGTGGTCGAAGCGATGGAGAAAGATTCGCATATCGGCCTCGCAAGCCTCCGCGTAGATGGCGGCATGGTAGCAAACGAGTTGTTGATGCAGTTTCAGGCGGATATTTTGAATCGTGAGGTGGTGCGCCCTGTGATACAAGAAACGACGGCGCTCGGCGCAGCCTATGCCGCCGGCTTGGCGGTAAAATTCTTTTCCGGCTTGGAAGAGTTACGCGCCAACTGGGCGGTCGACCGCACTTGGAAGCCGAATCTCGCCGAACCGGAGCGCGAGCAACTGTACCAGCAGTGGAAGAAAGCGGTCACGCGATCTTTTAACTGGATTGAATCCTGAGGGAGGCTCTCAGCCATGACATCACCGCTGGCCGGTGAATTTCTCGGGACGATGATTCTAGTCTTGCTAGGCGATGGAGTTGTCGCCGCGGTGCTGCTCAAACGTTCGAAAGCGGAGGGCAGCGGCTGGATGGTGATCACTGCCGGGTGGGCGTTCGCAGTGATGGCGGGCGTCTTCACGGCCATTGCCTGCGGGAGCAACGATGCACATTTGAATCCCGCGGTGACCATCGGCTTCGCGGTGCGTGAGGGCAATTTCGCCAAATTTGCTCCTTACCTTGCGGCACAGATGCTCGGGGCAATCGTAGGAGCCGGGCTCGTCTGGCTGCACTACTTTCCGCACTGGAAGGAGACGCCGGACGCTGCTGCGAAGCTGGGGTGTTTTTGTACGGCGCCGGCGATTCGAAATGTCGTTGCGAATTTGCTGAGTGAAATCATTGCAACTTTCGTGCTTGTTTTCGTCATTGGCGCGATTTTTTCAAAGAGTGTCTCCGCGGCGGGTCCCGCCGCCGGACTCGGGCCGTATCTCGCCGGAAGCCTTGTCTGGGGCATCGGTCTGTCTCTGGGGGGCCCAACGGGATATGCGATCAACCCGGCACGAGACCTCGGGCCGCGCATCGCGCACGCGATTCTTCCAATTGCAGGGAAAGGCAGCTCCGACTGGCCCTATGCGCCGATTCCCGTGATCGGACCGCTCATCGGAGGCTCGCTGGCTGGTGTACTTCTCCGAGTGCTCGCCGTTTTCTGATCTTGAGACGGGAACGCAAGTAACCGATTCCACATTTGACTCGCGCGGTCTTCCCCCAAGAACAGTTTTCCTGCGCTACGCTTCGATAAGATGGGGTCAACACTCACAACCACGCCGCCACGGTCCGCACCGGCAACATTCTCGGGACAGAATCCCTGGATTTATCGCCCCTGGATCGATCTTTTGGTCGGCTGCGGAGCTTGGTCAGCTCCTCTTCTTTTGCTGGCTTTCTATGCGACAACCACGTACGCCCGGGCATGGGCTGTAGCGTTCTATTTTTTGGCGCTGCTATGCAATTACCCGCATTTCATGGCCACGGTCTACCGCGCGTATCACACGCGCACGGAGTTTGAGAAATACCGGATTTTCACGGTGCATGTCGCGTTGCTGTTGGCGCTGGCCGGAGTCATCGCGCACGTCTGGTATCCGCTGCTTCCCTGGATTTTCACGTTGTACATCTGCTGGAGCCCCTGGCACTACACAGGGCAAAATTTCGGGTTGCTGATGATGTTCGCGCGCCGTTCGGGACTCGCGCCGAGTTCCGCAGAAAGAAACGCAATTCATCTGTCGTTCATTGCGTCCTTTCTCCTGTTGATGCTGAGCTTTCACACGGGATCCTCGGGCGACGCGCTGATTCTTTCGCTCGGCCTGCCGGCAAGAGTCACCCTTCCCGCGCGAGCCGCGCTCGCGCTGTTTTTCGTGGGGGCGAGTGGCTGGGCACTGGTTTCCATGGCGCGGCGCAGCAGCCTGCGGGCGATCCTCGCGCCCCTGACGCTGGCCGTCACACAGTTCCTGTGGTTCCTGCTGCCCGCGATGATCGAACTCTTCAGTGCTCACGAGGTGCCGCAAACACGCTACAGCAGCGGCATTCTGGCCGTGCTTCATTCGGCGCAATATCTATGGATCACAAGCTATTACCAGGAGCGCGAAGCGCTCGAGCGAGGCGATGCCCACTGGAGGTTTTCACGGTATCTGTTGACCCTGATTGCCGGGGGAATCGCGCTATTTATTCCCGGGCCGTGGATCGCGAGCCGCATCTTTCACGCCGATTTCGCCGCCAGCTTCTTGACATTTACCGCGCTTGTGAACATCCATCACTTTATTCTCGACGGGGCACTCTGGAAACTGCGCGATTCGCGCGTTGCGGCATTTTTGCTCAATACGAAAGAAAGAGCCCAGGGTTCGGAAGCGCAAGAGCGGGGCGCGCTTCAATCCGCGGCGCACTGGCTGACCAGTTCCTCGCCTGCGGCAAGAGGGATCAGAACCGCCACTGTTGCGCTGCTTCTCGGGTGGGCGGCAATGGATCAATTGCATTTCTACTGGTCGAGTGAGGCGGACAGTCTCCCGGCTCTCGAGCGCGCGGCAGAGCTGAATCCCGATGACAGTTCCGTACAGATGCGGCTGGCGCGTGCGGAGACGCTGGCGGGAAGGCGCGATGCTGCGGTTGCGGCACTCCGGCGAGCGGCTTCGATCAGCCCGGAAACCTTTCCGCTGCAAGAAGCCTACGCACGAGGCTTGATCGAAGCGGGACGAGAAGCGGACGCGTATGCGCAATACCAAAAGATTCTTGGCCATTGGCCACGGAACACCGATGCGCTGGTGAATTACGGACTTTTGGCGCAACGTCGTGGGCACGGCGATGAGGCCATTGATAGCTGGCAGCGCGCCATCGCTATCGAACCCGGTCAAGCGAATACCCAAATGTATCTTGCGCAGGCGCTCGACAGGCGGGGCCAAGCGCAGGCCGCGGCGCGACACTATCGAGCCTATTTGGAGATTGTGGCCTCTCATCGAGAGGAACACCGCAGCGAGACCGCCAGCGTAATCGCGGCGCTGATCAAAGTTGCGGACGCAGACGCTGCTGCCACTCATCAGAATGAGGCGTTGCGGGGCTACAACGCCTCAATCCAATTCGCGGAAAAAGCGAATGCCAAGGCGCTGCAGAGCCTCGCCCTCATTCACCTGGCCGACTTGCACGAGAAGCGACAGGGCATCGTGGCAGCAGCGGCGGCGTATCAGCGGGCGCTGGCCATCGATGCTGCGCTCTCCGACGCGGTCAGCGCTGGAAGCGACTGGTTTAATTACGGACAGTTCCTGCAGCGGCAACACCAACCGGAGCGGCTCGTTTTCGCGTCTCTTCTTCACGCAGAAGAGATGATGAACTCTTTTCCTGGCGCTGAGCTCGCCACCATCGCGCAAGCCCGAGCGGAGAGTGAAGCGCGCCTTGGTCCCGAAGCTACTGCGGTCCGCCGTTCCAGCGCGGCAGTTGCGAAGGAAGCGCTCGATCTGCCCGCATCTTCGCTTTCGCGGCCGCGCTAGCGGGATCGCTCAGCGTTCTCCGGAAAATAGAGAATCAACTCGCATTACAATGCGGTTTAGAATGGTGAGCGGGCGGTAGCCGCAAGCGCTTGCGTTACTGGACAAAGAGGCAAGGCACTCATGAGTCTGATGCGATCGATGCTGCTCGCAGCATCTCAAAATCAATGGTTGCGCCAACGGGCAGCGCATTACCCGTTTGTAAGGCGCACGGTATCCCGGTTCATGCCCGGCGAGACGCTGGATGACGCGCTTGCTGCTGCACAAACTCTGCGAGGCAAGAAGATTGGAACGGTTTTTACACACCTGGGCGAAAACATCAAGGATGGTTCCGAGGCGCGGCAGGTTACCGAACACTATCTCGAGGTTCTGGAGCGCATCAGAGAACGAGGTCTGCAAGCGGAAATTTCCATCAAACTGACGCAACTCGGTCTGGATCTCTCGCCGGATCTTTGCTTCGAACATTTGAACGCCGTTATCGGGTGCGCACAAAAGGACTCCATCGTCTGGGTGGACATGGAGGCGAGCAACTATGTGGACACGACACTGGATCTCTATCGCCGCGCGCTGAAGACACATCCCAACGTTGGTATTTGCCTGCAGGCTTATCTTCATCGGACAAAGGATGACCTGGCGAAACTTCTGCCGCTGCGGCCTTCGATCAGATTGGTCAAAGGGGCATACAACGAGCCGCCCGAAATCGCGTTTGCCCGCAAGCAGGATGTCGACGAAAACTATTTCGAGCTTGGGAAGCAGATGCTGCGGGCCAAGAAGGAGAATTGCTGCGTGCGCGCCGCTTTCGGCACGCATGACGTGGCGCTGATCGGGCGGCTGGCCGGTTTTGCCTCCGCGGAAGGGTTCGGGAAGAAGGATTTTGAAGTGCAGATGCTCTACGGCATACAGCGCGCCGAGCAGGAGCGTCTCGCCAACGAGGGCTGCATTTCCATCGTGCTCGTCGCTTACGGCAGCTACTGGTATCCGTGGTTCGTGCGCCGGCTGGCGGAGCGCCCTGCAAATTTATGGTTCATGGTGCGCAACGTTTTCGCGGCGTAGAATCAGATAGATCTGACTTCCGCTCCCCGGTCAAACGTCAGTCGGCATTTCCCAATCAGCCCGCCGTATTGGCCTTGGCTATCAGAAGAATCGCGAAAACATAGAACAAGAACATGAGGCCGAGAAACGTCTTTGCTTGACGATCGGAGCCCTCGAATTCTTTCCAGGCGAAAACTCCCCACAAGGCCGCAACCATGGGGGCGGACTGCCCGATCGCATAGGAAATTGCCACACCGGTGAAATTCGCGGCCACAAGATTGAAGACCGTGCCGGTGCCCCAGATGACGCCGCCCATCAGACCGAGCATGTGGCCTGAGGCAGGACCGTGAAAAAATTCGCCGAAATTCACGGGTTCTCCCACGAGAGGATTCTTCATGAAATAGACATTCCAGAGAAGGCAGGAGAGCAGGGCCCCGAGCGTAAAGAAAACGCCAATGCTGTAGGGACCCAGGGGGTTTCCCTGGGTCATCGCGTGAGTGACGAACGGAGCCCAGAGGCCCATCAGGATTCCGGAAATGACGCAGATCATGATGCTCTTCCGGGAAACGGACCGGCTGGCTCTCGTAAGGCTTCCGTAAGCCTTGCCATCGAGGATCACCGCGATAACGGCGCAAGCGACGCCAGCTGCGAGCAATGCCGCATTCCCCTTCGGTTGCAGCACATAGCTTGAAACCACGCCGATTACCATTGCAATTCCTATCGAAACGGGAAAAGCAATCGCCAGACCGGCCATGTCGATTGCGGCGACAAGGAGGACGTTTGCAAGGTTGAAAACCGCCCCGCCGGCAAGCGTGTAAATGAAATTCGATTGATTGGCCGTGCGGATGTTGTTCAAAAAACTCGAAGCATCATTCGAAGTATTGCCCATCGTAAACGCCAGTGCGACCGCGATCAGGAAAACGCCGAGGGCGTAGTCCCAGTAAAACAATTCGAAACGGTAGTTCTTCACACGTTTATAGGTGTTCGCCCAGGAACCCCAACAGATCGCGCTGGTGAATACCATTAGAAGAGCAACGCCGAAAGTGTGAGGAACAAACATAAATTTGCGGCTCCTTTAGAGCTAAACCGATTCGTCTTCTTTCTTCCGCTTCAAAAACGCGGGGCATAATGCTGCTTCCGCATACCGTGACTGTCGCTGCTTGTACCCACCGGAGGGAAACCTGTCAAGGTCATACGGGGGAATCTTGCAGCATTACCCTCACTCGAGGTCAACGGCGAGACATTTCGCCCCGCAATCGAGAGTTTATGCGGTTCCCTGGCCGGGTTCTTATATAATCCGCGCGCAGAATCAGCAGAGGAAAAATGATGGCCAAGCAATCCTTTATTGCGGTCGTGGGCAGCGCCAATGTGGACCTTACCACGTTCAATGACGTGTTCCCGCGGCCAGGGGAAACGATCTTCGGCAAGAAGTTCGATCTCGGCTTCGGCGGCAAAGGCGCCAACCAGGCGGTTGCCGCGCGTCTCTGCGGAGCGAACGTGGGCATGGTGGCAAAAGTAGGTGGCGATCTGTTTGGCCCTGCCACGATTAAAAACTTTGAATCGCATGGGATTGACGCGACGTACGTGCGCATCGCCGAGGGCGTTTCCAGCGGGGTCGCCCCCATCTTTGTAGATCCGAGCGGCCAAAATCGCATCATTGTGGTGAAGGGGGCAAACGACACGCTTTCGCCCGAAGATGTGGATGCCGCCGCGCCCCTGCTCCGCAAGGCAGCCACCGTCATCATGCAGTTTGAGATTCCGTTGCGCACCGTCTACCACACCGTGAAGTTCGCTAGAGCCAATGGCATCCGCTGCATCGTGAATCCCGCTCCGGCACAGCCAATTGACCTCAAGGGAGTTGGCGCCGCGGATTATTTCATTCCCAATGAGAGCGAAGCCGAAGCGATCACAGGAATGCCGGTGCATTCGATCGATGATGCAAAAAAGTGTGCGCAGTTTCTGCTGCGCCACGGAATGCGGCGGGTGGTCATTACTCTCGGCGAGCGCGGCTCTTTGGCGGCAGGACCGGACCGGATGGAGCTGATTCCCGCATTCAAGGTTCAAGCCGTAGACACTACCGGCGCGGGCGATGCTTTCATCGGCAGTTTCGCAGTTTTTCTGAGCGAAGGTTTGCCGGAGGAGGAAGCTCTGCCGCGCGCAAATCTCTACGCTGCACTTTCCACAACCAGGGTAGGAACTCAGAAGTCCTTCCGCAACCGGGCGGAATTCGAGAAGGAGTGGCGGAATCGCAGCGCGCGCCTATAAACCGGCTTTGTCAAAGTGCTAAGATAGAGCTTCCCTGATTGCTCCGCGGGATGCATTGAAAAATTCCATGACTTTGCGCGACAACCTGCGGATCGACACCTCCTCCGGCCTGGATCGCCAGGCTCCGCGAGGTCCGATTTCGCCTTCCGATACCGCCATCGCCAATTACGCAGGGCGCGACCTCCAGGCCAACCGCGGTGTCCCGCTGAATTTGGATTGGGTGAACGCCGTCCGTGTGAACACCAGCGCTGTCGAGCGCCGTGCGCAAACCATCGGCACCCGGCGAACGGTAAAGAAGGAATGGCAGGCGGCTTGGCTCCTGCGTGCCGTCACCTGCATGGATCTGACGACGCTCTCCGGCGACGATACCGACGAGCGCGTTCGCCGCTTGTGCGCCAAGGCGCGGCAACCTATTCAGCACGAACTCATACAGAAGCTTGGCATCGAAAGCCTCGATATCAAGGTCGCTGCCGTCTGCGTTTATCACGCCTTCGTCGAAACCGCGCGGCGCGCGATCGAGGGCAGCGGCATTCATGTTGCCGCCGTCTCCACGGGATTCCCGGCCGGTCTTTCTCCCTTCGAGGAACGCGTGGCGGAAATTCGCCGCTCGGTGGAAGCCGGCGCCGACGAAATCGACGTGGTCATCACACGCGCGCACGTCTTTGGCGGTAAATGGCAAGCGCTGTACGACGAAACCGCCGCGTTCAAGAACGCCTGTGGGCCCGCGCATCTGAAAGTGATCCTTGGCACAGGTGATTTGCTGACGCTTCGCAACGTGGCACGCGCCAGCGTGGTGGCGATGATGGCCGGAGCGGATTTTATCAAGACATCGACAGGCAAAGAAGCCGTCAACGCGACGCTTCCCGTCAGCCTGGTCATGACACGGGCCATTCGCGAGTACGCGCAGGAAACCGGAATGGCGGTGGGCTTCAAGCCAGCAGGCGGCATTCGAACGGCGAAGCAATCGCTCGACTGGCTTGCGCTGATGAAGGAGGAGCTCGGCGATTCCTGGCTAAAGGCGGAGTTATTCCGGTTTGGCGCCAGCGGCATGCTTGCGGATATCGAGCGGCAATTGGAGCACCATGCCACGGGACGCTATTCGGCGGACTATCGCCATCCAATTGCGTAGGCGGGAGAATCCTGGTTCGATGACGAGAGAGGCGAGAAGAAGCGAATGGGCATCGTCGAAAAATTCATGACCATGGAGTACGGTCCCGCGCCGGAGGATCCGCGCGAAGCTCTTGCATGGCTGGACCGTCACGGCCGGCGCTTCGGACATTTCATTCACGGCGCGTGGCAGGCACCCGCGGCAGGGAGTTATTTCGAGACCACGGATCCCTCCACGGGTGAAAAACTCGCGACGGCGGCGCAGGGATCGGCAGCGGATGTCGATAGCGCAGTGAAAGCCGCACGGGCTGCTTTGCCGGCGTGGCAGTCCCTCTCTCCGCATGTGCGTGCGCGCTATCTCTATGCGCTGGCGCGGCAGGTACAGAAACATTCGCGCTGGCTCGCGGTTCTCGAAACACTGGATAACGGCAAGCCGATTCGTGAAAGCCGCGACATCGATATTCCGCTGGTAGCGCGGCATTTTTATCATCATGCGGGCTGGGCCCAGTTGCTCGAGCAGGAATTTCCGGGATACACCGCTTGCGGCGTCGTAGGTCAAATCATCCCGTGGAATTTTCCTTTGCTCATGCTGGCGTGGAAGATTGCCCCGGCGCTCGCAACCGGGAATACCGTCGTGCTGAAGCCCGCGGAATTTACGCCCCTGACGGCGCTTGCGTTTGCGCAGATCTGCCAGGAAGTGGGGCTGCCAGCCGGCGTCGTGAACATCATCACCGGTGACGGATCGACCGGCGAAGCACTGGTGAAGCATCCCGACGTCGATAAGATTGCGTTCACGGGGTCGACAGAAGTGGGACGCGCGATTCGCAAAGCTACGGCGCAGAGCCACAAGAAGCTTTCGCTCGAACTGGGCGGTAAGTCTCCTTTCATCATTTTTGAGGACGCCGACCTGGATAGCGCCGTGGAAGGCCTGGTCGACGGCATCTGGTTCAACCAGGGGCAGGTTTGCTGCGCCGGCTCGCGGCTGCTGATGCAGGAGAGTATCGCGGACAAATTGATCGGCAAGATCCAGGACCGCATGAACACGCTGCGAATTGGCCTGCCGCTCGATAAGACTATCGACATTGGCGCCATCGTCGCGCGCGTGCAGCTCGAGCGCATCCAGCGGCTGGTCGATCAAGGCGTCGCTGAAGGAGCGACCTGCTGGCAACCCTCCATTCCCGTGCCATCGCGAGGGCTGTATTTTCCGCCAACGTTGCTGAGCAACGTTCATCCGGCTTCGGTGGTGGCGCAGCAGGAGATTTTCGGCCCGGTGCTGGCGGCAATGACGTTCCGCACGCCGCGGGAAGCTGTGGAGCTCGCCAACAATACGGTGTATGGCCTGGCCGCCTGCGTGTGGAGCGAGAGCATCAATGTTTCATTGCACGTTGCCGCGCAGCTAAAAGCCGGCGTGGTGTGGGTCAACTGCACAAATCTTTTCGATGCTGCCTGCGGTTTCGGGGGCTATCGCGAGAGCGGTTATGGACGCGAAGGCGGCCGCGAGGGCCTTCTCGAATATCTCGAGCCTGCATGGTTTAAGAGTGCGCCGCCGTTACATACAAGGCCTCTCGCGATAGAGCAGCCTCCGGGGCAACCCACCGATTTCGCGGCTCCCCCCATCGATCGCACCGTGAAGCTCTATATCGGCGGCAAGCAGGCGCGGCCTGATTCGGGTTACAGCTTCGAAGTGCGCGGCGCGGACGGGCGTTTGCTCGGGGAAGCGCCGCTGGGCAACCGTAAAGACATTCGCAACGCCGTCGAAGCGGCGCGCAAAGCGGAAGGCTGGGGCAAAGCAACGGCGCACAGTCGGGTGCAGGTTCTCTACTACATCGCGGAGAATCTTTCACAGCGCCGCGAAGAAATCGCCAGCCGGCTGTCCGCGGTGGCCGGGAAAACGCTGGCTGAAGCCGAAGTCAGTCTGGGGATCGAGCGCATCTTTTCCTACGCTGCCTGGGCCGATAAGTACGACGGCGCGGTACATAACCCGCCGTTTCGCAACGTCGCCCTTGCAATGAAAGAACCGATCGGAACGGTGGGCGTGATCTGCCCCGCTGACGCGCCGCTGCTGGGCTTCCTTTCTCTCGTGATGCCGGCCATTTCAACGGGCAACACAGTCATCGCCATTCCGTCGGAAGGATATCCGCTAATTGCCAGCGATCTCTATCAGGTGTTTGAAACCAGTGATCTACCGGATGGCGTCGTAAACATAGTCACCGGCCGCGCCGCGGAACTGATGAAGACACTCGCCGAACACGACGACGTCGACGCTATCTGGTGTTTTACGGATGAACCCGGCGCCGCGGCGGTGAAAACTCTCTCGGTTGGAAATCTGAAGCAGGTGTTCACCAACGAAGGCCGCGCCATCGACTGGTTCGACGTGAAACAAGGCGAAGGCCGGTGGTTCCTCGATCACGCCGTGCAGGTGAAGAACATCTGGGTTCCATACGGCGAGTAGGAATTCGCACCAGCCAGCGGCCAAGACCACAAACTACGAAATTTGAATTTGAAACTGGACCGGGCGAAATACCCAAACGGGCTGCAAACTCTTGCGGCGCGTTGTCTCGCATTTGAGGAGCGTCAAGGAATTTTTGTCGCTTCATTATTGTCTCCATACTGATGGCCGTTATTCGGATTGACGCCCGGTCCGGTGTCAAATCAAGACAGGTAAACGTTCTCTTTAGCAATACTCAACGCTCGGAGTTCGCCTCTCACATTACAATTGGATCCGGCATTTCGCTTGCTACACTACACAATCGCGAATCTGAGGAGTGCTTCATGGGTCATCCGCTTCTTGATCTAACAAACAAGACTGCCGTGGTGATCGGCGGAACGAGCGGCATCGGACTTGCGCTCGCTCGAGGACTGGCCGAGGCTGGAGCGAATGTCGTGCCAACCGGTCGCCGCGATGAACAAGTACGGGCCGCGACCGCGGAAGTTGTGGCGCTCGGGCGGCGGTCGCTTGCTCAGACTTGTGATGTGACGGATAACGGCAGCATCGAGCGGTTACTTCAATCGGCATGCTCTGAATTCGGCAGCGTCGAAATCCTCGTGAATTGCGCCGGCCGTACGAAACGAATGCCCACGCTCGATTTTCCAGAGGCCGAGTGGAATGCCATCATGGAAACGAACCTGTACGGGACTCTGCGCGCCTGCCGGATCTTCGGCCGGCACATGATTGAGAAGCGCTATGGCCGGATTATCAATATTGGATCGCTTTCTTCGTTCGTAGGGCTGTTTGAGGTTGCCGCCTATGGAGCCAGTAAGTCGGCCGTTGCTTCCCTCACCAAAACACTCGCAATCGAATGGGCGGCCTCGGGCGTTTGTGTCAATGCCCTCGTTCCGGGCGTATTGCGAACGAACTTGAATGCTGCCCTGCTCGATGGAACCGAGCGTGGCCGGGAGTTTCTGATGCGCACGCCGATGCGAAGATTCGGCAAGATCGAAGAGCTGGCAGGCGCCGCGGTTTTTCTCGCCTCCGAGGCCGCTAGTTTTGTGACCGGCCACTTATTGGTGGTCGATGGCGGCATTCTGGCCAGCGGCGTCAATCAATAACGCGGCCTGCCTTCAGCACAACCGGAACTGGAAGCTTGCATCAGTGACTGCCCTTGGCAGTGATACCTGATGACGCCATTTGCGCTCGCGCTTGCTTTACGATCGCAAGGAATTTCCGCGCATTCTCAACTATGATTTCCGGCTTGTTTGACTTCAGAGCGTCGGCCTGTACCAATTCTCCGCCGATACCCAGCGCCGCGGCGCCCGCTTCGATGAATTCGGCCGCGGTGTTTAGATTGACGCCGCCGGTCGGAACAAGCGGAACTTGCGGGAGCGGGCCCTTTAGAGCCTTGATGTACTTCGCGCCTCCGACCTGGCCACATGGGAAAATCTTGACGAAGTCCGCGCCAGCCTCCCAGGCGGTAATGACTTCCGTGGGTGTCAACGCCCCGGCCATGATCAGCTTCCCTTCCCGCACCGCAAGTTCGACAGTTTTAAGGTTCAACCCCGGGCTAACCAGGAATTGCGCTCCGGCATCCAGGCACCGGCGCGCCGCCTCCGCGTTGAGCACGGTCCCGGCTCCGACGAGGACATCGGAAGCGCTATTCTTTGCCAGCTCGCGGATGACGTCCAGGGCGCCGGGCACAGTCATGGTGATTTCTACGATGGGAATCCCGCCCTGACAAACGGCAATGGCGGCGATCCGTGCTTCGCCCGGCGACGACGCGCGAACGACCGGGACGATTCCAATTTCCATGATCCGATCGCGAACCTTTTGCTTATCCATTGGCGTTCACCTTTTCTCCGGCACTTCCGCGTCAGCGCGCAATGCGCGCTCCGACTCCCTTCATCACTTGCATGACTTCCTCGAAGGTTGCCATGGAAGTATCTCCCGGCGTGGTCATGGCGAGCGCCCCGTGCGCGGCGCCACATTCCACCGACCATTGCGGATCTTGTCCCGCCAGAAATCCGTAAATCAGCCCGGAAGCAAAGGAATCGCCCCCTCCGACGCGGTCGAAAATTTCAAGGTTTTCGCGGTTTCTTGCCTGGTAGAACTTGCCGTCGCAATAGCATATCGCGCCCCAATCATTCAGAGTCGCAGTCTTAGCTTTCCTGAGCGTGGTGGCCACAACCTTGAACGGATAATCTTTCGCGACCTTCGCGATCATTTGCTTAAAACCCGCAACTTCAAACGTGGCGTGATGCTCATCCATTCCCGGCACGTCGTAGCCGAGCGCCGCCGAAAAATCTTCTTCATTCCCGAGCATCACGTCGACGTGCGGTGCAATGCGGCGGTTGACGTCCTGCGCCTGTTTTTTGCCGCCGTGAGACTTCCACAAGGACGCGCGGTAGTTCAGGTCGTAGGAAACGACGGTGCCGTGCCGCCTCGCTGCCTGCATGGCTTCCAAGGTAACTTCCGGGGTCGTCGGTGAGAGGGCGCAGAAGATGCCGCCGGTATGAAACCAGCGCGCGCCCTGCTTTCCAAAAATCTGATCCCAATCGAAATCGGCCGGCTTCAACTGGGAGACCGCGGTGTGGCCGCGATCGTAACTTCCCAGCGCCGCACGCACGCCGAAGCCGCGCTCCGTAAAATTGAGGCCGTTGCGCGCCGCGCGGCCCACGCCATCGTGCTCCACCCAGCGCACCAGTGACTGGTCTACGCCGCCCTGGTAAATGAGATCCTGAAGGAGCCTCCCCACAGGATCATCGGCAAACGCTGTGACGACCGCGGTGTCCAGGCCGAAGCAACGCTTTAGCCCGCGTGCGACGTTGTATTCCCCGCCGCCCTCGCACACTTCAAAGGATCGCGCCGTCGCAATGCGCCGGTCGCCCGGGTCAAATCTCACCATGACCTCGCCCAGACTGACCAGATCCCAGCGGCAATCCTTCTTCTGCTTGATCGTCAACCCCATGCGCTCACCTCAGCCGCTTATTCAATTGAGAACCGGCTGTCAATGCATTGTCACGATTTGCGTGGAAAGTTTCCAGATTCACGTTTGGGCTTCTTCAATTGATCCTGGCTGGCTCCAGCCTGGGAGTCAGAACATGGATTATGGCGAGTGCCACCAAATAGGCAGAGCCAGCAATAAGGAATGGAACCTTGTAGCTCCCAGTCCACTGAAGCACGTGGCCCACGATGGTGGCGATGAACAAACCCCCGATCGCACCCGCCATGCCTCCGATTCCCACAACCGAGCCAACGGCCCCAGCCGGAAACATGTCTGAGGTCAACGTATAGAGATTGGCGGAAAATCCTTGATGACACGCCGCTGCCAGACCGATCAGCAGTACGGCGGACCAAGTGCTTTCTACGCGGTATGCAAACACGATGGGCGTAACGCTGGCTGCACAAAGGAGCATGGCGGTCTTGCGAGCAACATTGATGGTATTGCCGCGCTTGATCATCCAGGATGACATCCAACCCGCCGCGACGCTGCCGACATCTGACATTAAATAAATCACCACGATCGGAGCTCCAATCCCTGTCAGCGAGAGGCCGTGCTTGCTCTGTAAAAACCCAGGCACCCAGAAAAGATAAAACCACCAGACCGGATCGGTCAGGAATTTCCCCGCGATGAACGCCCAGGTTTGCCGAAGCGGAAGCAGAGCAGCCCATTTTATTTTCCGCACCGACACTTGCGGATCGCTGCGAATGTAATCGAGCTCCGCCTTGGAGAGACGCGGGTGCTCCTCTGGTTTGCCATAAATCAGCAGCCAGAACACGAGCCAGACGAAACCCAGTGCACCGATTCCAATGAACGCCCCGCGCCATCCCCACCGCGCGTTGATCCAGGGCACTACGACCGGCGTGAGCATGGCGCCAATGCTCGTGCCGGCATTAAAAATTCCGGTGGCCAGTGCGCGTTCTTTCTTCGGAAACCATTCTGCCACCGCCTTAATGCTGGCGGGAAAGATGGCAGCTTCCCCGAATCCCAGCGCGACCCGCGAGAAAGCAAAGCTCGTGAGGGAACTCCCCAGCGCGGTCCCCATCGACGCGAGGCTCCAAAAAACCATCGCTACCGCATATCCCAATCGAGTGCCCAGCTTGTCGATGAGTCGGCCGACCACTACCATCCCCAGTGCATAAGCCGCCTGAAATGACACCACAAGATTGCTGTAGTCAATTTCGCTCCAACCTAAATCATGTTGCAGCGTTTTGTTGAGCACTCCGAGAACATTTCGGTCCATATAATTCTTGGTAGTGCCGAAAAGAAGGAGTGTGCAGATCACCCAGCGAAAATAGCTTGTGCCAGAGGGAGCCTTTGGCAAAGCCGGTTCACTCGCTGCTGTAGCAGTAGTTTCGGTCGGTGACGCCGAGAGGTCGGATGTTGAATTTGGGCGCACTGAATCCATGGTTTAGAGGAAAAGCTGCTTTCTACCAACTGTGCATCGTTCCGTCGAGTTTGCGATTCACGGGCAGGTATGCCCGTTGATAGGGGTACTTGGATGCCAAAGTTTCATCCAAATCCACGCCCAGGCCCGGAGCATCGCCAGGATGCATCATACCGTCGGAAAAACTGTAGGAATGCGAAAAGACACGGTCCGTCTCCTCCGTGTGGCGCATGAATTCCTGAATGCCAAAATTATGGACGCTCAGATCAAAATGCAGCGCGGCAGCCATGCACACGGGACTCATATCAGTAGCGCCGTGGCACCCGGTTCGGACTTGATAAAGTTCTGCCAGGCTGGCAATTTTCCTCAAATGTGAAATTCCCCCGGCATGCACAACCGCGGTCCGAATGTAGTCAATGAGCTGCTCCTGGATAAGTTGCTGGCAATCGTAAATCGCGTTGAAAACTTCACCCACCGCCAAAGGAGTAGTAGTGTGCTGACGGATGAGGCGAAAACTTTCTTGCAACTCCGCCGGAACAGGATCTTCGAGCCAGAACAGGTGAAAGGGTTCGAGGCTTTTTCCCAGGCGTGCTGCTTCGATCGGCGTTAGCCGGTGATGAACATCGTGCAGCAAGGGAAGATCCTCGCCAAATTCCTTCCGCAACCGCTCGAATAGTCGCGGGACAAAATTCAAGTAGAGTTCCGAGCTCCAGGCGTCTTCGAGTGGCGCATTTTTTTCCGCGGGCTCGTAATACAACTTGCCGCGTCCAACGCCGTATGTGCTTTGCAATCCGGGAATCCCGCTTTGCGCGCGAATGGCCTTGTATCCGAGCTTGATGTACTCGCCGACAGCCTGAACTGTTTCCTCGATGCCTGGCCCGCTGGCGTGGCCGTAGACAAGAACGCCGTCGCGCGATGCCCCTCCCAATAGCTGATAGACGGGCACATTCAAGGCCTTGCCCTTGATGTCCCAGAGGGCGGTATCGACCGCGGCGATCGAGCACATGGTGACCGGGCCACGCCGCCAGTAAGCTCCCTTATAAAGGTATTGCCAGATGTCTTCGATCCGCCGCGCATCGCGCCCAATCAACAGCGGAATAGCATGGTCGGAGAGGTAGCTCGCAACTGCAAGTTCGCGCCCGTTCAGCGTGGCATCCCCGAGTCCGTAGATCCCGTCTTCCGTCGTAACCTTCAGCGTTACGAAATTCCGCCCCGGGCTGCAAACAATCACTTTGGCATCGATGATTCGCATTTTAAGTTTTCATCACCTGTAGCACCGCTTTCGGCATCGCTGAAACAATAGTCTTCAACGCGCCAGTCAGCCGCCATCAACAATTTAAACATGACCGTAGACATGCGCCTCAGACATATATCAGGTGCCTGCGCCACTTTCAATTTAGAAATCGCTTTTTGGTCCTTGGACCGGCTCGCGGTTGTTGCCGGCGCCGGAATTTGCCGCAACCACTTGCCCGCAGTGTAGAATGCGTTGCGCACTCTCACCGATGTGAAAAGCGAGGGTCCGAGACTCCGGCGGCAACCGCACATCTGTGCAATGAGCTCATCGGAGCAGGTAAATGGATATCCACCAACTCGAACTGTTTCTCGCGGTCATGGACTCCCCCAGCATGACCCGCGCGGCGGAAAAGATTCACCTGTCGCCCGGCGCCGTCAGTCTCCAGCTCCATAATCTTGCTGACGAACTTCACACGGAACTTTTCGTGCGGCGTGGAAAACGGTTGATTCCCACTCCGGCGGCGTTACGCCTTGCTGAGCGTGCCAAGGAAGTCGTGAAGATGATGGGCCACATCCAGCAGGAATTTGAAAACGATCTGGCGAAAGATGTTCGCCCTTTCCATTTCGCGACGGGCGTTACTACCCTGATCTACCAGTTGGGTGGTCCACTGAGGCAGCTGCGAAAGCGCTATCCCAAAGCGGAAATCCGCGTGACGGTTGGCGTCACGGAAGAAATGGTTGCTGGCCTGCTCGATCGCCGCTTTGACCTGGCGCTCATCTCGCTCCCCGTTTCCGAGACCGGCCTTCTCCTCATTCCGCTTTTTGACGAAGAATTGCTCATCGTGCGCCCCTCGGCAAACAAGGTGGGCAGCGGACATATCGGCACGCTGCGAGCTCCCGAACTCGCCGGCGTCCCCTTTCTGCTTTACCCAAAGCGAAGCAATGTGCGCATGGTCATCGACCGGTTTTTCAACGAGATCGGCGTGACACCCCAGGTGCTGATGGAGGCTGATGACACGGAAGCGATCAAGCGCCTCGTGGAGTCTGGTTTCGGCTACTCGATACTCCCCGAGCATGCCCTGAGGGGACGTTCGCAGTTCTTTCAGAAGTTTCGTGTCGAAGGTCATCGCCTGAAGAGGAGCTTGGCACTCGCGACGGCGCGTACCGAGTGTCCTCGAAAGTTGACCGAATCCATCGCCAGTTTTCTCCGCACCACCCTGGTCCAGGATTGATCCCGTCAAGGTATTCATGGCCCCAGACCGCCCGAGTCAACTCAAGACTGATAAACGATTCCTTTAGTAAGACTCAACACCGGAATTCCCTGTCTTGGCTTACTATTGGCTTGCAAGGGGGATCCTGGCCACGGCACATAGGGATTCGCCAAAGCCAGTTACAGGTGCAAGAACTGTCTTTTAAGCTTGGCCCATTCTCTTCGGATTTGATGGAGGTTCTATGTCTTCACCAAAAGCTTCACGGCGGGACTTTCTGAGACTCACCAGCGCCGGCATCGCCAGCACTGCTTTAGGCGTCACGTCATCCAGCTATGCAAGAATCACGGGCGCAAATGATCGTGTGCGGGTGGCAATTTGCGGAGTGCGAGGTCGCGGCAACGATCACATCCACGGCTTTTCGCGTGTCCCAGGAACGGAGATTGCCGCTCTCTGCGATGTGGATGAAAACGTGTCGAACCATCGCCTCGCGGACATCGAGAAGCTGGGATTGCCAAAGCCCAAATCCTACGTCGATGTTCGTAAGCTTCTTGAGGACAAAGATATTGATGCCATCTCCATCGCCGCGCCCAATCATTGGCACGCGCTAATGGCCATCTGGGCGTGCCAGGCCGGGAAAGATGTCTATGTAGAAAAACCGTGCTCGCATAACTGGTTTGAAGGGCGACAACTGGTGCGTGCCGTAAAGAAGTACAACCGAATTTGCCAGCACGGCAGCCAGTCGCGATCGAACCCGGGAATGCTGGAAGCCATTCAGCAATTGCGTGACGGCACGATCGGCGACGTGTACATGGCCCGCGCGCTTTGCTACAAGTGGCGGCCATCGATTGGGCACGCTGCAGTCGAAGCCGTTCCAGCCGGCGTTAATTATGACCTTTGGACCGGCCCCGCTCCGCTGAAGCCGTTTACTAAGAATCGTTTTCACTACAATTGGCATTGGATCTGGGACACCGGGAACGGGGAAATTGGCAACCAGGCCATCCACGAAATCGATATTGCGCGCTGGGGTTTAGGTGTTGGCTTCCCCGTGTCTGTGTCTGCCATGGGTGGACACTTCATGTTCGAGGACGACCAGGAGACACCCAATACTTTGAATGCCACTTTCTGTTTCGATAGTGCGGATGGCAAGCGCAAGATGATGGAAGTCGCGGTCCGGCACTGGATCACCAATCACGAAGTGGAGATAGGCAGCGGCGCTTACAGGACCAGTGGTGTGCCCGCCGCGGGACTGACCGCCGACTCAAATAAGAAACCCGCTCCCAAACAGTCCTTGGGGCCAAAAGATGCAAAGACGAACACCGTCGGCAACATCTTCTACGGGTCAAAAGGCTATCTCGGTATCGATGGATACGACGCTTACAAAACATGGATAACGGATCAGGTCGAGCCCGGACCGTCCGGTAAAGGTTCGGCGGACCACTACGCGAACTTCATTGATTGCGTTCGCAGCCGTCGTGCCCAGGACATCCATTCGCCGATTGAGGAAGCCCACATCTCGACCACCCTGGTACATCTAGCCAATGCCTCGTACCGTCTGGGGCGTACGCTGCGATTCGATCCCGCGCAGGAGCAGGTCATTGGCGATGAGGAAGCCAGCCGTCTCCTGCGTGGTAGCTATCGCGCACCCTATGTTGTGCCGGAAAACATTTGACCATCATAGGAGGCCACGCCTAACAATGCGCATTCTCATTGCCGGTGCATCTCTCATCCTCGCTACTGTGGTTGTGTTTCTAACTTCCTTGGTCTTTGCTGGCCCTCGTCCCTCAGACCGCGTCACCGTCTCTGTCAACGAACAGGCACGCCGCGTCGACATCGCGATCGATGGCCAGCCATTCACTTCCTATATCTGGCCCGCCACGCTCAAAAAACCCGTTCTCTATCCGCTGCGCACCGCCAAAGGCACCATCGTCACTCGCGGCTTTCCGCTCGAGCAGCGCCCCGGCGAGCGCGTCGACCACCCCCATCACGCCGGCCTTTGGTTGAACTATGAGAGCGTCAACGGCATCGATTTCTGGAACAATTCCGACGCCATCAAACCGGAAAATGCCCCCAAGATGGGCACGATTCTCCATCGCGCCGTGGTCTCGGCAAAAAGCGGTTCGGATCAGGGCGTGCTCGACGTCGAATCCGATTGGATTACCTTCGACAAAAAAATTTTGCTCAAGGAACAGACCCACTTCGTCTTCCGGGGCGGCCCTAGCTCCCGCAGCGTCGATCGCATCACCACCCTCCGCGCTCTCGACGAAAGAGTCGATTTCAAGGATGAGAAAGACGGCCTCTTGGGTCTTCGCGTCGTCCGCGCTCTCGAAATCCCTTCCGACAAACCCGAGGTGTATACCGACGCGAGCGGCCGCGCCAGTACCGTCGCAAAGCTGGACAACGCCGGCGTCAACGGCACCTACCTCACCAGTGAAGGCAAAAAAGGCGACGCCGCCTGGGGCACGCGCGGCCGCTGGTGCAATCTCAACGGCCGCGTCGGCGACGAGCCCGTCACCATCACCATTATCGACCACCCTGCAAATCCCGGCTTCCCCACCTACTGGCACGCCCGCGGTTACGGCCTTTTCGCCGCCAACCCCCTCGGCCAGAAAATTTTCAGCGAGGGCAAGCAAGAGTTGAATTTCTCTCTAGCCCCCAATGCCAGCGTCACCTTCCGCTATCGCATCTTGATCAGCTCGGCTATCGCCACGCCCGACACCACCGAAGCCGCCTACAAGGATTTCGTTGCCGCCTATCACTGATTATTTTGCCTCCAATGCCAATAGCTCGCGCTCGAAATCTGCCGAACTCGTGGGACCATATAGGTAAATCTTGTGCAGAGGTCGAATGAAAAAGACTGCTGAGGTCATCTGCTATATTGCGGCTGGCGTACTCCTACTTTACCTTGTTGTGGTTGCGCTAATACGAGGTGTCGTCATTTTCATGGCGATCGTGCTGCTGTTTGCCCATTCTCCACTGCCATGGTGGATTCTTGGACCTGCCGCCATAGCCTCGTCGCTGGATTTACTTATCTGTTCAAAAATACACTACATAAAAGGGGCGCGAAACGAAGGATTCCGAATTGATCCTCTGCCGGCGCATTCGACCAGGCACTACCACCGCCCATGCATCGGCTCATTTGGCAAAACCGCCAATTCCAACTATCCTTCTTTCTTTCTTAAAACTTAAAACTGACATCTGAAAGCTCTTTATGTCTTTCCACATCGGCCTCATCGGCGGCGGCAATATCACAGAGACCCACGCCCGCGCCGCCCGCGCCATCCCTGGAGTCGAAATCTCCGCCATCCACGGAACCAACTCCGAAAAAATCGCCCGCCTCTCCCGCGAACACGGCGGCACTCCCTATCAAGATCTTGACACCTTCTTAAAACATCGCCCCATGGATCTCGTGGTCATCGGCAGTCCCTCCGGCCTCCACGCCACCCAAGGCATCGCCGCTGCCCGTCAAGGACTGCACGTCCTAACGGAAAAACCGATCGAAATCAGCACCGCACGTGCCGACATCCTCATCGAAGCCGCAAAACAATCCAACGTCCATCTCGGCGTGATTTTTCAGGACCGCCTGAAGCCACACATTCGCCAACTCAAAAACTGGGTCAATCAAGGCCTGCTTGGCAAGCTCTTATTCCTCGATGCCCGCGTGAAGTGGTATCGCCCTCCCGAATACTACGCCAGTTCGCGCTGGCGCGGCACTCTGGCGCTCGACGGCGGCGGCGCCTTGATCAATCAGGGCGTTCACACCGTAGATTTGCTCCTCTGGCTGCTCGGTGATGTCGTTCGCGTGCAAGCCCGCACCGCCACCGTGCTTCACAAGATCGAAGCCGAGGACACCGCCGCCGCCATCCTTGAATTCTCCGGCGGCGCCTTGGGCATTTTCCACGCTACCACCGCCGCCTACCCCGGCTACCCGCGCCGCGTCGAAATCTCCGGCTCAGAAGGCACTGTCATCCTCGAGCACGACCGCATCATCGCCGCCAATCTCCGAAACACCCCAGCCGCCACCGAATCCGCCGCCCTCGACGAAAACCAAAGCGCTTCCACCGCCGTCGTCAGCGATTTTCGCGGCCACCAGACCGTCCTCGAAGATTTTCTCCAAGCCATCCAGCAGAACCGCGCCCCAGCCTGTGACGGCCTCGAAGGCCGCCGCAGCATCGCCCTCATCGAATCCATCTACCGCGCCGCAAAGACTCCCGATCGTATCGCCACCGTCTGAGCTCTAGCAGGCTGCTGAACGCGTTGACCAGGCATGGAGTCCAATTTAGCTGGGATCGTTCGGTGTGATCGCGATTGCCGCTGATGTGCGTTCCGGCTAACTAACAGTCGAGTACCGGGCTCATCCCGAGCTCGCCCTTCTCGAAAACCGGATGCTGACGCACATTTGGCAATAGGCGAACCGCCTTTCACATGGCTAAGGCGACTAGGTCCAGATAATTAGCGTCGCCGGAGAAGTGGCGCCGGATTGCTCCCGCCTAGCACCCACCGCTGGGACGAGGCGCGGTTCCGGCTTCCTGCGTCGGAACGGTCTGCGGGCTTGGCACTGTGTAGGGAGTCGTTCCAGCCAGGTTCGCGGCACACTGCACAATCGCCTGCGGAATGGCCGGAAGTGTGGACGGCAGATTCGGAATCGACTGGTCAGGTTTTTTGAAATTAAGCGCGCTGGTTAGATCCCCGACCGTCGCGCGGCGCCAGGCGCTCAAATTGGGCACTTCCGCACCGAACCGAGTCTCCAGGAATCGCAACACGGAAGTGTGATCGAATAGGTCCGATGACACGAACCCGCCTCGACTGAACGGCGAGACGATCACCATGGGGACGCGAAAACCCAATCCAATCGGCCCGGTAATCGCTGGACTGCCGATTACCGTTGGGTCCGGTACCGCGGGCGCGGTCACATATTCGCCTGCCGTGCCGGGGGGCGCCGTCACCGGCGCAACGTGATCGAAAAATCCGCCGTTCTCATCGTAGGTGACCAGCAAAAGTGTCTTGGCCCACTGTGCTGGGTTCGCTGTCAAAGCATCGACGATGAGCGAAAGAATGTTCTCACCAAAGATGGAAGGCGAAGGCGGGTGGTCCGAGGTCAGGATCGACCCCACCAGCCAGGAGACTTGTGGCAAATTCCCAGACGTCACATCGGCCAGGAAGTCCGCGGGAAACTGAGGCCCGAATGCCTTCTGATACAGCACCGAGGTAGGATCCTGAAAATTCTTGAAGTAGGAAAGAACATTGTCCGAGAGAATCCCGCCGAGAACAGTCTCGTCCGGCGATGAGTATACCTTCCAGGAAATTCCCCGGGCCTGAAGTTGCTCGGGCATCGTCGTATACGTCAGGCGGCCGTAAAGAGCGGTGCGGTTTGTGACGATGGTCTGCAGAATCGGGCCGCCGTTTTTTCCATCCGGGTCGAGGGATGCCGCCATCGTATAGAGGCGGTTCGGGTCGGTTGGGCCCATCACCGAGCAAAAATAGTTGTCGCAGATCGTGAAACCATCGGCCAGGCCGTAATAGTAGGGAATGTCTGCGCGGGTGTAGTAGCCCATGCTCAATACCGCGTCATTGGAATTAATCGGAAGACGCGAGCTCACAAAGCCGTCCATTGCACCGTTGTCCCAGCTCTGGTGCTGTGGTACCCAGTCGTGGGTGATGTCGTGCGTGCACGCTGCATTCGTTGTGGAGGTATCCAGGTGGAATGGCAAGAGTGTCCCCACGGGAGAGATCGTGGTGTTCGCTGGATCGGGCTGCTGGAACGCCATGCTTTGATCGGTAAATCCACGCACACCGCGGTAGCTTCCAAAGTAATGATCGAATGACCGGTTCTCCTGAATCAGGATCACCACGTGTTCGATGTCGGTTAATTTGGAGCAAGCGCCAGGAACCGGCGGTGGAGTGACGGAACCACCGCTGCATCCGTGCAAACCCAAGGACGCCAGTTCTGCAACGGCTGTTCCCACACCGAGTTTCAGTAGTTCTCGGCGAGTAAAATTGTGCATAGGCCCTAACTCTTGGATGCCCTCTACGAAGCAAAGGTAGGACCGGCTACCAAGCCCGGCCTGCTTGGATTACCGGAAACGGGCTCATCGACATTCGGGTCCACTTCGGGATTCTGGGAGCTTGAGACGGCAACCGGCTCGTATTTCGAGAACGTATTACCGGGCTCCTGGAAACTGAGTTAATACCCGTTTTTCATTTGACTTTCGATTATCCGGCCTAAACTCAGAAGTCCATTTTTCCATCAATCGAACTCAACTCTCTTTCCCTCAGGGTACACAGGCTCAACCGCTGCGGGGAGAGGTTCCTCGGCCGCATGCTCCCGCGGACAGAAATCCTTCCTAGCCTGGATTTCCACGGCCAATAGTTGACCTAAGCGGGCGGCGTGCTTTGACGTCCATCGTAGGTTGTCAGGCGTAAGGATAATCCATCCCACCAGGGCACTGCGATACGTTTTTCCATGAGATCGGATGCCAAAAGGATCGGCAAGTGTGCGCGGCGGTGAAAGCTGACCTCTACTTCCTTGTCGCTGACGGTAACATCTGCAGGCATATCGATGAGATCGCGGAAAATTTGGCGCGCCTGCGCGTCGGCGTAGCCGCGCATGCGTTGAGCGATCAGGCGATAAAGACCACTGGCCAGTACCAGCAGCGCCATGTCGAAATCCACCTTCAGCCCCACCGAGGATGAAAGCGCATCGATATGGAAGAAACGCACCGCGTCCGAGAGTGCATTTTCGATCAGCATGCGTTGGGCGTAGCGGGTCAGCAGGGCCTTGGCCGGAGTGTGCCGTTGATTGGTGAGCAGAATGGTCGGTTCGTCGTGGCCGAGGTCTTGGACAAATAACTGCCGCAGTGACCGTCCGGCCAAGGAGATGGTCTGTTCGTAGACTCGCGGAGTTCGATACTTGCGAGTGGGAACATCCAACTCAACGGTCCGCCAGGCCGAACGTGGCAGCAGAACGATTTCCTTCAGAAGTTTGGGGGAGCGGCGGCGCAGGGTAATGAAAGGAATGTTCATCGCATCCAACCGTGCCAGTCCCTCCTGGGTCGTCAGTTTGGAATCGAAAACTAAATGACTGGGAAGCTGGCCGTGAGCGCGCTTCCAAAAAGCGATGAACTGGAAAATCTCCTCAGCTTCCTCGCCTTTGCGCAGATCCGCATTGGAGTAGCAGAACACGTGGCTGCCTGCATCCTGAGCGAGAAAGACCAGCACGCTGGGCTGGCTGCGGCTACGGGCCGAGACATAGTGCCGTTCAATCAGAGGGTCTTCCCCGTAGAAGGGTACGGAATGAAAATCCAAATTGAAGGATTCTCCGGGCAGGAGTTTGCTTCCCTGGATGCAGTGGTGCCAAGCAGTCAGGAACCGAGCCGTTTTGCGGTGATCGATTCGGCAAGAGTATTCCGAAAGATAGCTCTTCTTGGGAAAGGCATTCAGGCCGGCGAATAGGGCCAGCCCTTCATCGGCAATCAAGGCCATCACGTGGCTTTTTCGCTCAATCGACCAGAGCTTGAGCGCCAGGCAACATCGCAAGGCATGATCGGCGGGGATCATCTTGGAGCCTGGCAACCCAGCGGCTTGTGTCAACTTTTGTGTTTGCAGACGCACCAAGTCGGCGACGAACAGGAACAGCCCGCCGCAGCGAGTGGTGAAGGTGCGCGGGGCCAGGGAAAACAGTCTGACATTGGCCACCGGCTCAACGGTGGGGCGGGGTTGCTGTGGTCGTTCTTCATCCAGCCGCCGAGGCAGCGGAGCAAACCCTTCGGCTTTGAGGACTTCCCGCACTCCGGTCGGACTCAGTGGGCGCTGGCGATCCTTAACCCAACTTTCGCAGTTGAGCACATTTGAGCCGGGTAAGTGCTTTGGAATCAGTCGAGGCTAGGGAAAGGTCTCCACCACAAAAAGCCTCCTACTGGCCGGTTGGTACCTCGATTTCGTAGCCCTGTTTTTGCGCGACCAGGCGCGGTCGCGGCTGGCTCGGCAACTGCAATTTCAGCTTCTCAATCAGCAGCTTGGTGTCGAGAGCAGGCTGTGTGTAGCGCGGCAGAATCAACCATCGTTGATCGACC
>Ga0193733_1000049_pt1 | contig 47161 bp, 42 predicted proteins | sample U1s2metaG_FD_145076 | JGI IMG/M metagenome (GOLD analysis project Ga0193733, IMG submission 145076) | Soil microbial communities from a riparian zone of the East river system, Colorado, United States - U1s2 | ecosystem: Environmental > Terrestrial > Soil > Riparian zone | place: USA: East River...
AAGATCGGTACCACGCTTCCCGGCGGAACAGTTTTCCGCGTCATCGAGTTCTCGCCCGGTGTCGCGCCGCGCGTGCACCGCACCGACTCGATCGACTACGCCGTGGTGCTCTCGGGCGAGATCGACATGGAGCTGGAGAAAGGCACCGAAGTCCATCTCAAGGCCGGCGACGTCCTCGTGCAGCGCGGCACCGTGCACTGCTGGGTGAATCGAGGCAAGGTCCCGTGCGTGATGGCCTTCGTGCTGGTCGACGCAAAGCCCGCGATGGCGGGCGGCAAAGTGCTCAGCGCGTTCGGATGAGCTCGGGGGCGCGGCAAGGACTCTAAGTTGCCAGCGCGGGGCGCAGCTTCGGCGCTTCCTTGATCGGCAGGTGGACGAGCGCCGCCCCCACCGCGAGCATGATGTCGATGTACCACATCCAGTCGTAGCTGCCGGTGCGCTCGAAGAGCACGCCGCCCATCCACGCGCCGAGGAAGCCTCCGACCTGGTGCGAGAGCATCACGATGCCGAACAGCGTGGCAAGGAAGCGCGTCCCGTGCAGCTTGCCCACCAGGCCCACCGTCGGCGGCACCGTCGAGAGGTAGGTGAAGCCGAGGACGACTGCGAAAATCAGGAACGTGGTGGTGGTCTTGGGCGCGAACACGAAGACGAGCACGGCCAGCGCGCGCGAGGCGTAGAGGAGCGAAAGCACGCTCTTCATCCGCCAGCGGCCGATCGCCCAGCCGGAGGCGAAGCTGCCCGCGATGTTGAAGAGGCCGATGAGCGACAGCGACCACGCGCCGACCGCCGGCGGGAGGCCGCACAGCGCCACCACGCCCGGCAGGTGCGTGGCGATGAAGGCGACGTGGAAGCCGCAGACGAAGAAGCCCGCGGTGAGCAACAGGAAGCTCGGGTCTTGCCACGCATCGCGAACCGCGGCGCTCATGGTTTTTTCCACTGCTGCCACGCCCGGCGCATGCTCGTGCTTGCCGCGCAGCACCCAGGCGAGCGGCACGATGGCGAGCGAGAGGAAGCCCAGCGCCGTCAGGGCACCGATCCAGCCGATCGTGCCGGTGAGGAGCGCCGCCAGCGGCGCGACCAGGAACTGGCCGAACGAGCCGCCGGCGTTGACCATGCCGCTCGCGATGCCGCGCTTCTCGGGCGGCACCGCGCGCGCGACCGCCGACATCAGCACGCCCAGCCCCGCCATGCCGCCGCCGCCCGCCGCGACGACACCGATCAGGAGCACGAGCATCCAGGCGCTCGTCGCATGGGGCGTGAGCACCGTGCCGATCATGACGAGCACCGCGCCGGCGGCGACGACCCGCCCGGTGCCGTACTTGTCGGCCACCGCGCCGGCGATCGGCTGCGTGATGCCCCACATGAGCTGCGCGCAGGCGAACGCGAGGCTGATCGCGGCGATGCCGAGGCCGGTCGCCGAGTTGAGCGGGCCGATGAAGAGCGCCACCGACTGGCGCACGCCGAAAATGAGCGCGAACACCAGCCCAGCGGCAACGATGATCCAGGTTTGCCTGCGGGTCACCTGGGACGGAGAGCCATGCGTCACTTGTGCGCCGCGCCCGAATCGAAGATCACAGTCTCCTGGCCAACCTCTACTTCGCCGTACTTGAGGCCGCCAGCGCGCTCGTACACGTGCAGGACAGCACCGGTACTGGTCTGTTGTGTATCGACAAGCCAGAAGCTGCCCGGGATTGTGCCTTCGCCGAACAGGCGCTTGCCGGCACCGATAACCACAGGGAACTGCCAAATGCGAAGCGTGTCGACAAGATTGTGCTTGAGTAGGGTTTGGAGGAGGTCGCTGCTGCCGTGGACCTGAATCTCGCCACCTTCCTGTACCTTGAGCTTCGCGACCTCCTCGGCTACGTCGCCCTTGAGCAGGCGGGAATTGTTCCAGTTGAGTTTATCAAGCGTCCGCGAAGCGACGAATTTCGGCCGGGTGTTGAGGGCCGTAGCGATTTCGTCCGCCGGGTCGGTGGACTTGGGCCAGGAAGCTGCGAAGATCTCATAGGTCTTGCGGCCGAGCAGGAAAGCGCCGGCGCGCTTAGTCCACTCGGTCATAATCTCTCCAAACTTCTCGTCAAAATAGGGGACCAGCCAGCCGCCGTGTCGGAAGCCTCCTTCGCGGTCTTCGTTGGGGCCGCCGGGCGCCTGCATGACGCCGTCAAGAGTCAGGAAGGTTCCTACAACCAGCTTTCTCATTTTCTTCTGCTCCTCTACAAAGGGTTCATGAGCGCCTAACGGTTTGCGCTAGCCGCGCGGCCCCTTCAAGAAGATGGGCTGCGCAAGCGAGAAGGCAGTACGACACCATGCGGAAGCTTAAGTGGCGCCGGGAGAACAAGGCCAAGATCCTTCAGTCTCATGTTGATTTTTGCCACGCGTAGTCTCCCACTGTGAGGCAGATAATCGGGTGCCGCCCGGGGACAGCTACGCGGGGCGACCGCCGCCGGCCGCGATCCACTCGTCGACGAGCTTCTCCAGCACGGCCAGGGGGAGCATGCCGCTGTCGATCACGACGGCATGGAAATCGCGCACATCGAATTTGGGACCGAGGGTCTTCTCCGCACGGGCGCGCAGCTCGAGGAACTTGCGCTGACCGAGCATGTATCCGAGGGCCTGCGAAGGATTGGAGAAGTAGCGATCGACTTCGCTCACCGCGAAATCCTGGTCCAGGCCACCCGGCCCTGCCATGTATGCGATGGCCTTGTCGCGCGGCCAGTTGTACGCATGGATGCCGGTATCGACGACGAGCCGCGCGGCGCGAAAGAGCTCGGCCTGCAGGTGCCCGTAGTGCTGGAAGGGATCCTGGTAGAGGCCGAGATCGAAGCCGAGCTTCTCCGCGTACAGCGCCCAGCCCTCGCTGTACGCCACGTTCCGGCTTCCCATCGAGCGCCATGGGTGGAGCTTCTCCATCTCCGCCGCTCGCGCGATTTGCATGTGGTGGCCCGGCATGGCTTCGTGCACGAAGAGCGTCTCGGTCCGCCACGTCGCCTCGTTCTTGTAGCCGAACGCGTTGATCGTGAAGTAGCCGCTGGTGCCGAGTGGAAGCGATCCGGGCATGTAGTTGGCGGCCGTGCTGCTGACCGACTCGGACGGCGTCATGGCTCGCACCGCATAGGGCATGCGAGGAGTCGCATGGAACAGCTTCGGCAACTGCGGATCGACTCGCTTGCCGACTTCACGGTAGGCGGCGAGGACGGAGTCCGACGAATCAAAGAAATATTTCTTGTCCGTCCTCAGGCTTTCGATGAACGCGTCGGTAGTGCCCTTGAAGCCAGTCTGCAGCGCGACCTCCCCGATCTCCCTGCGCAGGCGCTCGACCTGGCGCAGGCCCAGCTGGTGAACCTCCGCCGCCTTCATCCCACGGACCACGTGCGTACGAATGAGGAACTCGTAGTACTCGGCGCCGCCGGGCAATGCCGCGAGCCCCGCCACTTGCGGCGCCTTGGGCCGGTATTCGTTCACGATGAACGCCTTAAACCGGCGCAGCGCCGGCTGGTAGTCCTCCGCGATGGCGCGCCGGGCCGCAGCGGTCAGTGCCGCGCGCTCGTCCTCGGGAACGCCGCTCGCGAAATTCCTGAAAGGAGTGAGAAGCGTGCTGTCCTCCACGGTGTCCACGACATGCGCATCGATTGCGGCCACGACGCGATCGAGCACGGGTACCGGGCTCAGCCATCCGCTCTTCATCCCGGCGCGCAGCCGTTCGATGGTCTCGTGAGCGGACTTCGGCGTGGCGCTGATGCGCTTGATGAAGTCGCGATAGTTGTCCGCAGTCCGAAAGGGCGTGGTCTGCGCCATGCGTGGCATCGCGTTCTGCACGCCTCCGAGCGTCGAGAGAACCAGGCCCTCGGCGTGCGCGAAGCGCTGCGCCTCCACGCTCGCCTCCATCTTGTCGCGCAGCAGCTCATAGGAGACGCGGTCCAGGCCGCGCAGCACCCTGGCGTCGATCGCCTTCAGCTGCTCCAGCGCGTCACGTTCGCGGGCATGCTCTTTCTCCAGCGTGGCGAAAGACAGGTCCGGGAGGAGGTGGTCGTAACCGGGGACCCCGCGCACCGTCGCCTGCCAGGGCGAGCGGCGGAAAACGGCTGCGAGATCGTCGTCGAGGAGCGCCTTCAGCTGGACGGAGGCGGGTTGCGGGGCGGGAGTCTGAGCGGATGCAGTGGCGATGCCGGCGGCGAGTGCCGCGGCGAATAGGATCTTCAGCATGGTCCTGGACCGTTCATTTCGACGAACGTCCATGATGCCCGAATTTGCTATCTGTGCGACGCTCAACGCTTGACGCTGTTGTCGTGGCAACAAGAATCGTTCGATCCATTTGAGGCCCACCTTCATCGGGACATAACGAATGCTGGAGTGCAGCGCCGATACTCAACCATACCACCAGCCTTTGGACCGCAGCTTTTTGTCGTCATGTGCTTGGGAGCGGCATGGCGACGACGATCTTGCCCTTCGCGCGCCCCTGTTCCACAAATGCCAGCGCATCGAGCGTCTCGTCGAAAGGGAACGTGCGGTCGAGTACCGGACGCAGCGCGCCCGCATCATAGAGAGCGGCCAACGTCTTCAGTTGCTCGCCATCGGCCCGCATAAAGAAGAACGAGTAGCGCACGCCCAGCTTCCTGGCCTGCGCCCGGACCTTGCGGCTCATCAGTACCATCACAGGCTTCAGTAGTGGTCGGCCGACCTGCTCGGCGAACGCAGCGTCCGGCGGGCCGACAACGCTGATCGCCAGGCCGCCAGGTTTGAGCACGGTCAGCGACTTCGCGAGGTTGTCGCCACCAAGGGAGTCGAGCACGACGTCGTAGCCGGAGAGCAACTCGGCGAAGTCTGCCTTCGTGTAGTCGATGACTTCGTTTGCGCCAAGGTCGCGCACCTTCTCCTCGTCGTTGCCGTGCGCAGTTGTGGCAACGTATGCGCCCAGGTGCTTGGCGAGCTGGATGACTGTCGAGCCCAGTCCGCCAGCGCCAGCGTGAACGAGGACTTTCTGCCCCGGCTTGACCCGCGCGAGGTCGGCCAGCGCCTGCCACGCGGCAAGCGCCACCAGCGGGACCGCTGCAGACTCTTCCATCGTGAGTGAGTTCGGCTTGAGGGCGATGTCCGCATGGTCGATGGCAATGTACTCCGCGAAGGCCCCGATACGCAGGTCGCGGGGTCGGGCGTAGACCTCGTCGCCGACCTTGTAGTCCCGCACGTCGGCCCCGACCCGCGTCACGACGCCCGCGACGTCGTGTCCGAGCACGAACGGCGTCTTGTACTTCAGGAACAGCTTGAACTCGCCGTTGCGTACCATCTTGTCCAGCGGGTTGATGCTGGCAGCACTCACCCGGACTAGGACGTCACGCGGCCCGATGGTGGGATCTGGCACTTGGGCGGCGCGGAGACCGCTTTTGCCATATTTCTCGACGACGAATGCCTTCATAACAGACCGCCTGTTGTGCGACGATTTCTGGCTCTTGGTGGTGGTCGATGCTACGCTGCCGTTATCCCGTCATGTGCGCTCTAAAACGTTCGACATGAGCGGCAGACGCAGGCAGGCGAAGCCTGCCGGAGCCTGTCCGCTCGATGCAGGGGTTAGGCCGCATTGTCGGGCTCACATGAGCCGAGTGTCCTCTGGTGCGCGATCGAACCGATCGTGCCGGTTGTCGATGAACCTGAGCGGTGCAGCGGCCAACTCATCGGTTGAGACGTTGTCGAACGTGGCAACTGCGAGCGCATAGAACTTGCCACCCATGAACTCGGCGTCGCCCGTTCCGTAGATACGCACTCCACAAGTCTTGCAGAACCGATAAGTCAGACCGGGGCTTGGCCTACCAGGTGGTGTCCACTGGTACGAACTCATGTTGCTCTCTCCAGCAAGAAGATGGAACTGCTCGCCGCCGGCGAACGTAAACCAAGCACGGGCTTTGGTGCAGATCGAGCAATTGCAGCGAATTGTCCCCTTGGAGAGGTCGACGTCAGCTTCGTACCGAACGGCTCCACAGTGACAACTACCAAGAACATGCTTCAGTGACATGGGCAGCTCCTCGGAAGGTGAGCGTGGAAGGAACGAAAGGTGGCGGTGCGGCCTAACGTATAGTGAACTTCCGAAATGTCCCCTATATTAGACACCCGAACGCCCGCCCTTGCCATCCCTTCTAGAAATCAACGCGTTACGGTACTGTATGTACGTATAGTCACGTTGTTGCGGTGCGGTTTCGTGCCAATCAATACAGGATAGGCGGCGCGGAAGTACTTAATAGCTAGCGAATCAAGGGATTCTAGGGACGCGGGGGATGAGGGGAAGAGGCTCAGTCCGCGGCTGCTCGACGGAGTGCGGCGCCGCCGCTGCAATGGGGAGGAGTTACTACGAACGCCCCTGCGCCCGCGCCATCCAGCCGAATTGCCGTTCGCCGAACTCGAACGCGCCCTGGATGAGCAAGGCGAGCGCCGCCGCGGGTATGGCGCCCGCGAGCAGGGTCACGTTGTCGTTCAGCGCCAGCCCCGATGCGATGCGCTCGCCGTAGCCGCCTGCGCCGATGAACGCGGCGATGGTGGCGGTGCCGACGTTGATCACGGCGGAGGTCTTGATGCCGGCGAGGATCGAAGGCAGCGCGAGCGGCACTTCGACGAGCCAAAGCCGGTCGCGCGGTGCCAGGCCCAATGCCATCGCCGCCTGCCGCATGCCGCGGACGATTCCGGTAAGCCCGGTGCAGGTGTTGCGAACGATCGGCAGCAGCGCGTAGAGGAAAAGCGCTATGAGCGCAGGCCACGTGCCGATCGTGCCCGTGAGCGCGATGAGGAACGCGAAGAGCGCGAGCGACGGAATCGTCTGGATCACGCCCACCGTTCCGAGAATCGCCTGCTCCGTTTTCGGCAGCTTCGCCGCCGCGACGCCGAGCGGCACGCCGAGCGCGATGCTGGCGGCAAGCGACACGAACACGAGCAGCAGGTGCTCGCCCGTGAGCCGCAAGAAATCCGGGCCGAACAGCGCGCCGAGAAAATTCCGCCGGCCTGCGCGCTGGGGTCCGCCTTCGGCGTCGATCAGCGCGGCCGCTTCCGCGAAACTCCGGCCTTCGATCTCCGCCGCAGCGTTCATGCGGATCATGCGCCGCTCGTCGATCCTGCCTTCGAGCTTCTCAAGCGCGCGCCAGGCTTCGGGAAAGCGCTTCGGTACCTCGAGCCGGTAGAGGAGCACCGCCTCGTAGCTCGGAAAGTATTTCCTGTCGTCCTCCAGCACGCGCAAGGCGTAGCGCTCGATCTTCGCGTCGGTGGAATAGATGTCCATGACGTCGATCTTGCCTGCGGCGATCGCTTCGTAGGCGAGCCCGTGATCGAGTCCCGAAGGCGTGGCGTAGGGCATTTTGTATGCCGCTTTCAGCCCCGGCCAGCCGTCGGTGCGGCCGATGAATTCCTGCGACAGGCCGAGCTTCAGGCCCGGGTGCTTCGCGAGGTCCGAAAGCGTGCGGATCCCGAGCGCCTGCGCTCGATCCTCGCGCATCGCGAGCGCGTAGGTGTTGTTGAAGCCGAGCCGCACCGCGACACCGATGCCCTGCGAAGCGAGAGCGGAATTGAGATCCTCGATGCTGGGATTGCCTTCGACCTTGAGGATCTCCCTCGCGATCGTCCCCGCGTATTCGGGGTAGAGGTCGATCGAGCCGGCCTTCAGCGCCGCGAAGACGATGCCGGTGTTGCCCAGGCCGGGCCGATGTTCGACGGGGGTTTTGCCTTCGACCGCACGGCGCAACACCTCGCCGAGGATGTAGGACTCGGTAAAACGCTTGGAGCCGATGCGCAGCGTGTCGGCCTGCACCGGCAGCGCGAGTAGCAGCGCGAGGAGCGGGAGCGACCTCATTCCACCGCCGCGGGCGATATTTCGCCGAGAAACTGCAGCGCAGCGAGCCTCGCGTACAAGCCCTGCTCGCGGACCAGCTCCGAGTGTGTGCCAGCGGCGATCACGCGGCCCTGGTCCATGACGACGATGCGGTCGGCGTTCTTCACGGTGGCGAGACGGTGTGCGACGATGAGCGTGGTGCGGCCCCGCATCAGATGCTCGAGCGCTTTCTGAACATAGCTTTCGCTCTCGGCGTCGAGTGAGCTCGTCGCCTCGTCCAGGAGCAGCACCGCGCGGTCGGCGAGCAGCGCGCGGGCGATCGACAGGCGCTGGCGCTGGCCGCCCGAAAGGCGCACGCCGCGCTCGCCGAGAAACGAGTTCATCCCTTCGGGCAGGCGCTCGATGAATTCGGTGGCGTAGGCCGCCTTGCAGGCGGCGATGACCTCGGCGTCGCTCGCCTCCGGCCGGCCGTAGCGCACGTTCTCGGCGACGCTCGCCGCGAAGATCACCGGGTCCTGCGGCACGAGCGCGATGCGCCCGCGCACCGCCTTGGGATCGGCTTTCTTCAGCTCGACGCCGTCCAGCGTGATCGCGCCGGCGCCGGGATCGTAATAGCGCAACAGCAGCTGGAGCACCGTGGACTTGCCGGCGCCGGAAGGCCCCACCAGCGCGACCTTCTCCCCGCGCGAAACGGAAAGAGAAAAATCCGAGAGCGCCGCGGCGTCCCGGCGCGACGGATAGTGAAACGTGACGCGCTCGAAGCGCACTTCTCCGCGCGGGGGTTCGGGCAGCGCCTGCGGATTTGCCGGTGCGCGGATCACCGGCTCGGTCGCGAGCAACTCCATCAGGCGCTCGGTCGCGCCCGCCGCTCGCTGCAGATCGCCGATCACCTCGGACACCGCGCCCACCGCTCCGGCGACGAGCACGGCGTAGAACACGAAGGCCGAGAGCTCGCCCGCGCTCAAGCGCCCGGCGAGCACGTCGTGGCCGCCGATCCAGAGGATGACGCCCACCGCGCCGAAGGCGAACAGCATCACCAGAGCGACGAGGAGCGCGCGCTGGCCGATGCGCCTCACCGCGGTGCCGAAGGCCTGCTCGACGCGCTCGCCAAAGCGCTCGCGGTCTTTGTCCTCGTGACCGTAGGACTGCACCGTGCGGATCTCGTGCAAGGCCTCGTCGATATAGGTGCTGACGTCGGCGATCCGGTCCTGGCTGGCGCGCGAGAGCTTTCGCACGCGCCGGCCGAACAGGAGGATCGGCGCGATCACCAGCGGCACTCCGAGCACCACCAGCGCGGTGAGCTTGGGACTGGTGATCACCAGCATTACCAATGCGCCGAGCATGATCAGCGTGTTCCTCAGCGCGAACGAAGCCGAGGAGCCGATCACCACTTCCAGCAGCGCCGTGTCGTTGGTGAGGCGCGAGATCGCTTCGCCGGTGCGCATGGTCTCGAAAAACCCGGGAGACTGGTCCAGCAGGTGCCCGAACACCGCCCGGCGGATGTCGGCGGAAACGCGCTCGCCGATCCAGGACACGGAGTAGAAACGCGTGTACGTCGCCAGAGCGAGCACGCAGACGATGGCGAGCAGCGCAAACAGCGCCGTGTCGAGCGAGGCCGCGTCGTTTCCCGAGAATCCGGCGTCGATGACGCGCTTCAAGCCCTGCCCGAGCACCAGCACGCAGCCGGCCGCAACCACCAGCGCGACACCCGCTACCGCCATCCGCGCGCGGTACGGCCAGAGGAAGCGCAGCACGCGCGCGAGCTGACGGATGTCGCGGTTGGGCGGACGCTCGGGGATGTTGTCTATGAGCCGCGCCAAACGATACTCCCTAACTCAAGCGCTCTTCCAGCGCCACGATCCAGTGCCTCACCGGCAGCTCGGTGCCGCTCTGAAGGTGCACCAGGCAACCGATGTTGGCGGTGAGGATCTCTTCGGGCGCGCCGGAGGCGAGAGCCGAAAGCTTGTTCCGTTTCAGTTGCGCGGACAGCTCCGGCTGCAGGATCGAATACGTGCCGGCGGAACCGCAGCACAGGTGCGAATCGGGAACCGGCGTCAGCTCGAACCCCGCGCGCGCGAGCACGCGCTCGGTGACGCTCCTGATGTTCTGCCCGTGCTGCAGGGTGCACGGCGGATGAAAAGCGATGCGCCCGCCTTTTTTCGCGGGCAGCGGCTCGAGCCGGGCGTGCTCCGCTTCGATCACCTCGCTGATGTCGCGCGTCATCGCGCTGATTTTCTCCGCCTTCCCAGCGTAAGCCGGGTCGTGCCGGAGCAGGTGCGCGTATTCCTTCACCACCACCCCGCAGCCGCTCGCGGTCATGACGATGGCCTCGACCTCGCCGCGTTCTATCATCGGCCACCAGCGGTCGATCAGCGCGCGCATGTCGGCAAGGCCCTCTTCCTGGTAGCCGATATGGAAGCGCAGCGCCCCGCAGCAGCCCGCGCCTTTGACTTCGATGAGCGAAATTCCGACGCGATCGAGCACGCGTGCCGCCGCCGCGTTGATGTCGGGCGCGAGCGCGGCCTGCACGCAGCCGGCAAGCGCGAGCATTTTCCGAGGGTGGCGTGGCGCGGGCCAGGCGCCCGCTGCAGGCGTCGAGGCCGGCACCTTTTCGGCGAGCCTCTCGGGGAGGAACGGCCGCGCGAGCCGACCTAGCGCAAGGAGCGGCGCGAACAGGGAACGACGCGGCAGGACTGCCGCGAGCGCACCGCGCCTGACGCGTTCCCACGCGGGCCGCGCCGTTTTTTCCTCGACCAGCTTACGTCCGATATCGAGCAGGCGTCCGTACTGCACGCCCGACGGGCAGGTCGTCTCGCAGGCGCGGCAGGTGAGACAGCGGTCGAGGTGCAGGCGAGTCTTGTCGGTGATCTCCTGCCCCTCGAGCGCCTGCTTTATGAGGTAGATGCGACCGCGCGGGCCATCGTTCTCGTCGCCGAGAAGCAGATAGGTCGGACAGGTCGCGGTGCAGAAGCCGCAATGCACGCACTTGCGCAGGATGGCGTCGGCTTCGCGCCCTTCGGGCGTGTCGCGGATGAAATTGGCCAGAGCGGTCTGCATCAGCGAATTTCCGTCATAGCTCAGGATACATGCGGCCGCGGTTGAAAATTCCGTGCGGATCGAACTCGCGCTTGAGCTCTTTATGGATCTTCATGAGCGCCGGGGCGAGCGGCTGAAAAACGCCGACCGACTTGTCGCCGCCGCGAAACAGCGTGGCGTGGCCCCGCGCCCGCTTCGCCGCATCACGGACGGTGCGCGCGTCGGCGCGCGAGCAAAGCCAGCGCAGCGCCCCGCCCCACTCGATGAGCGGCTCCCCGGGAAGCTTGAGGGGCGGCGCGGTCGACGGAACCGAAATGCGCCACAGCGGCACGTCGTTCCTGAAAAACGGATCGGTCTGCTCGCGGATGCCCGTCCAGAAGCGTTCGCCTTGCGCGGCGTCGACGAGCTCGCCGCCGATTTTTTCCCGCGCGGCGGCTACCGCGGCAGCCGCGCCCGAGAGGCGCACTCCCAGCTCGCCTCCGGTCCAGGCGCTCGCGCTGATCGGCAGGGGCTTGCCGCCCCACTTGTTGAGCGTTTCGATCGCCTTGTCCTCGGGCAGTTCGAGCCTGAGCGTTGCCTCGGCCGCGGGGAGCGGCATAGCCTTGAGCGAGACTTCCAGGACGATGCCGAGCGTGCCGAGCGCCCCCGCCATCAGGCGCGAGACGTCGTAGCCGGCGACGTTTTTCATGACCTGCCCGCCGAAGGCGAGCACCTCGCCGCGCCCGTCCATGATTTTCACGCCCAGCACGAAATCGCGCAGCGCGCCCGCCGCCTGGCGGCGCGGCCCCGAAAGCCCGGCCGCGATCACGCCGCCGAGCGTCGCACCTGAACCAAACTGAGCGAAATGCGGCGGCTCGAAAGCGAGCATCTGGCGGTACTCGCTCATCGCAGTTTCGATTTCGTCGAGCTTCGCGCCGCAGCGCGCGGTGATCACCAGCTCCGAGGGCTCGTAGGCGACGATGCCCGCGTAAGCGCGGGTGTCGAACACTTCCCCTTCGAGCGCCTGGCCGTAGAAGTCCTTGCTGCCGCCGCCGCGCAATCTGAACGGACGCTTCGACACCGCTGAGGCGCGAATCTTCTGCGACCAGTCCCTCACAACCGATTCCATGATCAGTCGAAAGACAACCCGAGTATCGCCTTGGCCGTCCAGTCGTCCGTCGCCGGCGTGAGGCCGTGGCCGATCCCGAAATTGACCGACCACGACTTTGTCTCGTATTCCACGATGAAGTACAGCGTGCGCTCCTGCTCCGCTCGCGGCAAGCGGTCCGCGAGCGTACCGATCCCGTTGTAGTACTCCGCGCCGAGCGACAAGCCCCGCCCGACGCCGTGCACGGCCTTCCAGGCGAGGATGACGTCCGGGCTGCCGCGATAGCCCCTGGAGAGCCCCCAGTCGAGGATCGGGTTCATGCCGATCAGCCAGTCCTTCGCGCGGTAGCCGCCGATGATTCGCAGTTCCGTGCTCCAGGGCGAGTCGGAAAACTTCTTGGTGAGCCGGTCGAGCTCGAGGTTCGCGCCGAAATACCAGCCGCCCTCCTCTTCGCTCCCGTGCACGGGCAGCCACTTCAGCCGCGGCTTGATCCCGGCGAGGTAGAAATGTCCGTGGGAATCGGTCGCACTCGGAAAATACAGGCCCGCGTCGAAATCGTTGCCGAGCCCCCAGGAAAACTCGGGCGTGACGCGCACGCCGTGATGCGGCGGCAGATCGCCGTCGTAGTTGGGCGTTTTGCGGCCGCGCGGCGTGGTGTTAACGTGCAGCTCGAGGCCCCTCTCGCCGCGCTTGTCGAGATCGTCTGTGTAGACCTGGATCTCGTCCACGATCGCGAATCCAGATCCGCTGCCGAGCGCAGCAGCGGCGCCAGCAACTGCAACGATCAGCGCGCGCGCGATGCGCTCGGCCATACCGCTCGTTCTCAAAACCGCGGCAGCTCCGGATGCGGCAGCTTTCCGCCGCTCGCGCGCATGCGGCCGAACTCGGCGCAGCGGTGCAGGGTCGGGATGTTCTTGCCGGGATTGAGGAGACCCTCTGAATCGAAAGCGCGCTTCACGCCCTGGAAGCGCTCGATCTCGGCTGCGGCGAACTGGACGCACATCTGGTTGATCTTCTCCACGCCCACGCCGTGCTCGCCGGTGATGGTGCCGCCGACCTCGACGCATTTCTCCAGCACTTCGCCCGCGAAGAGCTCAGTGCGCTCGAGCTGGTCGGGATCGTTCGCATCGAAAAGAATCAGCGGGTGCAGGTTGCCGTCGCCGGCGTGAAACACGTTGGGACAGCGCAGGCCGTACTTCTTCTCCATCGCGGCGATGAATTTCAGGATCTCGCCTAATTTCTTTCGCGGAATGGTCCCGTCCATGCAGTAGTAGTCGGGCGAAATGCGGCCCACCGCCGGGAAAGCGGCCTTGCGGCCGGCCCAGAACTTCTGGCGCTCCTCCTCGGAGTTGGAGACGCGGATCGCGGTCGCGCCGGCGCGCCGCAGCACCTCCGTCATGCCGGCGACGTCCGCCTCGACTTCCTCGGGCGTGCCGTCCGCCTCGCAAAGCAGAAGCGCCGCGGCCTCCAGATCGTAGCCGGCGTGCACGAACTCCTCCACCGCGCGCGCGGCCGGCCGGTCCATCATCTCCAAGCCCGAAGGCACGACGCCCGCCGCGATGACGTCGGCCACGGCGTTGCCCGCCTTCTCCACGTCGTCGAACGAGGCGAGGATGACGCGCGCCGTCTCCGGGCGGGGCAATAGCTTCACCGTGATCTCGGTCGCGACCGCGAGCATGCCCTCCGACCCGATCATGAGCGCGAGAGTATCGAGCCCGGGTGAGTCGAGCGCTTCGCTGCCGAACTCCACGATCTCGCCCTCGATCGTGACCGCGCGCACGCGCAGGACGTTGTGCAGCGTGAGGCCGTATTTCAGGCAGTGCACGCCGCCCGAGTTCTCGGCGACGTTGCCGCCGATCGAGCAGGCGATCTGCGAGGAGGGATCGGGCGCATAGAAAAGACCGCAGGGCGCCGCCGCATCCGAGATCGCGAGATTGGTGACCCCGGGCTGCACGCGCGCCGTGCGCGCCACCGGGTCGAGCGCGAGGATGCGCCGCATTTTCGCAAGCGACAGCAGCACTCCGTCCCCCATGGGGAGCGCCCCGCCGGAAAGGCCGGTGCCTGCGCCGCGCGCGACCACCGGCACTTTTAGCTCGTGGCAGGTGCGCAGCACCTGCTGCACCTCCTCTTCGTTCGAGGGCAGCGCCACCACCATCGGCAGCTGCCGGTAGGCCGAGAGGCCGTCGCATTCGTAGGAGCGCGTATCCTCTTCTGCGTGCAGCACGGCATCCGCGGACAGCAACCGGCGCAGGCGCCCTGCGACCTCCGCCTGGCGGAGAAAATTGATGCCGGTGACAGCGATGTTCATGCGCTTGTCTCGTGCTTGTTTCGCTATCGGCAGCTTACAAGTATTTCCTCACCCACGCCAAGCCGTCTTCGGTTTTTCCCGCGGGTGCGTATTCCGCGCCGATCCAGCCCTTGTAGCCCAGCCGGTCGACGAGATCGAACAGGGGAGGGAAGCCGATCTCGCCCGTTCCGGGCTCGTGCCGGCCGGGAACGTCGGCGACCTGCATGTGCCCGATCTTCGCGAGATTCGCCGAAAGGGTCGTGGCGAGATCGTCTCCCATGATATGCATGTGGAAGAGGTCGTACTGCAATTTGAGATTGGCGGCGCCCACGTCGTCAATGAGCGCGAGCGCCTGGGTGGTTCGGCTGAGGAAAAAGCCTGGAACCGTGTGCGTACTGATCGGCTCGACGAGAAGCGTCATCTCCGCCAGGGCGAGCTCGTTGGCGGCGTAGCGCAGGTTGGAAACGTAGGTCGCGTGCAGCAAAGCGGGGGCGACGTCCGGCGGCGCGACACCGGCGAGGCAGTTCATCTGCTTGCAGCCGAGCTCTCTCGCGTATTCGATCCCCTTGCCAACGGCATCTCGGAATTCACGGACACGGGAAGGCAAACAGCCGATGCCGCGGTCGCCCTTCTCGGGATCGCCCCCCGGGATATTGATAAGCACCACCTCGACGCCGGCATGCTGCGCGATCTGCGCGAGCCGGCCCTTGTCCCAGGCGTAGGGGAACTGAATCTCGACCGCCTTGAAGCCGGCTTGAGCCGCCGCCTCGAAGCGCTCGGGGAACTCGAGCTCCTTGAACAGCATGCTGATGTTGGCGCTGAAGCGGGGCATCAGTCGGGACCACGCAACAGCTTGTTCAGCCGCCGATCTGCCTAAACGTACGCGGGACAAGAACGGCGATCGCCCCGATCAGCTCAGGAATCAGTGGACGAAGATCTACGATCCGGTTGCTCTTTGCCGCCACACTATAACGGCAACCGGCAACGTGCTTAGGTTTTGTTGATACCGCAGGTTCTGATCCGCAGTCAGAAATACATCGAACCTGCCCGTGCTGCGCGCAAGCAAGTCCCCATTCTTCAAGCTGGACCAGCCCATTTCCGCTACGGTGCGGATATCGTGTCCGGAAATCTCCGCCTGGAGTTCCTTCGGTAAGGACTCGTCAAGCAGGATGCGCATCCTGCGCTAGACCCTCGCGAGCAAGTTCAAGCGCCGCGACGGCTTGCTCGCGCGTCACCGACGGAAACGATTTCAGGAAATCGTCGAGCGAGTCTCCGGCTTCAAGATAGTCGAAGAGGTTCTTCACGGGAACCCGAGTGCCGACAAAAACGGGCACGCCGCCCTGGATGTCAGGATCGCTGTGAATTACAGGTTGCTTCATACGACGGCCCCTTCAACGACCTTGCGATTGGGAATCGAACCGGCGAAGCCGCTCCAGGAACTGCTCCCCGGAAACGAACTCTCCGCGCTCGATCGCTGCAATTGACTCAAGCGGCTCGGCTTCTTCTTCAGGAGTAAACTCAAACGCTTGGTCGTCCTCACGCAGTACCACAGTGACGGTGGAGCCTTCAGCCAAGGTTTCTCGCTCCACCAATTTTCCATCGACGACTGTGCCAGTTGCAACTTTCATGTTGGGTATCTTACCTCCTCGACGCAATTCACGGAACGGGCCCGACTGACGCGCCACCGGCGCGCTGATCCTCAAGGACCAGCGCAACGGCTTCGGTGAGGCTTTGCTTCGCCTCGTCCTTCGTTCGACCCTGACCGTTAGCCCCGGGGACTTCGGGGCAGCACGCGATATACCAATCGCCGTCGCGTTCGATCACTGCGGTGAATTCGTTATGCATTCAGGCTCGCACACCTCGTCCGCAATTTCTCAAACCGCAACCGCCTCCCCCGCCCGCTTCACCGGCCGCTCGTCGATCGGCAGATTCACGACCACGGAAATCACCGACAGCCCGATCGCGATCAGCCACACGAGCTGGTACGAACCGGTGCGGTCGAAGAGGTAACCGCCGAGCCAGCTGCCGAAGAAGCTGCCGAGCTGGTGGAAGAAGAAAACGAAGCCCGACAGCATGGCGAGGTGCTTCACGCCGAAAATTCCCGCCACCACGCCGTTGGTGAGTGGCACCGTGCCGAGCCAGAGGAAGCCCATCGCGGCAGCGAACAGGTAGGCCGACGTCGGCGTGAGTGGAAACGCGAGCAGCAGCGCGATCGCGACCCCTCGCGCGGCGTAGAGACCGGAAAGCAGATAGGTCTTCGAGAAGCGGCCGCCGAGCTGCCCCGCGAGGTAGGAACCGAAAATATTGAACAGGCCGATGAGCGCAAGGGAAATCGTGCCGTCGCGGACGGTGAGTCCCTGGTCCATGAGGAACGTCGGGAAGTGCGTGCCGATGAACACGACCTGGAAGCCGCAGGCGAAGTAGCCGACCCCAAGGAGCCAGAAGCCCTTGTGGCGGAAAGCCTCGGCGAGCGCTTCCTTCAGCGACACGCCCGCGGCGGCCGCGTGCGTGCCGTGGTAGCCCTTGTCGGCTACGCCGAAGGAGGCCGGCATCACTACTGCCACGAGCAGCGACAACGCGATCAGCGCGGAATACCAGCCGAAGCCTGAGATCAGCACGAGCGCGAGCGGCAGCAGCGCGAACTGGCCGAACGAGCCCGCCGCGCTGGAAATGCCGAGCACGACGCTCCTCCTCTCGGCCGGATACGCGCGCCCCAGCGCGCCGAACACGATGTTGAAAGTCGTGCAGCTCATGCCGATGCCGACAAAGATGCCGATTGCGAGCGTGAGCCCGAGCGCGGTGCTCGAGTTCGCCATGAACACGAGACCGAGCGCGTACAGCAGTCCCCCCGCGAAGAGCACGCGCCTTGCGCCGAAGCGGTCGGCGAGCATTCCGGTAAACGGCTGCGTGATGCCCCACAGCAAGTTCTGCACCGCGACGGCGAAACCGAACACCTCGCGCCCCCAGCCGTTGTCCATGCTCATCGGCTGCAGGAACAGCCCGAAGCTGTGGCGGATGCCGAGCGCGAGCGTCAGAATCACGCTCGCGCAGACGAGCATGACGGCGGGACTGGATTTGCGGAAATCGGGCATGCCGGGATTTCAGCGCGAGGAAAAGCGTCACAGGATATCACGCAGCGAGCATCGCGACGGCGTTTGATACCATAGCGATTCCGGTCTTCACCCCGACGTGACGCCTTCGACCGTTTCGATCACTCCGCTCTCGCGGCGCTTGTTCCCGCTCCTCAGGTGGTGGCCGCGGGTCGACCGCTCGACGCTGAAAGCCGACGCGCTCGCCGGATTGATCGGCGCCATCGTCGTGCTCCCGCAAGGCGTGGCCTTCGCGACGCTCGCGGGGCTCCCTCCCGAGTACGGCCTGTACTGCGCGATGGTCCCGACCGTCGTCGCGGCGCTGTTCGGCTCGTCCCTGCATACCGTCGCCGGGCCCACCAATCCGGTCTCGCTCATGGTGTTCGCCGTGCTCAGTCCTCTCGCGATGCCGATGACTCCGCATTACATCGAGCTCGCCCTCACGCTTGCACTGATGTCGGGAATCATGATGCTGGCGCTGGGACTGCTCGGGTTCGGCTCGCTCGTGAAATTCATGTCGAGCTCGGTCGTAGTCGGCTTCACCGCGGCGCTCGCCGTGTTCATCTTCGCGAGCCAGCTCGGCAACTTCCTCGGCATCGCGTCGGCACCAGCGGGATTCGCCGATCTGGTGCTCGCGACGGTAAGGCGCCTGGGCGACGCCAAGCCGTGGGTGGTTCTCGTGGCGGCCGCGACGCTTGCGATCGGTGCGCTCTCGCAACGCGTCCTGCCGAGGATTCCGCAGATGCTGACCGCGATGGTTCTGGGTAGCGTCATGGCCTTCGTCCTCAATCAGGCGCTCGGCGCGGAGCGCACGGGCTTGCGCACGCTCGGCCCCCTGCCCGGCGCGCTCCCGCCGCTTTCATTCCCGGACGTCTCGGCGGCAACGCTGCAAAGCCTCCTGCCGGGCGCCATCGCCGTCGCGCTGGTGTCGCTCACGCAGGCGCTCTCGATCGCCCACGCCATCGCGCTCAAATCGGGGCAGCGCCTCGACAACAACCAGGAATTCATCGCGCAGGGCCTCGCCAACGTCACCGCGGCCTTCTTCTCGGGCTTTCCGACGAGCGCCTCCGCCAACCGCTGCGGCATCAACTACGATTCGGGCGCGAGGACCCCGATGTCGGCGATATTTTCCGCGCTGCTGCTGGTGCTCGTGCTGCTCGCGGTGGCGCCGCTCGTCGCCTACCTGCCGATCGCGGTCGTGGCGGGGCTGCTGTTCCTCGTCGCCTGGAACCTGATCGACTTTCAGCGCATCCGGAAAATCCTTGCCACGAGCCGGGGCGAGGGCACGGTGCTCGCGGTCACTTTCTTTTCGACGCTCCTGCTCGACCTCGAGTTCGCGATCCTCGTGGGCGTGCTCGTCTCGCTCGTCCTTTACCTCAACCGCACCTCGCACCCGATCATGCGGAGCCTCGTGCCCGATCCGCGCCATACGGGGCGCAAGATGACCGAAGTCGAGGACAGCCTCCTCGAGTGCCCCCAGCTGAAGATCCTGCGCATCGAAGGCTCGATTTACTTCGGCGCGGTGGGCCACGTCGAGCGGCACCTCGACACGCTGCGCGAGCACAGTCCCGGCCAGAAACACCTGCTCCTGATGTCCAAGAGCATCAATTTCGTGGACATGGCGGGCGCCGAGCTGCTCACCGAGGAGGCGCGCCGGCGGCGTGCCGGCGGCGGTCAGCTCTACTTCTACAGCCTGAGGAAGCCGGTCGAGGAGCTGCTCGAGCGCGGCGGCTACATGGCGGAGCTCGGCCGCGAAAACGTCTTCCGCGGCAAGCGCGAGGCGATCGGCGGGGTGTTCACGCGGCTCGATCTTTCCATCTGCGCCACCTGCCGCGCGCGCATTTTCGAGGAGTGCGCGAGCGTGCCCGGACCCGGGGAGGCTCGATGAGGTTCCGCCGCACCGCGATCTTTCTGCTTGGGCTGCTCGCCGCCTGCGGCGGCCAGCCGAAGCTCCCTCCCCTTGCAACTGACGCGGTGGTGCTCGCCTTCGGCGACAGCCTGACCTTCGGGATCGGCGCGAACACCGGCGAAAGCTATCCGGCGCGGCTCGAGGCGCTGATCGGCCGCAAAGTGGTGTCAGCGGGCGTCCCCGGAGAAGCGAGCGCCGAAGGGCTTGCGCGCCTGCCCTCGGCGCTCGACGAAGCCAAGCCGCAGCTCGTCATTCTCTGTCACGGCGGCAACGATTTTCTGAGGAAGCTCGACGAAGCGCAGGCGGCGAACAACATCCGCGCCATGGTGCGCCTCGCCAGGGCGCAAGGCGCTCAGGTGGTGCTGATCGGCGTTCCGAAGCCCGGCCTGCTCCCCTCGCCCGCGGGCTTCTACGCGGATATTGCAAAGGAACTGCGCCTGCCCTACGAAGAGACGGCGCTCCGGAAGATCCTCACCGACAACGGACTGAAGTCCGATCTCGTTCATCCGAACGCGGCGGGTTACGCGCGGCTCGCGGAAGCGATTGCCGCGCTTTTGAAGAAGACCGGGGCGGTGTGAAGGCGCACTGACTGCTGCGGGATGTCCCTGTCAGGTTTACCCCCGACTCCATGTAGCGGAACAATGACTATCTTCCGGGCGCACGCCGTACTATGCTGATGACATAGTCAGACCTTGGATGTCCCCGTGGATCACCCCGTCATCGATGGCCACCTCTGGATCGAAGTCGCCGAATACCTTGTCGCGGTCGTCGGCGTGATCCTCATCGCCTGGCTGCTCGCCGAGGATCTCAGCTCGCCCCTGTGGGGCGGGCTGACCAGCATCCGCCTGCGCTGAGGCTCTGCGCAGGGCTGCTCGGGCCCGACTATCTCGCGCCGAGTAGTCGCGACGTTCGGGCGATGTCCTTCGGCCTCACCCAGAAGATCGCGCCGAAACGGCGGCTGCCCCCGGTCACCGCGTCCATCGCGACCATGTTGATCTTCGCCTTGGCGAGCTTTTCGAGGATACGAACCAGCGCGCCGACGCGGTCCTCGCCCTGCACCAGGAACGCGGTCTTCTTCTTGCCCAGTTTCACGCCTTTCTTTTTCGCCCCGCGCGCGAACTCGACGGGTTTCGCCGGAACGAAATCGACCTGCGCCTTGCCGCCGTTGGGGAACCCAGTAAAAGCAAGCAGGTTCTGTTTGCCCTTCGCGATCGACCTCAGCATTTCGACGCCCACTCCCGGGCGATTCGGCACCTGCATCGAGAAATAAACGACTTTGCGGATCATGGTTCCTCCTTTCGAGATAGTGCTACTTTACCGATAGCACTGACTGAGGAAACTGGCAAGCGAATTCGCGCCGGGGCTCTCATCCTTCGCCCGGTCCGAGCCGGTATCGCTCCACGAAGCGGCGGTCGATGCGATCCTTCCAGCGCCACACCCAGGCGCCCTCCAGAGCGAGCCGTCCCCAGGAGGCCACGGCGTAGCGATCGCCGCAGCTGATGAGGGCAAGCGAGCGCGAGGGCGGGCGGAAGCGTTCAGGGGCTTCGCCCGCGAGCGCGCGGCGCAGGTTGCGCGCGAGAACCGGCCCCTGCCTCACGGCGAAAACGCCGGATTTCGGCCTGGGCTCGCCGATCACGGTTGCGACATCTCCCGCGGCGAATATCTCCGGGGACGAACGCGATTGCAGCGTGTCGCTCACCGCGACGAAGCCGCGCGCGTCGGTGGCGAGCCCGCTCTGCGCGATCCATGAAGGCGCGCTCGCACCGGTTGCCCATACCGCGGCCTGCGCCTCGACGCGTCCGCCGCCGTCGAGCTCGAGGCCGTTCTTGCCCGCGGCAACCACTTTTCGGCCGATGTGCACCGTGACGCCGCGCTCGCCGAGGATGCGCGCCATTCTGCGGCGCGCGCCGTGTCCGGCGAGGACGGGCAGCTCGCTGAACAGCACGAATTCCGCGGCGACTCCGGCAAGTCCGTGCCGCATGGCGAGCAGCACCTCGATTCCGGCCGCGCCGCCGCCGACCACGGCGATGCGCCGGATCTCGCCCCTCCTCGCCGACTCACGCAAGCGTTCCCAGCCCGCAAGAAACGGTTCGACCGGGCGGACGCGAAGCGCGCGTTCCGCCGCGCCGGACGGATCGCCTGCACTCGACCCGATGTCGAGCGACAGGACGTCGTAGCGAAGACGCTCGCCCCGAGCCGTGGTCACCTCGCGCCGCGCGGGATCGAGGCCGACCGCCGAATCCAGGAGAAAGCGCGCGCCCGCGCGCGCGGCGAGCGCTCCGAGAGCGACGCGGCAATCCTCGGGCCGGTAGTGTCCCGCGACGACGCCGGGAACCATGCCCGAGTAGAAAGCGTGGCGACTCGGACTCAGCAGCGCCAAGCGAACGCCTCCGGCCGGCGTGTCCCCGAAGCTCTTCAGCACGGCGAGATGACTGTGCCCGCCGCCGACGAGAAGCAGCCGTTTCACCTACCGCGCCCGCAATCCTTGCGGCAGACGCTCGAGATCCTCGGGCCGGTCCACGTCCCAAAGAACGGGAAGCTCGCTCGAGCGCCACGAGAGCGTCGCCAAGCGTCTGCGGGTCTCCGCCAGGACCTCCGGTCCTCCCCAAGGAATGTCGCGAAACAGCTCCGGATCAAAGCGCGAAAGCCCGATCAGCGCGTAGCCACCGTCTTCCGCCGGTCCGATCGCGACGTCATCGCCCCGCCCGAGCGCTTGATCGGCATCGCGAAGGTACCGCGGCGATAGGGCCGGGATGTCGCTGCCGACGAGGATCGCGCGCCGGCTGAGCGCGAGCGCCGATTCGAATGCGCGTTGCATGCGCGCGCCCAGATCGCCCTCTCCCTGCGGATGAAGGCTCACCCCGTAATGGCGTTCACAATCGCGGAAGAACGGGTCGTCGGCATCCGGAGCGCACCACAGCTCGACCGGCCCGAGCCGCGAATCCCTCGCCGCGAGAAGGCAGTGCATCACCAGCCGGCGATGCAGCGCGGCGGCACCCGCCTCGCCGAGCGCGGGAATCAGCCGGGTCTTGGCCTCACCCGGCGTGGGCGCCCTGGCGAACACCATCACCCGACAGTCAGTTTCAGCCGCGCTCGCCGTCATAGAAGCGCGCAAGACTCGCCGGCGCGGCGCCGAAGAAAAACGCGAGGCGCAGCCACCCCATCAGCAGCACGGTGCGCACGACCCCGCGCCGCTCCCAGCGGCGGCCCGATGTCACCGCCTTGTCCGCAAGACACAGCGGCCGCGAGAAGCGCTTCAGCGATCGCGACAGGGCGATGTCCTCCATCAGCTCGAGCGGCGGGAAGCGTCCGACGCGCTCGAACGCCTCGCGCCGGACGAAAATGGCCTGATCGCCGGTGGCAATGCCGGTCGCGCGCGAGCGCAGGTTCATGAAAAACGCGATCACGGGAAGCAGGCCGCTCTCGCCCTCGATGCGCACGTCGAACCGCCCCCATGCCCTGCCGCTCGCCGCGAGCCCCTGGAGGATGCGCGCGTCGGCATTTTCCGGAAGGCGCGTGTCGGCGTGAAGGAATAGGAGGACTTCGCCGCGCGCGAGCGCCGCTCCCGCGTTCATCTGGCTCGCGCGACCGCGCGGGGCCGAGGTCACGCGGTCGGCAGTGCGCGCGAGCTCCCGCGTGTTGTCGCCCGAACCGCCGTCGACAACGATCACTTCGTGGCCGCGGTTGCGCAGCGGAGCGAGCCCCGCGAGCACCGTAGTGATGCCTTCCGCCTCGTTCAGCGCCGGGACGATGATCGAAATCTTCAACCGCGCCTCCACGCGTGGAACCTCTCAGCCCACCTGAGCAGGGTTTGCGGGGCGTGCGCTCTCTTCCAGTTGCCCGCCGCGTACTTGTTGGCCTCAGCAAGCGTGGGGTAGATGTGGATGGTGCCGAGGATCTTGTTCAGGCCGATGCCGTGCTTCATCGCCGTGATGAATTCGACGATGAGATCGGCCGCGTGTTCCCCGGCGATCGTCGCGCCGAGGATTCTGTCCCGGCCAGGCGCGGTGAGGACCTTGACCACCCCCGTCGTCTCGCCGTCGGCAATCGCGCGGTCGAGGTCCTCCAGAGGGTAGCTCGTGACGTCGTAAGCGACGTTTTTCTCCTTGGCCTCGGTTTCGTTCAGCCCCACGCGGGCGACCTCGGGATCGGTAAACGTCGCCCAGGGGATCACGGAGTAGTCGGCGCGAAATCTCTTCACGCCGCCGAAGAGCGCGTTCACCGCCGCGTACCAGGCCTGGTGCGAAGCGGTATGCGTAAACTGATACGGGCCGGCGACGTCGCCGCAGGCGTAGATGTTGGGATAAAAGGTCTGCAGGTATTCGTTCGTGCTCACGGTGCGCGCACGGCTCAATTCGATGCCGAGCTCCTCCAGGCCGTACCCCTCGGTATTGGCGACACGCCCGAGCGCGCACAGCAGCTCGTCGAACGGGATGCGGACCTCCTTCCCGCCGTGCTCGCACAAAAGCAGCTTCTGGCCGCCTTCCCGGTCTACGCGCACCGCCTTGTGATCGGCGCGGACGTCGATGCGCTCCTCGCGGAACTGCCGCGCGACCATTTCGGAGATCTCCGCGTCTTCCCGGGTCAAGATGCGCGGAAGCATCTCGACCTGCGTCACGCGCGATCCGAACCTCGCGAAGCACTGGGCGAGCTCGCAACCGACCGGCCCTCCCCCGAGGACGACCAGCCGCGGCGGCAACGCCCTCAAGGCCCACACCGTGTTCGAGGTCAGGCAGCCGGCCTCGGCGAGTCCCGGGATCGGCGGCACGAAGGGCCGCGCGCCCGCGGCGATGACGATCGCCCGCGTGGTGAGCGTGCGCACGCCGGCCGCGGTCTTCACCTGCACCGTCCAGGGGGAGGTGATTTTCGCCTCGCCTTTGAGGCACTCGACGCCGAGCCGGGTGTAGCGCTCGACCGAGTCGTGCGGTTCGACGGTCCTCACCACGCGCTGCACGCGTTCCATGACCTCGGCGAAATCGAACTCGACCTGCATCGACTTGAAGCCGAATTCGCGTGCGCGCTTCGCCTGCGCGACGAGCCGCGCCGACTTGATCAGGGCCTTGGAGGGCACGCAGCCCGTGTTGAGACAGTCCCCGCCCATCTTGTCCTTCTCGATCAGGGTCACTTTCGCCTTGACCGCGGCCGCGATGTAGGCCGACACCAGACCGGCGGAACCCGCGCCGATCACGACGAGGTTGCGGTCGAATCTGGCCGGCTTCGGCCATCTCGCCAGCCGCCGGCGCGCCTTGAAGGCTTCGACGGCGTGCTTGGCAATGAGCGGAAAAATGCCGAGCAGCACGAGCGAGCCGATCAGCGCCGGGGAGAGAATCCCCGAGAGCGATTTGACGGCAGCCAGCTGGGTGCCCGCGTTGACGTACACGATCGTGGCGGGAAGCATGCCGATCTGGCTCACCCAGTAGAACGTGCGGGTCCGGATCGGCGTGAGCCCCATGAGGAGATTGACCAGCACGAACGGAACCACCGGCGCGAGCCGCAAGGCAAACAAGTAGAACGCACCCTCTTTCGCCAGGCCGGCATCGATTGCCCGCAACCGGTCGCCGAACCGACTGCGCACCGCTTCACGAAAAAGAAACCTGGAGGAGAGAAAAGCGAGCGTTGCGCCTATGCTCGAGGCGAACGACACGATCAGCGTCCCCCATAAGAGGCCGAATATCGCACCGACCGCGAGCGACAGAATGGCCGCCCCGGGCACGGACAGGCCGGTGACGGCGACGTAGATGAGGAAGAAGATTCCACCTGCGGCGAGCGGATTCGCCCGTCGGAATTCCTCGATTGCCGATTGCTTCGACTTGAAGTATTCGAGTTGGAAATACTGCCCGAGGTCGAGCGCGAAAAACGCGGCGATCAGGCCAAGGATTAGGGCCGCGACGAGCAGCCGGCGACGCGACATGGTGCGCGCCGCTTCAGGCCGCGCGCGAGAGCGCGCCCGTCCGCACGGCCTGTTCCACCTCGTAACCCGGGCCGGAAGCGATGCGCTTGCGATAAGAGAGCGCGGCGGGCGAGCCTGCGGGCCAGACGCGGTCGAATCGCGCCATCCACGCTCCGTAGTCATAGCGCACGGGCACGGCTTCGACGACCGTCGTTCCGAGCCGCGCGCCGTAGAGCGCCTGCGCCGAGGGCGTGCTCGCGATGCGCGTCGCGAGACCGAAATGCGTATCGCGGAAATTCGGCATTCCGGCCGCGCCGTTGTTCACGATGAGCGCGTTCCCGCGCGGCGTGGCGAAGTCCTGCATCACCGGCAGGCAGGTATGGGTGCAGGCGAAGATGTCGACGCCGGATCCGGCGAGCAGCGCCCTCGTGCGTTCGGGACGCTCGCGCAGCGCCTCCTGCGAGAACTGCCAGCCGGCGAGCGATTCGGCGTCCCCATGCACGATGCCGATTCGCAGGCCCGCGATTTCCGCGACGAGGTGCATGGGCAGGACAGCGAGGCGCTCGCGCAATTCCGGATACGCGCCTGCGGTCCCGCGCAAGCGCCTGAGAATCTCGTTCGAGCGCTCCACTTCGGCTTCGCCCACCCATTCCGGATAGGCGCAGCCGCAGCCCGCGCCGGAATCCTCGCCGGCGATCTCGGTCTCCACGTTGCCGCGCAGGGCCGCGTGCCGAAGGACGGTGTCGTTGACGCCTTCGAACTCCGCCGGGTCGACGTTGAACCAGTTGAAATCGCCGTTGAAGACGAGCGTCGCGCCCTCCCGCCGCGCCATGGCAAGGACCGCTTCGAGCGCGAAGGGATTCCCGTAGAGTCCGCCAACGATGTAGAGCGATTGCGCCTTTAGGTCCGCGGCCCGCGAGAAAACCGCGGGCGAGTAACGGTAGTGGCGCGGACAGGACCGACCGGGCCGCGTACTAGCCATTGAGCGCGCCGCCGCAGCTCGAGCCCTGCCCGGCGGTGCAGCCGAAGCAGTGGTCCTTCACCGCGATCGGATTCCCTGCGAGATCGCGCCCGATGAGATCGGCGAGCTTCGCTCTGGGCCGACCCGCGATCCTGAGCGGCAGTCCGAGCATCTGGTTGAAATCGCAATCGTAGACGTAGCCCTGCCAATCCACCGAGATCAGAGTGCGGCACATCACGGCACCGAGATTCTCCTCGCGGAAGGATTCCTGCAGCATCTTCATGTAGGCGTTGAATTGGCCCTTGGAGATGAGCGTCGAGCCGAATCGGGCGATCGGCATGTTGGCGAGCGTGTAGAGCCGGTCGAAGCGGATGCCGAAGCGCTCGCCGAGCACCCGCTTGTAGTCGGCTTCGAGCTTTTCCTGCGCGGGCGGCAGCGATGGTCCCTGAGGGTTATACACGAGACAGAGCGACAAACCCGAGCCCGATTCGCCGTAGCCGAGCGCGTTGAGACGCTGGAGCGCACGAATGCTCGTCCCGTACACGCCCTTGCCGCGCTGCCTGTCGACCAGCTCCTCGGTGTAGCAGGGAAGCGAGGCGATGATCTCGACCCCCTGGGCGGCGAGGAACTCCGCCAGATCCTCCTGGCCGGGCTCTTCGAGAACGGTGAGATTGCAGCGGTCGATCACGTGCGCTCCGAGCGCGCGGGCGCTCGTCACCAGTTCGCGGAAATGCGGGTTCAGCTCGGGCGCGCCGCCGGTGATGTCGAGCGTGCCGACGCCCGAAGCCTCGAGGTAGCGCAGCACCGTGTGCATCGTCTCCCGGTCCATCTGCTCGGTGCGCGTGGGGCCCGCGTTGACGTGGCAGTGCACGCAGGTCTGGTTGCATTTGTAGCCGAGGTTGACCTGAAGCGTCTCGAGACGCTCGCGGCGTATCGCGGGAAAGTCCGACACTTCGAGGAGGGGGAGCGTCGCGTGCACCGGGCTGTTCTCCTTCTCCTCTATCCGGCACCGGCGAGCTGCACCGACGGGCACTTTACCGAACCGTAGGAACAAAACACGCAGCAATCGCCTGCCTTGGGGCGGAGCACAACGCCGCAGCCCGTGCACTCGTAGAAAAACTGGCAGGCGTCGGTCGGCATTTTCTCGCGTTTTGGATGGCCGCAGTTCGGGCAGGTTATCACCGACTCGAGGATCGGGTTCGGCGTCGCAATCTTCTCTAGGTAAGGTTTCATACGCGAGCTGGGCGAGCGGCGGTTCAACGGATGGCGTGATACATTACCGGCTCCCCAAAAACTGCGCTCGCTCATGGGTCACCGCCTGACGAAGATCTACACCCGCACCGGTGACGGCGGCGAAACCGGTCTTGGCGACGGCTCGCGCGTTCGAAAGGACAGCCCGCGCGTCGTCGCCCTCGGCGAGATCGACGAGCTCAACTCGGTGATCGGCGTGCTCGCCGCCGAGCCGATGCCGGAGAAAATCCATGGGATCCTGGAGAGCATCCAACACGATCTGTTCGACCTCGGCGGCGACGTTTCGATCCCCGGGCGCACAACGATGACCGACGGCCAGGTCGTGCGGCTCGAGACGCTTCTCGACGAACTCAACTCCACGTTGCCCCGGCTCAAGGAATTCATTCTTCCGGGAGGGACGCGCGCCGCGAGTCTCGTGCACCTCGCGCGCACGGTGTGCCGGCGCGCAGAGCGCTCGATAGTCGCCCTGTCGTCCACGGAAAAGGTCGCCGACCCGGCGCGGGTCTACCTGAATCGGCTATCGGACCTGCTCTTCGTTCTCGGCCGCGCGCTCAACCGCGAGGGCGGCCGCGGCGACGTGCTGTGGCAGCAGGGCAAGAACCGGTAATGCCGCACCAACGTCCGAGCTCAGCGGGAACCAAGGACAGATAGCTGCCGCTTGGTGCACGCAACCAGCGGCACGTTTCAGGAACCGCGTTATTCGATGGCCTTGATCAAATAGTCGTAGGGTTTCCCGATGGTGTCCCAAAACTTGTCTATCTTTGCCGCCGTTTGCTTGCTCACGGCGCTCTGTATCAAAAGCGAGGTGCAGTATATAAAAACCAATGGGAAGATGGCGACGCAGATGAAACCTATAGCCAGGATCATAAAAACCTGATGACGAATGAGCTTACCCATGATCGTTAAATCCTCCGTTAGTTGCCGGGGCTTCCCGGCGTTCAGGCCTCGACGAACGCCTCCTCGCGCTTCTTGCGCACCACCGGGGCCACCACGATGAGCAGCAGGAATGCCGCGATCAGCAGCATGGTGAGGCTGATCGGGCGCTGGAAGAATACCGTCGCGTCGCCGCGCGAGAGCAGCATCGCCCGGCGCAGATTCTCCTCCATCAGCGGCCCGAGGATGAAGCCCAGGATCAGCGGCGCCGGTTCGCACTCAAGCTTCACCCAGATATAGCCGACCACGCCGAAAGCCGCCGTCTGCATCACGTCGAACGGGCTGTTCGAGAGGCTGTACACGCCGACGCCGCAGAACAGCAAGATCGCCGGATACAGCATCCGGTAGGGCACGGTGAGCAGCTTGATCCACATGCCGATCAACGGCAAATTGAGGATGACCAGCATCAGGTTGCCGATCCACATCGAGGCGATCATTCCCCAGAAAAGCTGCGGCCGTTCGGTCATCACCTGCGGCCCGGGCGCGATGCCCTGGATCATCATCGCGCCGATCATCAGCGCCATCACCGGGTTGGAAGGAATGCCGAGCGTGAGCAGCGGGATGAAGGAGGTCTGCGCGCCGGCGTTGTTGGCCGACTCGGGCGCCGCCACTCCCTGAATCGCGCCTTTGCCGAAGTTGGCGGAATTCTTGGAGACCTTCTTCTCAAGCGTGTAGGCAGCGAAGGACGCAAGCAATGCACCACCGCCCGGTAAAATGCCGAGGAAAGAGCCGAGCGCGGTGCCGCGCAGTATCGAAGGCGCGGAGTCCCTGATGTCCTGCCAGGTCGGCAGCAGGCCCGTGACCTTCTTGGTGAAAACCTCGCGCTGCTCTTTTTGCTCGAGGTTGTTGATGATCTCGGCAAAGCCGAACACGCCCATAGCGACCGAGACGAAGCCGATGCCGTCGGAGAGCTCCGAGACGCCGAAGCTGAAGCGCGCCACGCCGGAGTTGACGTCGGTGCCGACGAGACCCAGCAGCAGGCCGAGAATCACCATCGCGATCGCCTTGATGAGCGAGCCGTGGGCAAGCACAGTCGCCGCGATCAGCCCGAGCACCATCAGCGAGAAATACTCCGCCGGGCCGAATTTCAGCGCGACTTCCGCGAGCGGCGGCGCGAACAAAGCGATGATCACGGTGGAGACGCAGCCGGCGAAAAACGAGCCGATCGCGGCGATGCCGAGCGCCGGCCCCGCCCTGCCCTGGCGCGCCATCTGGTAGCCGTCGAGGCAGGTCACGACCGATGAAGATTCGCCCGGCAGGTTGATCAGGATCGAGGTGGTCGATCCGCCGTACTGCGCTCCATAGTAGATGCCGGCAAGCATGATCAGCGCTGAGGTAGGGTTAAGCGTAAAAGTGACCGGCAGCAGCATGGCGATGGTCGCCACGGGGCCGATGCCGGGCAGCACCCCGATCAGCGTGCCGAGGACCACCCCCATGAAGCAGTAAAACAGGTTCTGAAGGGAGAGCGCGACGGTGAAGCCCAGGCCGAGATTGGAAAAGAGCGCTTCCATCGCCGTTACTCTAAGAATGCCGGCCAGATATTCATCGGCAGCCCCAGTCCCTTGACGAAGGCGTAGACCGCGAAAATCGCCAGTGCCACGAACAGAATCGTCACTTCCTTCACCTTGAATTCATGCCCGCCCCACGCGCTGCCGAAGATGAGGGCGCCTGTCGCGAGCACGAGTCCGAGCGGTTTCAGCAGGTAGCCGAACAGGACCACGGAAAAGAGGATCACCCACAGCGATCTCGGCCCGAAAGCGGCGAAGAGCAGCCCGATTGCGAGCCCCGCAAGCAGCTCGTGGGCGATCTGCACCATCGCTCCTGCGTCGCGCAGCGGCTGGGTGTAAAAGGCGATGACCCCCAGGATCAGCCCGCCGACGACAAACCAGAGACGAAACGGAAACACGGCCAGCGGATGGGCTACCTTCGACACAAACGCCCGGAAGAAGATGGCAGCGCCGAGCACCGCGAGCATCCCTCCGAGCACCGTCGGAAAATACGCCGGCCCCATGCGCACCGCGTTTCCCATCGCGTAGTTCTGGGATATAAGCATGAAGGCGAGCCCGAACGCGATGAACATCACCCCGGCCCAGAAATCCTTGCCGTTCGTTATCTTCATTTCGCCACCCCTCCGCCTCTCCGGCCAACTATTGTGCCACAGGTCCTTCGGCCGGTATGACCCCCTGATCAAGTCTTTTCGCGATCCATGTAGGCGAGCAGCCTGGAGCTGGTCTGACGCAGCCGCTGCGACAGCATAAGCACCAGTTCCATGAGGATTTTCGCCCCGAGCGTTGTCTGCTCCAGAATGATGCGCGCCAGGCTGTCGCGCGACAGCACCGCGATCATGCAGGACTCCGCGGCGATGCAGCTCGCAAAGCGCGGCTCGCCGTCGATCATCGACATTTCGCCGAACGACTGCCCCGGCGCGATCAATGCAATCAGCCGCGGAGCGTTCCACCGGTCCTGCTTGAACACTTCGATTCGACCTTCGATGAGAAAACCCATGAAATCGCCCGCGTCACCTTCGCGGATGATTTCGACGCCCGGGCTGGCGCGGTAGACCTGCATGAACTGGCTCAACACGCGGATTTCCGTCAGATTGAAAGTTTCGAAAAGCGGCGAGAACGTGATGAGGCCGTGAATCCTGCCGGCGAATTGCATGGGATCGCCCAGCGACTCCAGCTTTTCTAGCCGGGCCCTTTCCGCGGTTTCTGCCATCTTCGGACTTGCCTCGGTGAAGCCGTCGCCCGCGGGCCCGTCGTCCCGCATCTCGCGCCGGTGACGGGCGAGATTATGCCCAAACACCGTACCGATCACAAATCTTGCAGCACCCTGACGCAGCCCGAAATCAGCCGGCAAGGACCCATCCGGTCGCACCCAGCCACCCCGCGGTCGCCGCGATCAGGTGCGGATTGCGCAGCATCTCCCAGGCGGGATCACCGCCGCCCCCCTTCGTGTACACGAGTTGCAGATACCGAAACAGGCCGTACAACACGAACGGAAACGTGAGAAAGAGCCGGTTGGTGCCATGCAGCGCTATGGTGTTCGGGTCGACCGTATACAGCGCGTAGCCGAGCGCGGCGCAGGCGACGCTGACCGCGATCAGGCAATCCAGCAGCGCCATGCTGTAGCCGTCGACGGCGACACGATGTCCGCCCCCTGAATTCGCGGGGCCGGTGACTGCGAGCAGCTCGGCCCGCCGTTTGCAGAAGCCGAGAAACAGCGTGAGCATCAGCCCGCAGAGCAGCAGCCAGTTCGACGGAGCAATGCCGATTCCCGCGGTACCTGCGAGGATGCGCAGTATGAATCCGCCGGCGATCATGAATACATCGAGAATCGCCACGCGCTTGAGCCCGGCGCTGTATCCGATGTTGAGTGCGACATAGGCGGCGGCGATCAGCAGCACCGACAGCGAGACGACGGCCGCGAGCGCGAGCCCGCCCAGCGCGAGGGCGATGCATAGCGCGATGGGGGCGCCCACGCCGATCTCGCCCCGCGCCAGCGGCCTTTCGCGCTTGTGCGGATGCAGGCGGTCGGCGTCCCGGTCGGCGATGTCGTTGAGGATGTACACCGCGCTCGAGACCAGACAGAAGGCGGCGAACAGGACAAGCACTTCCGCGACGAGCCTTGCGTCGCTCCATCCGTGGCTGAAAACCACACCGATGAAAAGGAACCCGTTCTTGATCCACTGGTATGGGCGCATCAGGCGGATGAGGGCACTCGTCATCGGGTCAGTCCTTTGCAGGGCAGGTCGGCGCGCCCAGATAGCGCTCGCAGAAATAGCAGTGTCCCTGCGGCAAGTACCAGGGAATGGCGTAGTAACGCTGTTGCAGCGGCTTCAGTATCTTCTCCCGGTACGCGGCGAAATCGAACCCGCGGCCGAGGACCACATGAAAGGTCGCGCCGGCCGGTGAGATCGTCCGGTATTCGACGGAGCGGAAATAGGGCCGGTAATCGGCGTCTTCCGGAGAGGTCTTGCGCAGAATCAGAATGTCCCTGCCGTCCAGCCCCCTGAAATCGGTCAGGATGTCGTCGTGTCTCGCGTGCGAGGATGCGGGGCCGAATACGACCACATGCCGGCGCGCATGAAAGGACGCGACTGCCGACATCGAGTATCCGTCGGTGGCGAAATCGAATTCCACCTCGTAGGGTTTCAGCTCCCGGAGGATTTCAGGCATGCGGACGTGATACACGATGCCGTCGTAGAAACGGGTGCTCTTCCAGGTGTCGAGTGGCAGCATCGCCGCGGCGACGATCGCGACGACGTGGAGGGCGCTGAATGCCCCGAGGTAGAGTACCGAGCGCCGCAACTGCTCGCGCGACAGCAACCACCCCGCCGCGACGAAAAAGAAAGGCACGAAGGCCAGCATCCAATGCAAGCCGATCAGCTTGACCGCGGAGAGCGCGGCGAAGAATCCGAAGGGGAGCGCTAGGACGACGACGAAAAATCGCGTCGCCGGCTCGTCGAGCGCGGCGGCAACGCGCCCGCGCTCTTTTGCGAGCTGCCACAAGGCGACCGGGCTGAGCAGGTAGAGCACCGAGACGACGTAGATGAGCGGCGTCTTCCAGGACCAGCCCGCGGTGTCGTGCCGGTTGTAGAGGTTGAACATCAGGTTCGCCCAGCAATGCTCGTAATTCCACCATAGGTTGACGGCGGCGAACGGAAGCGAACACAGCACGACGAGCGCAAGCGCGCGCCAGTCGCGCTGCCCGCGCGGGGAAAGCGCAACATGAACTACGTAGGCCAGTCCCAACAGGACCGCGAAATACTTCGAAAGAAACGCCAGCCCGAGAAATACGCCGGCGAGCGCGTGCCGGCCGGCTGAGCGCCGGACGATCCCCAGCCAGAAGGCGAACGCCGAGGCGAAGCAAAAGAAAATGAGCGGCGTGTCGGTGGTGATGAAGACGCTCCAGACGTTGGCGGGCAGCAGCATGAAGGCGAGCGCGGCTAGCGCCGCCTTCGTTTCGTCCGCGCGGCGCAGCACGACGTAGATTCCCGCTGCGAGCGCGAAGGGCAGCAGGGTCACCGGCAGCCGCAGCACCCATTCGGCGCGCGACAGCTTGAGCAGAAGGGCGAGCAGCCAGCCGATCATTGGCGGATGATCGTAATAGCCGTAGTCTGGAAACGCGCCCCAGTCGACGAAATAGGCTTCGTCGCCGGTGAAGGGAAAGACCGCGGACAGCCAGAGCTTGAACGCGAGGACCAGCGCAGCGGCTCCCCAGAAAACCGGGGACAGACCACCTTTATTGCCCGATCCTGGGTCGCCGGTTTCCTTGGCTCGATGAAAAAACGTGGTCTGTCCCCGGTTGTTGCTAGGATTCTTCGGCTTTCACCAGCCGGCGCTTGCGGACCGCCTCTGCGAGATTCTTGAGCAGCGGAACGCTGTCCTCCAAGCCGATGCAGGCATCGGTGATGCTCTGGCCGTATATCAGCGGTTTTCCCGGAACCAGGTCCTGGCGTCCCGCCTTGAGGTGAGATTCGACCATGAGGCCGATGACGCGGTCTTCGCCGGCGGCGACCTGGCGCGCGACCTCGCGCGCGACGTCGATCTGGCGCTGATACATCTTCTGGCTGTTCGAGTGACTGCAATCGACCATCAGGCGCTGCTCGAGCCCGGAGGCGGCCAGCTCCTTGGCAGCGGCGTCGACGCTCGCCGCGTCGTAGTTCGGGTGCCTGCCCCCGCGCAGGATGATATGGCAGTCCTCGTTGCCGTTGGTCGAGACGATGGCGGAGTGCCCCTCCTTGGTCACCGAAAGGAAATGGTGGGGCGTGCGCGCGGCTTTAAGCGCGTCGACCGCGATGCGCACATTGCCGTCGGTGCCGTTCTTGAAGCCGACTGCGCACGACAGCCCGGAGGCGAGCTCGCGATGGACTTGCGATTCCGTGGTGCGTGCGCCGATCGCGCCCCAGCTCACCAGGTCCGCGTAGTACTGCGGCGAGATCATGTCGAGAAATTCATTGCCTGCGGGAAGCCCCAGCTCGTTGACTTCCAGGAGGAACTGGCGCGCCAAGCGCAGTCCCTTGTTGATATTGAAGCTGCCGTCGAGGTCCGGATCGTTGATCAGCCCCTTCCAGCCCACGGTCGTGCGGGGCTTCTCGAAATAGACGCGCATGACGATGACGAGGTCCCGCTCGAATTCCTTTTTGACTTCGACCAGGCGTCGCGCGTATTCCAGGCCCGCCTTGGGATCGTGCATCGAGCACGGCCCGATGATGACGAGAACCCTGTCGTCCGACCCGTGAAGGAGGCGGTGAATCGCCTGCCGTGTGTTATAGGTCAGTTCCTCGGTTTTCTCCGAGCAGGGAAATTCCCGCAGCAGGTGCGCGGGCGGCGCGAGTTCTTTGATCTCCCGGATTCTGACGTCGTCGACTTTGAAGTGCATGGCTGTCGCCGGTGGCGGGTATTCTCTAAGAAGCTGAAAAGTTTGAATTTTACCCGAATAAACCCGGTGCAGCCGGCCGCGGCGCCCTTCGTATCGATGCGGCGAATGCACAGACAACAGCGTTTCGAGCGTTACCTCCGACCGCCAAAAAAGTCACACCGTTGGCAGACGCCGTGCGAGAGTGCCAGAACTGCAGGTCAACGCCGCGAAACCGTAGTCCGTTGAAGGTGTCAGACGGATTGTGGGCCCCGTTCTTGCATGATAAGTTGTGTCCGCGTGGAGACAACCAGATGACGACAGCAGCGGTCAACATCCCGATCGGAGGATTCAAGGATGTCTATGACGTCGCGGAAGTCGACCGCGCGTTGCAGGACCTTTCCTCTTCGGCGAACGATGCGCTGAAGTCCACCTACGAAAAGATGATCAAGGCGGGCGGCACCCGCCTCACGGTGAAGCCCTCGGGGATCCCGGCGATGGAGAGTCTCTACGACGAGCTTCCCAACTTCGCGGAAGTCCTCGACGACGTTAAGAAGCACATCGCGCTGTGCGCTTCGTCCAACGACTGCCTGGAGTTGCCGCCGATGCTTCTGCTCGGAGAGCCGGGAATCGGCAAGACCTATTTCGGCCGGCGCCTGTCGCAGCTCCTGTCCACGGGTTTCGGCCTGTGCTCGATGAGCTCGATGACCGCGGGCTGGGTCATCTCCGGAGCTTCGTCGCAATGGAAGAACGCCAAACCCGGAAAGGTATTCGAGACCATTCTGAACGGCACCTACGCCAACCCGGTGATCATGGTCGACGAGCTCGACAAGGCGAGCGGCGGCAATCAGTACGATCCGCTGGGCGCGCTGTACATGCTGCTCGAGCGCGACACGGCGGCGGAGTTCGTGGATGAGTTCGTCGAGATTCCGATCGATGCCTCGGGCGTGGTGTGGATCGCCACTGCAAACGAAGAATCCAAAATCCCGGATCCGATCCTCAATCGCATGAACGTCTACGCGGTCGGGTCGCCCGACCGGGACGGCTCGGCCCGCATCGCGCAGGCGATCTACGGCGAGATTCGCGGCAGCCACGACTGGGGCAAGGACTTTCCCGAAGGGCTCGCGCAGGAGGTGCAGGATCGGATCGCGGAGCTCTCGCCCCGGGAAATGCACCGCGCCATCATGAACGCGTTCGGCAACGCAAAGCTTGCGGGCCGCGACGAAATCGACGTCTCCGACATCGGCGATGCCCGGTCGCCGAAAAAGCAGCGGATCGGATTTTAGACGACCGACCGCGCCGTTAAAGCCGCTGCTCCACCCACTGACGCACCGAATCTAGGGCTGCCGGAACTTTTGCGGGTTCGGTGCCGCCCGCCTGCGCCATGTCGGGCCGGCCGCCACCCTTGCCGCCCACCTGCTGGGCTACAAAGTTGACCAGCTCGCCGGCCTTGAGCTTGGTGGTGAGGTCCGCGGTCACGCCTGCGATGAGGCTCACCTTTCCCCCTTCGGTCGAGCCGAGCACGATCGCAGCGGATTTCAGCTTATCCTTCAACCTGTCGAGCGTTTCACGTAGGGTCTTCGGATCGGCGCCGTCGAGCGAGGCCGCGAGCACCTTGATGCCCTTGACCTCCACGGCCCGCGCCGCCAGGTCTTCGCCCTGGCTCGATGCGAGCTTCGACTTCAAGCGCGCGAGCTCCTTTTCCAGCGCCCTTTTCTCCTCGCGCTCCGCCTTGAGCTTTTCCTTCAATGCGTCGCCCGACGCCTGATAGAACCCCTCGACGAAATGCCGCTCGTCTTCGATTGCCTGCACCCAGGCGAGCGCGCCCTCGCCGGTGGTCGCCTCGACGCGGCGCACGCCCGCCGCCACGCCGCCCTGGGACGTGATCTTGAAAAAGCCGATGTCGCCGGTGCGGGCGACGTGCGTGCCGCCGCACAGCTCGCGCGAGGAGCCGATGTCCAGTACGCGCACCTCGTCGCCGTACTTCTCGCCGAACAAGGCCATGGCACCGCTTTTCACCGCGTCGTCGAACTTCATGATGCGCGCCGAAGTCGCCTCGTTTCTGAGAATTTCCGCATTGACCATCGCTTCGATGCGACGGATCTGCTCATCGGTCATAGCCGCGTCGTGCGAAAAGTCGAAGCGCGTCTTGTCGGCGTCCACGAGCGAGCCTTTTTGCTGCACGTGCGGCCCCAGCACCTCGCGCAGCGCCTTGTGCATCAGATGAGTGGCCGAGTGATTGCGCATGGTACGCGCGCGCCGCGGCGCGTCTACGCGCGCCACCACCCTGTCGCCCACGGCGAGCCGGCCGGTCGCGAGCGCACCGTGATGGCCGAACACCTCGGACTGGATTTTCTGCGTGTCGGAAACGATGAAAGTGCCGCCCGCGGCGACGATCTCGCCCGCGTCGCCCACCTGGCCGCCCGATTCGGCGTAGAACGGCGTCTTGTCCAGCACGACGATGGCGGCTTCGCCCGCCGCGATGGCCGGCACCGAAGTCCCCTCCCGGTAGAGGGCCGCCACTTTGGCGTCTTCGAGTGCAAGCGTGTCGTAGCCGCGGAATTCCGTCGCGCGGCCGGAATACTCGACGCCCGCGTCCATCTTGAACTTGCCCGCGGCGCGGGCGCGCTCGCGCTGGCGTTGCATCGCCGCTTCGAATCCCGCGTGGTCGATCATGATGCCGCGCTCGCGCGCCATGTCCGCAGTCAGATCGACCGGGAAACCGAAGGTGTCGTAGAGCTGGAACACGGTTTCGCCGTCGAGCATGCGGTCTTCGCGATGCAGCGCGCCCTCCAGCACCTTCATGCCGTTCTCCAGCGTCTCGGCGAAGCGCTCCTCCTCCGCTTTGAGCACCTGGGTGACGCGCTCCTTCGCCCGCGACAGCTCGGGATAGGCCTCGCCCATCACGCGCGACAGGTCCGCGACGAGGCGGTGGAAGAAAGGCTCGGTGCGTCCGAGCTTGTAGCCGTGGCGGATGGCGCGGCGGATGATGCGGCGAAGCACGTATCCGCGTCCTTCGTTTCCCGGTATGACGCCGTCCACGACAAGAAACGCGCACGCACGGATGTGATCGGCGATCACGTTCAGCGAATTGTTCGCGAGGTCTTTCGTCCCCGTCTCCCGCGCCGCAGCGCGTATCAGGTCCCGGAACAGGTCGATCTCGTAGTTCGAGTGCACGCCCTGGAGAACGGCTGCGATCCGCTCCAGGCCCATCCCCGTGTCCACGCAGGGTTTGGGCAGGGGCGTCATCGCGCCTTTGTCGTCCCGATTGAACTGCATGAAAACGAGATTCCAGATCTCGATGTAGCGATCGCCTTCGTCCTCGCCCGAGCCGGGCGGGCCGCCCGGGATCCCGGGCCCGTGGTCGTAGAAGATTTCGCTGCAGGGACCGCAGGGGCCCGTGTCGGCCATCTGCCAGAAGTTGTCGCTCTGGTACTTCGGGCCTCCCGGCTTGTCGCCGATGCGGATGCAGCGCCCTTTCGGCACGCCGATCTCCTTCGTCCAGAGATCGTAGGCTTCGTCGTCCTCGTGGTACACCGTCGTCCACAAGCGTTCCGGCGGCAGCTTGTACACCTTGGTCAGCAGGTCCCAGGCATAGCGGGTCGCGTCGCGCTTGAAGTAATCGCCGAATGAAAAGTTGCCGAGCATCTCGAAGAACGTGTGGTGGCGCGCGGTGTAGCCGACGTTCTCCAGATCGTTGTGCTTGCCGCCCGCGCGCAGACACCGCTGCGCGGTCGTGGCGCGCTTGTAGGCCCGGGTTTCCCTGCCGAGAAACACGTCCTTGAACTGCACCATGCCCGAGTTGGTGAAAAGCAGCGTGGGATCGTTTGCCGGAACGAGCGGGCTCGAGGCGACGACCGCGTGGCCGCGCTCTTCGAAGAACTTCAGAAACTCTGCCCTGATTTCGGACGATTTCATTAAATCCTGAGACAACTCTTGGAAGCGCCTGATTTTCGCCCGATTCATCGGCTCGTGCAACGAGTCTTCCGTATTGAGTTAAGCTTAGCGCGTCATGCTGGGACGGGTACTGAAGGATCTATTCGCGTCGAAAGTCCGCTTGCGGCCCGGGCCGACCGCCTTCGAAGCCGGGGTGGAGGCGTACGAGGCGGGCAAGCTTGCTGCCGCCGCAGAGCATTTTGCCGGCACGCTGCGCGCAGAACCCGAACACGTTCGGGCGCACACCTACGCGGGCGGGATCGATTTGCGGACGAGACGCTTCCGCGAGGCGCTCGAACATTTCGAGCGCGCCCGCATGCTCGACCCGCAGAATGCCGAGTGCCATTTCGGCGCGGCCGTGGCGCACCGGGAGTTGGGCGCGAACGAGGCCGCGCGCGAATGCTGCGAAACAGCGCTCGCGCTCGACCCCGGGCTGCAGCCCGCACACGGCTTCCTCGCGAGCCTCAACTTTCCCGGGCCCTTGTACCTCGAGATCATCGCGATGTTCCATTCGCACCTGCGTCCGCGCACTTACCTGGAGATCGGCGTCGAGACCGGCCAATCGATCGCGCTCGCGCGGCGGGAAACGCGCGCGATCGGTATCGACCCCGAACCCAAGATCACAGAGCGGCTCGCTCCCAGCACGAGCATACATGCCACCACGAGCGACGAGTACTTCGCCGCTCACGACGTGCGAGCGGAATTCGGCGGCTTGCCTATCGATCTCGCTTTCATCGACGGGATGCACCGATTTGAATTCGCACTGCGCGACTTCATGAATATCGAGAAGCACAGCACGCCACGGTCGACGATATTGATTCACGACTGCTACCCCTTGTCGCGCCACACCGCTGAACGAGAGCGCCGAACTACCTTCTGGAGCGGCGACATATGGCGGCTCGTCCTCCTCTTGAGGAAATATCGCCCCGACCTGAGCGTGAAAGTGATCGGCACGGCGCCGACCGGCCTGGGCGTGGTGCGCAGTCTCGACCCCGGTTCGAGCTTCCTGCGAGAGAACTACGACGCCATCGTCGGGGAGTATCTGGCGCTCGACTACTCGGTGCTCGACGCAGGCAAGGCCGGATTGCTCGCGCTGTATCCCAACGACTGGGAGAAGGTGAAGGCGATTCTGCAGTAAGACTCCCCGCGGGCTCAATACAGCATGCCCACGACCGAGCCCGCGACACAGGTCGCGAGCGTTCCAGAGAGGATTGTCTTTCCGCCGAGGGACACGATCTCGTCCCGGCGCTCGGGCGCCATGGTCGCGAGACCCCCGATCATGATGCCGAGGCTGCCGAAATTGGCGAAGCCGCACAGGGCATAGGTCATCATGAGTCGGCTGCGGGGGCTGAGCGCGCCCTCGGGGAGCTTCGCGAGATCGACGTAGGCGAGCAACTCGTTGAGCACGGTCTTCGTACCCATCAACGCACCCGCCGTCGTCGCCTCCGCCCACGGAATGCCCATGATCCAGACAAGAGGCGCCAATGCGATGCCGAACAGGCGCTGCAGCGTGACCGGAGCACCTGCGACCTCCGGTAGCAGCGCCAGAACCTGGTTGGCGAGGCTCACCAGTGCCACCAGCACCAGCAGCATCGCGACGATGTTGACGAGGAGCTGCGCCCCGTCGACCGTCCCGCGGGTCACCGCGTCCATGCTCGAGGTCGCGGCCTGGGACACGAGCTTTCCCTCCGTGGCCGACGCCTTCCCCGGAACCATGAGCACCGAGATCGCGATCGCCGCCGGAGTGCTGATGATCGAGGCGATCAGGATGTGCCCCAGCGCGTCGGGGATCGCCTTCGAAAGGATGCTCGCATAGAGCGCCATCACGGTGCCGGCGACGGTCGCCATGCCGCAGCTCATGAGAATGAAGAGCTCACCGCGGCTCATGTTCCGGATATAGGGCTTGACGACCAGGGGGGCCTCGACCATGCCGACGAATACGTTCGCCGCAGAGGACAAGCCGATCGCGCCGCCGACACCCATCGTCTTTTCCAGGACGAGCGAAAAACCCCGCACGATCCAGGGCAGCACCCGCCAATGAAACAGCAGCGCCGACAAGGCGCTCACCACGAGCACCAGCGGCAGCGCCCGGAACGCGAGCACGAAGCTCGCGCCGGGATAGGTTTCGGCGAAAGGCAGCGGTCCGCCCCCGAGAAAGCCGAACACGAACGCGGTCCCGTCCCGCGTTGCCTTTTCAAGCGCGTCGAGCGCGCCGTTCAAGGCGAGAAAAACGTCCTTGGCGTAGGGCGCCTTCAACAGCACCAGCCCCAACCCGAAGGTCAGCAGCATGCCGGCGATGACCGGCCGCCAGGCGACGGTTCTGCGGTCCTCGCTCACAGCCCAGGCGAGGGCATGCAGGAGGAAAAACCCGACTAGACTGTGAACGACGAACCCTGCCTCCATTTCCCGTCTCGCAGCCGGTCAGGCGAGGCTCACGCCGAGGAGCGCGCCGACTAGGTAGGTGACCGCCCCCGCGCCGCCGCCTATCGCGAGCATGCGCAGGCCGTCGCGCACCGCGCTGCGGCCCGTGAAGAGGCTGATCATCGAGCCGACCCCGAACAAAGCGCCCGCGGTCAGGGCGACCGCCGCGACGAGGGCGCCGTCGCCGCGCGCGAACAGAAACGGCGCGAGCGGAACGAGCGCGCCGGCGCCGAACGAAAAAAACGAGGACAGCGCCGCTCCCCAGGGCGAGCCGAGGTTTTCGGGATTGAGGCCGAGTTCTTCGCGCGCAAGCGTGTCGAGGGCCAGCTCGGGATTCGCGATGGTGCGTCGTGCGAGGCCATGGGCATCACTCACGCTCATCCCGCGCGCCGCATAGATCAACGCCAGCTCCTCGGCTTCCTCTTCCGGATACTCGGCAAGCTCGGCCCGCTCCAGCCCGATCTGATGCTCGTACATCTCCCGCTGCGAGCGCACCGAAACATACTCGCCAGCGGCCATGGAGAATGCTCCCGCCAGCAGACCGGCGATACCGGAGAGCAGGATGGTGCTGTTGTTCGCCGAAGCACCTGCCACACCCAGGATGAGGCTTGCGTTCGACACCAGTCCGTCGTTGATCCCGAACACGGCGGCGCGCAGATTTCCGCCGCCCGCAATGCCGCGATGGCGCTTGCCGACCTCATCGGCCGAAGTCGGCGCCGGGTGTCCCGGTGCGGCGTGGCTGTAGACGGAGAGTCCCCGCACTTTCATCGCGGCGAGGATGCCGCGCATCGCGCGCGGGCCGTAGCGACGCACCAGTCCCGCCACGAGGCGGGTGCGCAAATCGGGGACGAAGGCGGGCACCGACGCGAGCCCGGCGTTCTTCGCCCAGATCGCTGCCTGCCCTTCGGCCTCGCGCGCGAGCTCCTGGAACAGCTTCGAGCGCGGCGAGCCGCGTTCGACCTCCGCGAGCACGCGGTAGAGATACGCGGAGCGCGTCTCGTCGAGCCAGCCTTCCCCTGATTGCGCCATGCCTGTTCCGGTCTCCAGCGGGGATTCTAGGCGAATTCGCGAAAAATGGCGTATTTCTTCCTACGTTCAATAGCTTAACGATTTGCGACTTCTAATATCTTGCCCGAATAGCGGCTCGGAGAACCGCATGGATGCTATATGTGTATACCGGAATTTTAGAAGGGCCCCACTCACTGCGAGTTATCTTTGAACCTCGAACGTAAACCAGCCGTTCGCCAATGTCGGCTATCGACCCTGGGCCGCCGGTCGCCTTTCTCCATACCGGACATTCACGGATAGGATAATCAATTCTCCGGCGCGCCGCAGTCCAGTGTTTGAAGCTGTCCTGAACGGCGCACATCGGTCTTATGTTTACTTGGCTCCTCCTTCGCACCCCTCAACGGGGCGAATCGGAGCGAGTCTAGTGGTAAAAAAACGCTTTGACCGGGGAAGGACCGGGGGAAGACGGGACGTCGCGATCGCTCACTACCGCTGCTTCGATCCCAGCAGCGTATGCTTCACGACGCTGTCCGGCACGGTCTCCCCGTGTCGCAGCGTGAAGACCGTCTTCCGCCTCAACCCGAGATCGAGCTCCACGACCACGTGACTGTGGTCGCGGGCCATCCGCCAGGGGCTGGATGACTTCGGCCCGCCGCCCGTCACGGCTCGCGCAGCGGTGAGCACGTCGTCCGGCGGGTCGGCGATCACCGCCAGCTGCCTGCAGGTCACGCAGCGGCGGGACCGCTGCTCCAGGTCAGCCGTGCACACGTTCCGGCCGCAATGGCCGCACGCGGCGCGATGCCGGGCGCAGGCGTCCTTGCCGCACACCGGACAAGCCTCGACGCCCTTCGGCGAGAACGCCTGGCCGTCCACGTGGCACTCCTTGCGGTGTGCCGCACAGGCGTACGAGCCGGTTGCGTCGACCAGTGGCTCGAGGTGGGTGACGCAATGCCGGAGCCCATCCTCCACGCACTCGGCCGAGTGGCCTGCGCAGACGAGCTTCCCGCACGACCCGCACGCACCCACTTCATCGGACGCGAAGATCGCTGCCTCCTCCTGCGCGCAGCCCGCCCGATGCTGCCCGCAGACCAGGCGCCGGGTCGTGTCGGTACGGCGCAGGTGTGGCGAGCAGTGCACCTGTCCATCCACGGCGCACACGGCGCTATGCGCCGCGCAGACCAGCTTGCCGCAGCTCGCGCATTCCGTCACCTCGTCCACACCCACCCGCTCCCTGGACCCGCCCTCACAGTAGCGCAGGCACGCCGTGCAGAGACGACGGCGTCCCTTTGGCGCGTCCGCGTGGCTCTGCTCGGCGTGCCGGTTGCAGACGACCCGGCCGCAGTTGCCGCACGGCTCCAGGCACGTGGCGCAGGCCGCGTGCCCGTCCTCGGCGCACACACCCTCGTGCGCCGTGCAGTACTGCAACCGGCACGAGGGGCATACGCGGGCGTGCTCGTCACACGCCGGCTGCCCGTCCACGCGACACTCGGCGAGGCCGTGCTCCGCGCAGAAGTCCTCGGCGCAGACTGAGCAGCGGTGCGAGCAGGCGTCACAGCCGCAGTGGTCGTGCCGGCAGACGACCAGGGCCACCGGCGGGCGGCCGCAATGCGGACACGTCATGGCCCACGCGGCGGCACCGCTCAGGGACCGCTGCGCGCTGAACGTCCCCCGCCGCCCCCGCGCTGACTCGAGCTGCCACTCCGCCCGCTGCATCACGACGGTGGCCTCGACGAGCTGCACGGGATGCACGGTCGCCCGCACCTCACTGCGCCGGATCTCTTCGGTCCGGCGCCGCGCGGCGAGAGCCGAGACCGTGCCGATGGCCTCCTCGCTGGACTGCTCCTTGAGGATCGACTCGAAGTACCGCTCGAGCCTGGCGAGCTCGGCGGCAAGCTCGCCCGCGGCCGCGGCGCGTCGCGCGGCTACCCGCTCCGTCGACTTGTCACGGAGATGGCTCAAGAGGAGCCGGAGCAAGTCCCCGGGCTCCCGAGCGGCAACCGGCTTTGCCGCGGCTGCCAACGCTTCATCGGCGGGCTCGACCCGGCCCGCTTCGAGATCCTGGAACGCGCCGGCCAGGTCGTCATCCACCCTGGCGCCGGTCGACAAGTCGTACACGTCGCTTTCCACCACCGCTTCCTCGACCCCGGCACCGGCGCGCAGCACGACGCGCGCGAACAGCCGCCCTATGGGATGCACGGCCAGGCGCTTCTCGCTCGCCCGCGCCGTGCCGTCCCGTACGGGAATCGCGAGCTCGACGCGCCGCGGATCGCCCGCACCGGCCGGCGCAATCAGACCCAACGACAGGCGCGACGCCCGCGCGCGAATGGCCTCGAGCAGCTGGGAGAGGAAGGGGCTGCCAAGCACCGCGATCTCGGCATCCGGGTCGCGCTCCAGCGCGTCGACCGAGAACGCCAGACGCAAGGATTCGCGGTCCCTGAAAAACGGGCGTTCGGCCTGGGGCAAGCGCAGCTCAGAATGATCCGGGCCGAGTGCGGCCTGCTTCACACCAGCGAGCCGGCAGTAGCGCTGGAGCAGCGGCCGGATGCGCGCGTCGGCGAGCGGATCGTTGTCGCCGATCGGCTGCGGCGCCGGCAGAGCAGGCTCGCGCCGAGGCTTGGGCTTAGGCTTGGGCTTGGGGCGCTGGGTCACTCGGCGTCGGCCTCGATGTCGGCGAGGAACAGGGGAAGACGGTCCACCTGCGCCACGAGCGCGATCGCGCGTCCGGAGCTGCTCCGGCCGTTCAGCCTTACCAGCTCCCCGTACTGGGGATGGCTACCGGCTGGCTGGTGCGTCGTGACGCCTCCGATGGCCTCGATCGACTTGAGTGCCTCGAGCACCTCCGTCACGTGGACGCCGAGCCGCTGGCGCTTGGCGTCCCAGCCGGCGGCGCGGACGAGGTGGCTCGTCCCGTAGCCGAGTCGCAGGCGACCCGGGGCGGACAGCTCCTGGAACCGGCGCTCGAGGCGTATGGCGTTGTCGTCCGGCGCGATGAGGGAGTTCAGCTGCTCTTGCTCCTTGCCGACCGCGCTGCTCTTCTCGATGTCGGCGCCGATCGTTTCCACTCGTCGCGCGAAGTCCTCTTCGTTCTCGGAGGCGAGCCACTCGTCCGCGAGCCGGCCCTCGAACGTATGCGCGCCGCCGAACTCGCCGAGGATCAGGTCCAGCTCGCCCACCACCAGCTCGAACAGCTTGATCTTGCGGTCGAGCAGCTGGAGGATGTACGCCTCGATCGTCCCGGCGGCGGCGAGAGTCACGATGTGTACCTCGCGCGTCTGCCCAATCCGGTGCAGCCGTCCGATGCGCTGCTCCACCACCATCGGGTTCCAGGGCAGGTCGTAGTTCACGAGCACGTTGCAGAACTGGAGGTTCCGTCCTTCGCTGCCGGCGCGGCTGGCGATCAGCACGCTGCGCTCGTCCTCGTGGAACGCGCGGATGCGTTTGTCCCGCTCGGGCGTCGAGTGCGCGCCCCAGTAGACGATCGCCTTGCGACCGAGCTTCGTGACGCGCTCTTCGATCAGTTCAATGGTGGGGCGGTGATCGCTGAAGACCACCACCCGGTCGGGGGTCTCTTTCAACAGATCGGTGAGCACGGTGAGCTTGGCGTGCGTCTTGATGCCCTTCGCCCGCTTGGCGAGCTGCTTCGCGATCGTGCGGTACGCGGGGTTGATGCGCTCGCTCTGCGCCAGGTGCTCGAGCGACTCGGCGAGTGCGCGCGCGGAGGAGCACAGCCGCTGGCGTAGGTGGATGACCGCGAGCTGGATGATCCCCCTCCGGCTCCGCTTCCGGGTTCCCGTCCCGTCATCCCCCTCCTCCTGCGCGGCCGGCTGGACGAAGCCTTCCCGATAGAGCCGGCGCAGGAACTCGGTGGTGCCCTGGTACAGGTCCGCCTCGGCCTTGGTCAGGCGGACCTCGGGGTGGCGCGCGCGGCGCGGCGGCAAGTTCAGGTCGTCGATCACGCTCGTGCGCCGCGTGCGGATCATCACCTCGTGCGTCAGCGCCCGCAGGGCGGCGGGGTCCTTGGGCATGCGGTGGTCGCCGGCCACGAGATGCACCTTGCGGAACTCCGGCCAGGTGCCGAGCTGTCCCGGCCGCAGCAGCGTGACGAGGTTGTACAGCTCGCGCAGGTCGTTCTGCAGTGGCGTCGCCGTGAGCAGCAGGATGAAGTCGCGTTCGATTTTCTCAATGAACTGGTAGGTCGCGCCGCGCTGGCTCTTGACCTTGTGCGCCTCGTCCACGATCACGAGGTCCCAGCGGTGCCGCAGGATCTCCTCGGCATGCCGGCGCGAGCGCGCGCGGTCGTGCGACACGATCGCCTTGGTGACGTTCAGCCAGTCGTCGGGCTCGCTCGGCGTGTCGAAGCGCTCGAAGAACTTCTCCTCGAGCTCGCCCTTCCACTGCCCCACGAGCGAGGCCGGCGTCAGGATCAGCACGCGGCGCGCGAGCCCGCGAATCGCGAGCTCCTTGTAGATGATGCTCGCCTCGATCGTCTTGCCGAGGCCCACCTCGTCGGCCAGGATGGCGCGGCCGCTCATGTGGCGCAGCACCCGTTGGGCGACGTCGATCTGGTGCGGCAGCGCCTTGATCGCGTTCGCGTCGAGTGTGATCAGCCGTTCGAAGCCCGGGACCAGGGCGATCCGTTCCGCCTCACGCCGCAGCTCGTGCCAGGCACGGTCGGTCGGGGGCGCTTGGAGCCGTTTCGCGAACGCCTCGAGGGAGTGCTCGTCTACAGACCAGACGTCCTCGGCTGGCGGGGTGGGCAGGGGCAGAACGGTTGGCGACTCCGGCATCGACACGCAGCGGGTGGCGAGGGGGCCACAATATACCAGTTATCAGTTATCAGTTATCAGTTGTCAGTTGTCAGTTGTCAGTTCTCAGCTTCCGCCCGCAGGAGCTGGTCGACGCGGACGGATAACGGATAGGATAATCAATTCTCCGGCGCGCCGCCGTCCAGTGCTTGAAGCTGTCCTGAACGGCGCACATCGGTCTTATGTTTACTTGGCTCCTCCTTCGCACCCCTCAATGGGGCGAATCGGAGCGAGTCTAGTGGCCGAACGGCAGCTATTGGCTGCGGATTCAACCGATCGACGCAACACATTGGTTAAATCGTTCGGCTGGGGTTTCATAGTTTAGTGTTTTCCTCGGCCGTTCATTTAACCGCCGGGCCACCGCATTCAGTTCCGCTTGGGAGT
>Ga0193733_1000050_pt1 | contig 46975 bp, 49 predicted proteins | sample U1s2metaG_FD_145076 | JGI IMG/M metagenome (GOLD analysis project Ga0193733, IMG submission 145076) | Soil microbial communities from a riparian zone of the East river system, Colorado, United States - U1s2 | ecosystem: Environmental > Terrestrial > Soil > Riparian zone | place: USA: East River...
CGGCAGCAAGGTCGTCCTGCCCGCCACGGGCATCCTCATGAATAACGGCGTGATGTGGTTCGATCCGCGTCCCGGCGCGCCAAACTCGCTCGGGCCCGCCAAACGGCCGCTCACCAACATGTGCCCCGTGATCGCCCGCCGCGCTGGAAAACCGTGGTTCGCAATCGGCGCCTCCGGCGGTCGCAAGATCTTTCCCGCGGTGCTGCAGATTGTTTCGTTTCTCATCGACCACGGCATGAGCCTCGAGGACGCGTTTCATCAGCCGCGCATCGACACAAGCGGCGGCGAGCACGTCGGCGTCGATCCGCGGCTGCCGCAGGAAGTGAAAAGCGCGGTGAGCGAAAAATTTCCCGTCCATCCGGCAGAACTGGCGGTCTACCCGACGAACTTCGCTTGCCCGAGCGCGGTGCTGGACGAGCTTCGCACCGGCGAGCGTTTCGGAATGAGCGACGTGATGTCGCCGTGGTCGGGTGCCGCCGCCGAGAAGGAACGATGATCCGCGCGGGGATCGTCGGCCTCGGCAGATGGGGACAAAACCTCGTCGCGAGCGTGCAGGGCAAGAGCGACGCGATCCGTTTCGTCGCCGGCGCGACGCGCACTCCGGAAAAGGCCCAAGGCTTCGCCGACAAGCACGGCTTTCGTCTCCATGACCGCTACGAAAAATTGCTGTCTGACCCCACGATCGACGCGGTGGTGCTCGCCACGCCGCACAGTTTTCACGCCGAGCAGATTATCGCCGCCGCAAAGGCGCACAAGCACGTGTTCGCCGAGAAGCCGTTCGCCCTCGCTTTACGGGACGCAAGAGCCGCGGCGCGCGCCTGCGCCGAAAACAAGGTGACGCTCGCGATCGGCTACAACTGGCGCTTTCAGCCCGCGCTCATGGAAATCAAGAGCATGCTCGGCGACGGGCGGCTCGGGAAACTTCTGCACATGGAGGGCAATTTCTGCGGTCCGAGCGTGTACCGCTTCGAGCGCGAACACTGGCGTCAGAGCCGCGAGGAAGGACCCGCGGGCGGCATGACCGGGCGTGGCGTGCACCTCGTCGATGCCATGCTCTTCCTCTCGGGGAGAATCGAGTCGGTGTACGCGCAGAGCTCTCGCGCCGTCCGGGATTTCGGCCTCGATGACACGACCTCGATGCTGTTCCGCTTCGAAAGCGGCGCGACCGGCTATCTCGGCACCGTGATCGCCACGGCGGAGACCTGGCGCCTGCAGGCCTTCGGCGCGAACGGCTGGGCCGAGGTCGGCGACGTCGAGCACCTCGCCACCTGGCAACTCAAGGTCTCCACCATCGACCGCGAGAACCTGCACCTGCACCGCAGGCCGCAGATCATGACCTTTCCCGAAACCAGCACCGAGCACGCCGAGCTCGAGCATTTCGCGCAAGCCGCGATGGCCGGACGGCCTCTCGCGGTCGCGGACGGCGGCGAAGTGCACGGGGTTGCGGTGCTCGAGGCGATCCTCGAATCGGCCCGGGACGGATCGCGGGTCCGCGTCGCTTGAAAACTGAGAGAATAGCCGCGACTACCCGGAAGGAATCGCCCATGCGAAATCTCGTCACCTTGCTTGCGGGCGCGACGCTCGCGATGTGGGCCGCGGCCTGTTGGCCTCAAGGCGGCAGCCCGAACTTTCCCGCGAGACCGGTTCGAATGGTGGTGGCCTTCACGCCCGGAGGCGGAACCGACATCATCGCGCGGATCGTGGCGCAGAAACTCGGCGAGCGCTGGGGCCAGCCGGTGGTGGTGGAAAACCGCGCCGGCGCCTCTGGCAATATCGGGACCGACCTGGTGGCGAGGAGCGCACCCGACGGCTATACGATGCTGATGGCGTTTTCCTCCCACGCGAGCAATCCCGCGCTCTACGGCAAGCTGCCGTTCGACATCAACAAGGACTTCAGTTCCATCACCATGGTTGGAACCGCACCGATGGTGGTGATCGCGAGCCCCGCGTTCCCCGCGAAGACGCTAGCCGGGCTGATCGAGTACGCCCGCGCGCGTCCCGACGCGGTGAAGTTCGGGTCCTCGGGCATCGGGACCCCCGTGCACCTCGCAGGCGAGCTGATGATGCAGCTCACCGGAATCAAAATGGTCCACGTGCCCTACAAGGGCATCGCACCGGCGATGACCGCCATTCTCGCCGGGGAGATCGAGATCACCTACGTGGCGGTGCTGACCGGCCTGCAGCATTTCAAGGCGGGCAGGTTGAGTCCCCTCGCGGTGGCCGGCCGCAGCCGCTATCCGGCGCTGCCCGACGTGCCGACGGCCGCGGAGGCGGGCCTCGCAGGCTACGAAATCGATTTCTGGTACGCGCTGCTCGGGCCGGCCGGCATGCCGGCACCGCTGGTCGCGCGCATCCAGCGCGATGCCGCGGCTATCCTCACGACGCCGGAAATGAGGGAGAGCCTGCTCGCCCAGGGCTGCGTCGCGGCGGGCGGCGGGCCCGAGGAGCTTTCCGCGCGGATCAAGAGCGACTACGAGCTCTGGGCGAAAGTGATCCGGACCGCCGGCGTGAAACTGGAGTGATCCGTTCGCCCGCCCGCGCGAACAGCGCCGCGTAGGCCGCGCGGCGCTCATCGGGCGAGCGGCCCAGCGAATAGTAGTGCGGATGCGGCGTGACCAGAGCGTCGTCATCGCCGAGCGCGTTGGCGCGGTAGCTCGACCAGGGATAATCTCCCGGACGGGCGGCGAGTCCCGCGCGTACCGGGTTCTCCTCGATGTAGCGCATGCACGCGAGGAGATGCCTGCGCGCCTGCACCGGCGAGGCGTCGTAGGCTTCCTCCCACACGGAGTCCTCGTGGTCGTAGGCCGTCGCGAGGTGGCGCGTATAGCACGCGGCGATCGCCGGCATCAGGCGCGCGGCGCCCGCAGTGCGCGCCGGTGTGAAAAGCAGGTGCACGTGGTTTCCCATTAGCGCGTAGGCATGGACGGCGCATTGCTCACGCTCGGCGCATGCCCGCAGTGCCCGTAAATACACGGCGCGGTCTCCCGCACAGGAAAAACAGGCCAGACGCGCGCGACCGCGCTGCACGACGTGCAGCGTGCCGCGGGGTTCTTCGGGGCAGGCGAGACGCGGCATGACAAACCAACGCCGCCGGTCTAGGCGCCGTTGACCCGCCCGCGCGTGGCCGGTGAAGCGAAAACTACAGGACGGGAATTCGCACGTGCGCGAGCGCCGAGCGCCCGCCGCGCACTTCTTTCAGACAGCGCTGGATCGCCGCGGGCACGGCTTCGGGATCGTCCACCCTCTCGCCGTAGCCGCCCGCCGCTTCGCAGATCTTGGTGAACTCGACGTCGGGCGCGAGGAGCGCGTTGAACTCGTTGGTCGCCTTGGCGTCGCCTTCCGGATACACGCGCAGCGTCGCTTCCTTCACCGCCGACCAGCCCGAGTTGTCGAAGAGAACCGTGAAGATCGGCAGCTTGTATTGCTTCGACACGGCATATGCGGAGGAGGGATTGCCGAAGTAGAAGCCGCCGTCGCCGACCATTTGCACCACGGTCGCATCCGGCTTTGCGAGCTTGATGCCAAGAGCTGTCCCCGACGAGCTGCCGAGGCCCCCGCCCGCGAAACCGATCGACGAGCCTGGCCGGGTGCGCATGATCTGGTTGTTGACGACGGGACCGTTGCGGATGCCTTCGTTGACGACGATCGCGTCATCGCCGATCGCTTTCGACACTTCGGCGCAAAGGTAATGAGGGTTGATCGCACCGGTTCTCCCTCTGTCCGCAGCCTCCTTCGCGAGGCCCGCGCGCCGCTCGTTGCCTTCGCCTCGCATCGCTGCGACGCGCTTCGCCGCCGCTTCGCGGAACGCGGGCGTCGCTTTCGCCTTCAGCGCCTCGAGCAGTTGTCTCAGGATCAAAACGCTGTCGCCCTGGAGGCGCGCGTTCGAGGCGAAGCCCCAGATCGGGAAGCATTCCTTCACCACGTCCACGTCGATGTGCGCCCACCAAGTGTGCGGGTTTTCCTTCGTGTGCTTGGGGATCCACGGCACGTCCACATCGACGAGCAGCCCCACGTCGGCCCCGGCGATGGCGGGCATCATGCCGGCGAAGCAAGGCGAGGCGCGCGAGATGTTGAGGTAGAGCGGGTTCGCCTCGAACACGCGGATGCCGGCGAGGCGCGCGACCTCCTCGATCAGCGCCGGCGCCTCGAGGTTGCGCCCGGCGTAGGAAGTGACCATGACCGGGTGCTTCGCGGAAAGAAGCTTGTCGGCGATCTGCGCGACGGCGGCCGCATCGGCCGCGCCCGAGCGCACCGCGCCGTAGCGCTCCGCCGGGAAGGTGCGCATCGCGGCCTCGTCCCAGGTCTGAGTGAGCGTCTCGCGCGGCAGCATCAGGTAAACGGGGCCCATCGGGTCGCTGTGCGCGACCGTGTGCGCGCGCCTGAGCGTCTCTTTCGTCATCACGCCCGAGGGCAGCGTCCATTCCCACTTCGCGTAGGGGCGCACGATCCCCGACTGATCGAACGGCTCCTGGATGAAGTGCACGTAGTTGTCGCGCGAGCCGGGCAGCTCGCCCCGCACCGTGTAAGGCGCCTTGCCCGCCATGAGAACGAGCGGCAGCCGCCCGCGGCGGGCGTTGTGCATCGCCATCGCGGAATTTGCCGTGCCCGCGTCCACGTGCACCATCACCGCCTGCCCGCGGCCGGTCGCCATGGCGAAGCCCGCAGCCATGTGCATCGCAGTGTTCTCGTGCGGGCAATTCAGAACCTTGGGATAGTGCCACCCCGATTTTTTCCAGCGCGCCATTTCCTCGATCAGCGGCGCGTGATCCGTTCCGAAATTGGAGAACAGATACTCGACACCGATGTCGTTCAGGCCATCGAGAAAATAGTGCGCGGTCGAGTGGAGCTTGACTTGCGGCGCCTTGTCCATGGTTCCTTTTCCCTAGCGAATACTGATGGCAACAACCAAGCGACATCCCTTCCCGCAGCTGGGCGAACGCTCTCCAGACAACAAGGACCTTCCCTGGTATTGCACAACCAGCACTCTTCCGCCGACCAGCGCCGCGGTCGCCGTACTGAGAAAACGGTTTGCGAACTCCGCATCCGCAGCCGGCACGACAAATAGGCGCACACTCTCGCCGCCGTCGCGCACCTCATCTGCACATTGAAGCTGGACCCTGTCTCGCCATGCGCTCACGTCAACGGGCGCGCATGGTGCTTCACGAGTCTCCTGCGCCCAAATGGCCTGGGACATAAGCAGCGATGCCATGACAATCGCAGGGCGCAGTGTGTCTTGCATACGTGGCCGAATCCGTTCGGCGGCGAATATCTTAGCGGAAATCCCGCTTGGCGTAGGGGCGCACACTCACGGCTCGATTCTCTCTGCGGCGGCGGCGCGGATTCGAACAATCGGCCGATTCGGTTTTCGGCGGGCCACCTCTTCGAACCCGGCGGCGTCGTACATCGATTTCGCGCCGAACCACATGGAATCGTCATTCGATCGGCCGCGCTTGTCCACCGGGTACGCCTCCAGGAGGGCCACGCCGCGCTTCCTGGCATAGGCGATCGCTCCGTCGAGAAGGGCCCGTGCCACGCCCCGGCCGCGATACTGTGACGGGACGACGAAGCAGACAATCGACCAGACCGGCCGCTCGTCGACCGCCTTCATCACGGGCGAGCGCCGCAGCTTCGCGTAGTCATCTCTTGGACCGAGCGACACCCAGCCGACCGGAACCTTGCCCTGATACCCGATGAGACCCGGTGCCTCGCCCGAGCGAAGCAGTGCCTTCAGCTCGGCGCGGTTCGCCTGTGCGCGTGTGGTTCCCGCCGGCAAGGATCTTCGCGGCCCGCTGCGGCGGTAGTACATGCACCAGCAGCCGCGAGCGACGGAACACCCGTCGGCGTTGAACACGGCCTCGAGATCGGGCCAGCGCTTCGAGGTGAGCGGGAATACGGTGAGTTTCATGAGAGATCGAGATGAGTCAGCCAAAACCCTAGCGCTTCACCGGCTCGAGGTTGCGTGCGCGGTGCACTTGATCTTCCCAGGGGCCACGCTTCGCTTCAGGCGGGATGGGCAGCATCTGCCTGTCCCAGCCTTCGTAGGCGCGCTTGAGCTGCTCGAACACCGCTGTGTTCTTCAGCCTGAAGTTCGCGTTCTCGGTCTCGTCTTCGACGAGGTTCGCGAGGTACTCGGCGCTGCCCGAGCGCACGTACTTCCAGTCGCCCTTGCGGGCCGCCATCATGTCCTGGGTGCGCCAGAACACCTCGCGCTGGATTTCAGGTACTTGTCCGCGCAGCACTGGAAGCAGATCGATACCGTCCGGCGGATACGCCGGATCGGGCCTCGCGCCTGCGGCCGAGAGCAGCGTCGGAAGCCAGTCCATGCTCATCGCGAGCTGGGTTACGGTCTTGGCCGCGGGCAGGGTGCCGCGCCACACGACGATGGCCGGGACCCGGATGCCGCCTTCCCACAGGAAGCCCTTTTCGCCGCGGAGCGGCCAGTGATACGAATAGCGCTCGCCGCCGTTGTCGCTGGTGAACACGATGAGGGTGTCGCGGGCCCGTCCGGTGGCCTCGAGCGCCTTCAGGACTCGTCCCACCGCCGCGTCCATGCTCTCGACCATCGCGCGAAAGATTCTCGGTGATCCACCCTCGTAGTGCGCCATCTCGCGGAGGCCCGCGGCTTGCGCCTGGTCCTGCGGCCCCTCCCACGGCCAGTGCGGGGCATTGAAGTGAAGGCTGAGGAAGAACGGCTTCGGATCCGTGCGCTTGATGACCTCGATCGCGCGGTCGGCAAAGAGATCGGTCGCGTATCCTTCGCGTTCGACGCGCGCTTCTCCTTCGTTTAGAGCGGGTATCGCGGGCACACCAAGGAACGGGCCCGACTTGTGCGTGAAGTACGTCATCCCGCCGCCCATGAAGCCGAAGAACTCGTCATACCCGCTCTTCAGCGGACCGAACACAGGTAGGAACCCCAGGTGCCATTTGCCGACGAGTGCCGTCCGATATCCGGCCGCCTTCAGCAGGCTCGGCAGCGTTGGATGCTGCGGCGGCAGCCCGGCCGGAGCGCCTCCTGGAAGGGGATCGTACAGGCCCACCTGAAGCCGGTTCTGATATCGCCCGGTGATGAGAGCTACGCGCGTTGGGCTGCACGTCGACGAGTTCGCGTACGCCTGCCTGAACCGGATACCCGCTGACGCAAGGTCGTCGAGCACCGGCGTTTTGTAGTCGGGCCGTCCATAACAGCTCAAGTCCCCCCAACCTAGGTCGTCCGCGAGGATAAAGAGGATGTTCGGCTTCGACCTCGACGCGGGCCCCTGCGCGCTGGCGTCGAATGCCGTCGAGGCCGTGATTGCCGCGCTCGCGACGAGGAACTCACGGCGAGTCAACACGGCGCCTCCTGGGCTAGGGAGCCGTCACTTTGTACACGTCATCGTGCTCGCGGGCGTGCTCGGTCACCTTCAAGCCGATCTCCTGCCTCCTGCCGGCTTCGGTGACGGGCTGGTGCTCGATCTGCATGGATTCGACGCGCTGGCGAAAGTCGCTCGTGTGTCCGAGGATGCGGATCGTGTCGCCCACGCGCAAGGATCCCGATTCGAGCCGTATCGCCGCGACGGAAAGATGGCCGTAGTAGTGGGTCACGAAACCCACCCGCTCTTCGCCCGGCAGTGGGCCGCGCGGCGGGACCGGAGCGATTGCCGCCGGCCGCGGCCTGGGCGCCGGGCGTGCGGCAGGCGCTTTCTTCGGCGCCGCGCGGCGCGCCGCCGGTTTCCTCGCCGGGGCCTTCTTCTTCAGGGTGACTTTCTTGCGGGTTACCGGCTTTCCTGCCGGCGCCTTGCGTTTGACTTTGGCTTTCGGTTTTCTCTTTGCGGCGGCCATGACGCTCTCCCTGGAGGTGTGCGGGTAGTCAATCCTAGCCGCCTGGATCGAACATATCAACGCGGACCCCTTTTTCCCCTCGGGAGAAGGGCCGGGGTGGGTTTTGAGGCGGCTTCTATTCCAGCAAGTGCGCGATGGAGTTCGCGTAGTAGCGCAGCAGCGGCAGCTCCTTCTCCCGCGCGAGGTAGGCCCCTTCGTTCTCGTCGACGAGGTGCCGCATGAGCAGCATCCGCAGGCCCACGTCGAGCGCGTAGTCGAGATCGCGCCGCGGCACGTAGACGCGCGCCGCGGAGCGCTCGAGCCGCTCGATGAGCCGCTCGACCTCGGACTTCAGCTCGAGCGCCGCGAGCCGGCGCTCGGGATTGCGCACGAACACGGTCGCCATGAGCGGCACCGGCACCGCCGGGACGACCTGGCCCACCGAGCGCATGAGATGCTCGCCCAGCGCCGCCGTCTCACGCTTGCGCTCCTCGCCGGAGAGCCGCTGGAAATCCACGCCGCGCGAGCTGCAGTAGGCGCGCATCGAGACCGGCGAGCCGAAATTCACGCAGGCGTAGCCGAAGCGGTGCCACTCGCTCTTCAGCATCAATCTGAGGTTGTGCGCGGCGAAAGCGAGCGTGGTCCACAGCGTTTTCACGCGGCCGACGCGCCGCGCGTCCGGGCCGGCCGCGAGCAAGAGGCTCCTGTCCTCGAGCACGCGGTCGTAGTTGATCCCGAGCGGCACGAATACGAGGTCGCGCTCGCCCTCGATCCGGAAGCCGCGCATCATGTAGTCGATCACCCCGAGCTTCGGCTCGCGCATGAGCCCGTCGCGCGTGAGGCCCCCCTCCGGAAAGACCGCCTGCGGGACGCCGGCCTCGGTCGCCATCGCGATGTAGCGCTCGAGCACGCGCCGGTAGAGCTCGTCTTTCGAATCGCGGCGCACGAAGTAAGCGCCCATCGCACGGATCAAAGCGGAAAGCGGCCAGATGCGCGCCCACTCGCCCACGGCGTAGGAGAGCGCCGCCTGATCCGCGGCGAGATACGCGGCGAGGACATAGTCCATGTTGGAGCGGTGGTTCATCACGAACACCACGGTCGCGTCGGACCCGACCTTCGCGATGCCCTCCGAATCGACGTAGCCGATCCGTACGCGGTAGAGGGACCGTGCGATCCAGCGCCCGATCCAGTAGCCGATGCGGAAGTAGAGGTAGGCGTTGAACGCCGGGACGATCTCGCGCGCGTAGCGCTCGACCCTGCGCAGGGCGGCGGGCAGGGTAACGTCCTTGTCCCGCGCGTACTTCTCGGCGGCGGCCTGCACCCTGCGGTCGGCGAGCAGGCTGTGAATGAGCGCCTGGCGCTTGGTGCGCTGGAAGGGCCGGATGCCGATGCGCAGGCGCTCGCCCAGCTCGTCGATCACTTGGTTTGCGGGATGCGTCACCAGGAAGCGCAGCGCAGGCACGACCACGTGCTCGTAGAGCGCCCAGACGGCGAGCGCCGCCATCACTACCAGCAGCCAGGCCGGGATTGCCACGCCATCGCTCATCACCTCGCCTCGTCCGCCAGGAGCTCGCTTACGGCCGCCTCGACGTGCAGCCGGGCGGTGTCGAGCAGCGTCATGCCGATGTATTCCGGACCGATGCCGCCGACGATGCCGATCAATTTCATGCCGGGCGGGCAGCGGACGCGCTATGGCTCCTGCGAATCCATCAAGATGAAGGCGACGCGGCAGGGCTTGCCGCTGCGGTTCACCCAGGCGTGGTTGGTCGCCTGCTGGACGACGACGTCGCCCGCCTTCAGATGCACCTCGCCGTCGTCGAGCAGCATGTCGATCTCGCCCGACATGATGATCGCGTAGTCAAGGCTGCGCGTGCGGTGCATCATCGGATGACGCGGCGGCAGGCCCTTCGCGGGCGCGTGGTCGCCGACGATTTTCATCATCAGGTTGATGTCCATTTTCTTTTCCGTCTCGGGCGAAAGCGGCACAAAATCGACTACGCGAAAGATCGTGCCGTTCTTCGGGGGAACAAGTCCGACCCTGGTCAATGCCCGATCGGCGCTCCAGTTGAAATCGGGCAGGCTCTTGTCCGTGACCCACATTTCTCCCGCCGGATTCGGCGATCGAAAGCTTTTCAGCTGCACCGACCCGTCGTACATCACGACCGCCTTGCCGGAGGAGTCGAGCTTGGTGACGACGCGTCGCACTTCGGGCGGCTGCTGCGCGGCGACCGAACCGGCGAAGATCAACGCGATACCCGGAATCACCCACGATAGATTGCTTGTCATTGTCTTTCTCCCAAAAACGATCGGCGTCGGGGTCCGGCCTTACGCGGGTCTCGCGCCGGCGCGTGTCCTGTCGAGCACCGTCATGGCGGACGCGACGACGCTCGCCACGTCGGAAAGGTTGGTTGGAACGATCATGGTGTTGTTGGTCTTGGCGAGGTTGCCCAGCGCCGCGATATAGAGCTCGGCCACCTTGAGGTTCGCGGCCTGCAGCCCGCCTTCCTTGCCGATCGCCTCGGCGACGACGTTCACCGCCGCAGCGGTCGCATCCGCGACGAGACGCAGCGCGGTCGCCTCGCCCTGCGCCTTGTTGATCGCCGACTGCTTCTGGCCTTCGGAAGTGAGGATCGCGGCCTGCTTCTCGCCTTCGGCGAGGTTGATCTCCTGCTGCTTCTCGCCCTCGGATTTGGCGATCAGCGCGCGCTTCTCGCGCTCGGCCGTGATCTGCGCCTGCATCGCGCGCAGGATCACCTCGGGCGGCGTCAAGTTCTTCACCTCGTAGCGCAGCACCTTCACGCCCCAGGAGCGGCCGGCCTCATCCAGCACCGCGACGATCGAGCGGTTGATCACGTCGCGGCTCTGCAGCGACTGGTCGAGCTCCATCTTGCCGACTTCCGAGCGCAGGGTCGTCTGCGCGAGCTGCACGATGGCGGTGACGTAGTCGGAAGTCCCGTAGGAGGCCAGGCGCGGGTCGGTGACCTGGAAGTAGATGAGGCCGTCCACCACGAGCTGCGTGTTGTCCTTGGTGATGCAAACCTGCTCGGCGACGTCGAGCGGCACTTCCTTCAGCGAATGCCGGTACGCGACGCGGTCGATGAACGGGATGATGACGTTCAACCCCGGCTCGAGAATCTGGTGGAATTTGCCGAGCCGCTCGACGACCCAGGCGCTCTGCTGCGGCACCACGCGCACGCCCTCGATCACGAACACCACCGCCAGCGCGATGATGGCGAAAGGGATCCAGAACGGGCGGATCGGCTCGTAGCCGTAGATGAGGAACGTGGCGACGACGACGGCGATTATCTTGAAAAGCATGCTGCCTCCCAGGGAGCGCGAGATTTCGTCCGCGGCCTGCGCGAGATCAGGCGGGCCGGGTCTTGGAAACTTTGAGGGTGCTGCCATCGACCGAAGTGATATAGAGAATTTCTCCGGGCTCGCCGGAAGCGTCGCCCGCGACCTGCGCATCCCAGAGCGTGTCGCGGTATTTCACGCGAGCGTGGCCTGCGCCCTTGTTCACCCAGGAGTCGAAAGCGGCCGGCTGGCCGAAATCCAGCCCCTGCATGCGCTTCGGAGTGATCGTCTGCCTGTACCGATGTGCCCAGATGAGGCCGGCCACGGCGACCACTGCAGCGCCAAGCGCCTGCCACACGAACGCTCCGCTCGCGTAGCCAACGCCCGCGCCGACCAGGGCCGCGATGCCGAGAACGAGCAGGTAGAACGTTCCCGTCATCAGCTCGGCGATGATGAGGATGAAGCCGGCGATCAACCAGGCGAGGGAAATGTCCACGAGGCGCGGAAGGAAGACACGGGTGCGCCTATGCTACCTCAAGCGTCAAAACCGGGGACAGACCACGGTTTTTTCGCGCAAGCAGCGCGCGCAAGTCGCGAAGCTGCAGTTCTGATCCGGAAGGTTGCGCGCAGGCGAGCTTCGAAAGAATCGGAGCCAGTCTAGTGGTAAATTAGTCACGCGCCGCAGCAAAACTTGACGTCGCGGTACGCCGTAAGCGCGCCCGTTGTCGGACTGGGCGCGTGTCGGGCGTCCTTGGAACATCAATCAGGAGGAGACCGGATGATGAAGATGTTGCCCATTGCCCTGAGTGCTGCAGCGCTGGCCGCTGCCGCGCCGTGCATCACCCAGGGACAGTCGAATGTAGCGAAGCCCGCAGCCAAGCCCGCAGCCAAGCCCGCGCCGTCGAAGAGCGGCCACCTCGCTGTCAACGGACTCAACTACTACTACGAGATCCACGGCACTGGCGAGCCGCTGCTGCTGCTGCACGGCGGCCTTGGCTCGATCGACATGTTCCGGCCCATGCTGCCTGCCCTGGCGGACGGCCGACGGGTGATCGCGGTCGACCTTCATGGCCACGGCCGCACCGCGCTCGGCAATCGGCAATCGGCAGATCGACCTGCCCGACATGGGTGACGACATGGCGAAATAATCGTACGCCGATATTTCATCTTGCAGCGCGATACAAGCGCCGCAGCAGTGGGACGGAAACCACCGTCAGGGTCAGAATCCCCAGGGAGCCCGCGATCGGCCGCTCGAAGAACGCGAATATCCGCCCGTCCGCCTTGATCATGGAGCTGATGAAGTTCTCCTCCAGCATGGCGCCGAGCACCATGCCCAGGATCGCCGGTGCGACCGGGAAGCCGTTCTCTTCCATGACGTAGGCGACCAGACCGAAGGCGAGCATCAGCACCACGCCGAAGATCGAATTGTTGATGGCGAACGAACCGACCACGCAGAAAAGCAGGATCACCGGCATCAGCACTTCGCGCGGCGCGCGCAGCATCTGCTTGGCGCCCTTGATCGCAGCGACGCCCAGCGGCAGCATCAACAGGTTGGCGAGGATGAACACTAGGAAGATGGCGTAGATCTGGGGAGCGTTGTTCATGAAGATCGTCGGCCCGGGGTTCAGGCCCTTGATGTACAGCACGCCGATCACGATCGCGGTGATCGAATCGCCCGGGATGCCGAACACCAGCGCCGGGATCCACGCGCCCGCGAGCGCGCTGTTGTTGGAGGCGCCGGCCTCGATGATGCCCTCGATGTGGCCGGTGCCGAACTTTTCAGGCTCCTTGGAGAAGCGCTTCGACATCGCATAGGACATCCACGCCGCGATGTCGGCGCCCGCGCCGGGCAGCGCGCCGATCGCGGTGCCGAGCACGCTGCCGCGCAGCGCCTGCACGGGATAGCGCTTCGTGAGCGTCCACATGCCGCGGAACACGTTGCCGATCTTCGTCTGCGCCATTTCCCAGGGCTCATCGATCGAACCGATATTGCGGATGATTTCCGACACCGCGAACATGCCGATCATGATCGGGATCAGCGTAAAGCCGCCGGCGAGCTCGGCGTTGCCGAAAGTGAAGCGCGGGAACCCGGCCGGATTGTCGAGGCCGATCGCCGAGACGAGCAGGCCGAACAGGAGCGACACGATGCCTTTCAGCGGATTGGCGTGGGCGAGGAACACCGCGCTGAAAAGTCCGAGCACCACCAGCCAGAAGTACTCGAACGACGAGAACTTGAGCGCCACCTCGGCGAGCGCGGGCGCCGCCGCGATCAATACCGCGGTGCCGAAGAGCCCGCCAATGACCGAGAACACCAGCCCCGCGCCGAGCGCGAGCTCGCCCTGACCTTTCTTCGTCAGCGCGTAAGCTTCATCGGTATAGGCGGCCGACGCCGGCGTTCCCGGCATCCGCAACAGGCAGCTCGGGATGTCGCCCGCAAAGATCGCCATCGCGGTCGCCGTGACGATCGACGCGATCGCGGGAACCGGCGGCATGAAGAAGGTGACCGGCACGAGGAGCGCTGTCGCCATCGTCGCGGTGAGGCCCGGCACTGCGCCCACGAAGAGACCAAAGGCCGCCGACGCGAGGATGACCCAAAGCACGTATGGGTCGAAGACCAGCGCGAATGCTTGAGCTAGAACGCCCATCGTTCGAGCACGCCCCAAGGCAGCGGGACGCGCAGCACTTTGTAAAACGCCAAATGGATGACCAAGGTACTGAGAATCGATACCGCAACGGTCAGGCGCCACGACGCGCCGAGCGCGCGCATCCACACCGCGAGGATCAGGATCGCCGTGATATGAAAGCCGAGCGCGTCTGCGAGCAGGATGTAGGCGACGAGCCCTGCGAGGACCGTGGCAACCGCGCGGCGCGGGCGCTGCCGCTGCATCCACTGCGGCATTGCAAAGAGCGGCGCGTGCTCACGCAAGCCGGCGCGAACGAGAAGCGCACCGCAGATTGCGAGACCGATGGCGATCAGCCCGGGAAACCACGCAGGACCGAATTTCTGGCCCGGCATGGCGGGAAACCCCTGGATATGCCAGAGGATGAGCGCGGCAAGTGCGACCAGCGCCGCGCCGGTCAGCGCATCGTGGACTTTTATTTGGCCAGCCCTACCGCTTTGAGCGCCGCTCCGAGGTTCGCGTCCGACGCAGCCATGAACTTGGCCGTTTCCTGGGGATCGGCCCAGAGCACGCCGAATCCGCGACTCGCCATGAAGTCCTTGTACTCCTTCGAGTCATAGACTTTTTTCAGGGCGGTGACGAGGGTACGCTGCGCGTCGGCGGGAATTCCTTTCGGGGCGGCAATCACACGCCAGGCTGCGATCTGCCAGTTGGTGCCCAGCTCCTGCTTGAGCGTCGGCAGGCCCGGGTAAAGCGCGGGCGGGCTTGCATCCATGATGGCGAGCGCGCGCACCTTGCCCGCGTCGATCATCGAGCGTGCTTCCGGAAGCGAGCACGGCACGACGTCGACGCCGCCGGCGACCATGTCCTGCAACCCGGGCGCGGCGCCGTTGGACGGGACCCACGGCAGCGCATTCGGATCGATTCCCTGGTCCTTGAGGAGCCCGGCGATGGCGAGATGCCAGATACCGCCCTGCCCGGTGCCGGAGGCCTTCATCTTCCCCGGATTGGACTTGATGGCCTGGAGCAGATCCTTCATCGACTTGTAAGGCGAGTCGGCGCGCACGTTGACGCCCGCGGGATCCGCATTCACCAGCCCGATGGGCGTGTAGTCGGTGTGCCTGAGCTGCGTGAGACCCACGTGGTGCATCATCGTGATCTCGACCGTGATCAGGCCGAGCGTGTAGCCGTCGGGCGCCGAAGACGCGATCGCCTGGTGGCCGACCACGCCCGAGCCGCCGGTGCGGTTCACCACGTTCACCGGCTGCTTGAGCTCCTTCTCCAGCAGGCTTCCGATGATGCGCGCCGTCGCATCGGTGCCGCCGCCCGCGCCCCAGGGCACGATGAGTTGGATCGGGCGCTGTGGATACTGGGCAAAAGCGGACGATGCGGCGAACAGAAATGCCGCAAGCAATAGTTTTCGCATGACCCCTCCTCCGTTCAGGTACGGGCATTGTAAACGCGGCGCGAGCGTAAGATTGGCCATCCAATGCTTAAGGCTTAGCTCTCGCAAACCGGCAGCATCAACGCCTGGAGCACCTCGCTCGTCGAGCGGTTCTGCACGAATGCGGCCACCCCGAGGTTCTTCGCGTTGGCGCCGCGCAGGAGCGGCAGCGCGCGCTTCTCCTCGAGCTTGAGGCTTTCGCCGAAGCCGATCGGGCCGATCCATTCGCGCACCACGAAATCGTGCTCGAGCCGCTTGCCGCGGTTCTCGCCGGCGGCCACGTCGCTCGCGAGCTTGTTCTCGTAGGCGGCCAGGTACACCGCGGCGTTCTTTTGCTCGGTCGCATCGATGAGCATCGCGGAAAGCTCTGCGTGGATGACATCGGGTGCCACCGCGCGGATCGCGAGCGCGATCCTCGCGCGCGCCGGGCGGGAATTGATGCGCATCACCTGCTCGGAAAATTCGCCGCCCGACCAGCGGCGGAAGTCCCGTCCCTGCAGCAGCACCTGCGGAGTGTAGACGATCACCGGGCGCTTCATCTGCGCGAGCTTGCGTTGCCGCACGGAAAATTCGCCTTTGGCGAACGGGTCCTTCCAGCCGATGTAGTCCCAGTAGTCGACGTGGAGCGCGAGCGGCACCACCTGATCGGGCCTGAAGCCCTGGGCGAAGAGCGAGGACAGCCAATGATCCGCCGCGGGACAGCTGTCGCAGCCCTCTGACGTATACAGCTCGACCAGCGCGGTCGTGTGCGGCCCGGTGTAGGTCGAGCACGCCGGATCGGCGGCGCGCGCCGCGAAGGCGACCGCCGCCGCGATCGCGGCAAGAAAATGTCTCGATTTCATGCTTTCTTCCGTCGGCGGGATAGGCCCTTCCTTCCAACGGCGCATGGTACACGCAACCGCGGCGGAGGACCATTTGCGGCACTGGCTGACGGCCTTCATAATCGCCGCGCCCGCCCATGGATTCCTCCGTAACCCGCATCTTCGCGCCCTTCTACTCGAGCGCGTTCAGCTGGAATTTCGCGCTCGGGATGACGCAGCTGCTGATCCCGCTCTATGCGCGGGAGCTGGGTTATTCCGGTGTCGAGATCGGCAGCCTGATCGCGCTCCCCATCGTCGTGCAGATGATCTTCAACCTCATCGGCGGAGCATGGACCGACCGCCTCGGCGGTATGAACATTTCCCTGGTCGCGTTCGTGGCCACCGCCGCGGCCGGATTCATGTTCGCCGCATCGTCGAGCTTCGCGGGCCTGTTCGCCGCGCAGATCATGATGATCGTGGCGCGCGCCGTCTATTGGCCGGCGAGCTGGACGCTCGTGAGCCAGCTTCCCGGAGAGCGCGGCAGCTTGATGGGGACGCTGAACGCAATCACGAGCTTCGGCCAGATCGCCGGTACGGTCTGCGCCGGGATGATCATCGCAGGCTGGGGTTTCGGCGCGGGTTTTTGGACCGTGGCTGCGATGGGCGTTCTCTCTCTTGCCTTCGGACTCGCGTTCCGCTACGCGCCCCCGGCCCGGGAGAAGGCCCCGCTCCCGGTGCTTGCGGGCTACCGAATGCTGCTCGGCCGGCGCTCGATCTATTACGGCATCATGTGCGCCTACATCTCGGCGCTGCCGTTCTCATTGAGCGTCTCGTTTTATCCGATCCTGCTGATCGAGCAGGGGTTCGGCTCGGAAGCGGCTGGCTGGCTCGTCGGAATGCGTCCCCTGGGTGCGATTGCAGCGGGCGTCGTGCTCGCGCGCTTCGTGAAGCACGCGGACGACTCCTCCGTGCCGCTTGCCTCGGCCCTGGCCGTCGCGGCCTCGGTTGGCCTGGTCGCCCTTTTCACGAACCCCGCGATCATCGCGTTCTTCCTCTTCGGCGTGGGACTCGGCTCGGGCGTGATGACGATTTATTTCCAGATCCTTGTGAGCACCTTGTCGTCCGGCGAAACCCGCGGATCGGCGATGGCGCTCGCCGGGATGGGGTGGAGCATCTCGCACATCTCGACGCCTCTCGTCATGGGCGCTCTGAAGGACCTGTACGGCATTCACGCCGCCTTCTACATCCTGGGCGCCTTCGCGTTTGTGTTTTCCCTCGCCCTTCCCCCGGTCCACCGCTGGTCGCTCGCCGGAGGCAAGCTGCGTTGAGCGCGAGCGCCCGGGGCGCGCCTTCCCGGCCCTCGAAGTCCGGTAAACTACGGGCTTCGCCTCCGTGGAGCCCGACCGTGAATCCGATCTACAAATGGATGGGAATCGTCCTCGCTGTCGGCATAGCCCTCATGGTGATCGAGTATCGCTTCGCGAAAAGGAAAAAGGAAGGCTTCACCCCGACCGACAGGCAGCGCGTCACCGGCATCTTCTGGATCACGATCTTCCTCAGCCTCCTGGTAGGCGCGGTCATGTGGATGTCGGACTGAGGGATGAGGGTGCCTCTGGGGGTGCTCGATCAATCCCCCGTCATCAGCGGACACAGTCCCGCCGAAGCGATCGCTGAAACTGTTTCGCTCGCCCGGCTCGCCGAAGAACTGGGCTACCGCCGCTACTGGCTCGCCGAGCACCACGCCATCGCGGCGCTCGCCGATCCCAGCCCCGAGATTCTCGTCTCCCGCGTCGCCTGCGCCACCTCGCACATCCGTATCGGCACGGGCGGCGTGCTCCTGCCCTACTACAGCCCGCTGAAGATCGCCGAGCAGTTCCGCATGCTCGAAGCGCTGTTTCCCGGGCGCATCGATCTCGGCATCGGCCGCGCGCCGGGCGGGGACCCGCGCACCGCGCTCGCGTTGATGGACGGCGAATACCAGGGCGCGGAGCACATGCCGCAGCAAGTGCAGGATCTGATCGGTTTCCTCGATGGCTCGCTGCCCGCGGGTCATCCGTACGCCAAGGTCAGGGCCCAGCCCGCGGGAGACACTTCGCCCGAAATATGGCTGCTCGGCTCCTCGGATTACGGCGGCGCGCTCGCCGCGCAGCTCGGCCTGCGCTTCGCGTTCGCGCATTTCATCAGCGCGTTTGGAGGCGAAGCCGTGGCGCGCGCCTACCGCGATCAGTACCAGCCCTCGGAGCGCGAGCCGCAACCCCGGTCGCTCGTCTGCGTGTTCGTGATCTGCGCGAAGACCGGTGAGGAAGCCGAGCGCCTCGCCGCAAGCGTCGATCTTCGGCGCCTGCACATGGCGAAAGGCATCGATGCGCCCGTGCCGACGCTCGAGGAAGCGAGGGCCTACCGCTACTCACTGCAGGAGCGCGCCTACATCGAGCAGCAGCGCTCGCGCCTGGTGCACGGCGATCCGGGAGAGGTGCGGGAAAAGCTGCTGGAGCTGAAGGAAAAGTTCGCAGCCGACGAGCTGATGATCATCACCATCACCGGCGATTACGAGAGCCGGCGGACTTCGTACCGGCTCGTCGCGGAGGCGTTTGCTTAGCGGCCCGGGTCTCCGGGTGTGCCGCGCCCCGGCCACTCGGTCCGATTGCGGCCGGATTGCTTGGCTGCGTAGAGCGTGTCATCGGCCCGGCCAAGCAGCTCCAGGGGATTCGCGGACCGTTCCAGCGCGACCAGCCCGAGCGAAACGGTCACTTGCGGCAGCGCGCCTCCATCGTATTCGAACGAAGCGGAAGCGACCGCCTCGCGCAGCCGTTCGACGGCGCTGATGGCGCCCGGCAGCAGCGTTTGAGGGAGGATCAGCACGAACTCCTCGCCGCCGATGCGGGCGGCGGAGTCGGCGGGCCTCAGGTTGTCGCGCACGAGCCGTCCGATCTGCAACAGCACGGCGTCCCCCGCAGCATGTCCGTAGTTGTCGTTGATCTGCTTGAAATGGTCGATGTCCATCATCGCGATGCACAGCGGCTCGGACGCGTGGATGTGGCGCTGCACGATTCGAGGCAGCGTCTGGTCGAGCCAGCGCCGGTTGCGGAAGCCGGTGAGGGCGTCACTCAGAGCCGCCTGCTCGAATTGCCGACGCAGTGCGATGTTCTCCTGCACGGCGTCGTTGTTCGAGCGCAATCGCTTTGCCAGGCGGACGAGCAAGCCGACCGAGAACTCGTGCGAGGACTCGGCAAGCCACCAGAAGGTTTCTTCGTCCAGCACGAGGAGCTGCGTAGCCTCTTCCGCTGCGACCGTCGCGGTTGCGGCGCTGCTGGCGAGCAGCGACAGCTCTCCGACGGTCTCGCCCCTGTCTATGTACGCGAGCGGCGAGTCGTCCAGCACCACGCGCAGCCGGCCCGAGATCACGATGTAGACGCGCAGATTCGGCTCGCCCCGCCGCAGCAATTGCTGGCCCGCTTCGAGCTGCAGCAGCCGGGCGCGCGGCACGAGCGCGTCGAGGATCTGGTCGCCGGTACCCTGGAGCGATTGGAGCTCGCGCAGCACGGCGACGCTCACCCCTGACGCCTGATCGCGGGCGGACTCCTCGCTCGCGACAGGCGGCCCGGGTTGCGGCGGTTTGCGTGGTTTGCGTGCGAAGCCCACGTGGATGGTCCGGATCACCTCGCCCCAGAATATCCGAGGTGCACCGCGGTCGGCAAGAAGAAATCGAGCGGGCCGGGCTCGAGCTGAAAACAGCCGAAAGAACCAAACCGACAGGTCCGCCCGCGACACACCCATACGCTACAATGACGCGGGGAGGTCGAAGGAGGATTTCATGAAACTCTCAATGCGCGTCATGGCGATCTTGGGACTGGCGCCGCTGCTGGCCGGTATCGCCACCTTCGGCTCTTGCCAGACCCCACCCCCCGTCTCGCAGGCGCACATCAAAACGGTCTTCATCATAGTCATGGAGAACAAGAACTGGGCGCAGATCGCCGGCAGCACCAGCGCCCCCTACATCAACAATACCCTGCTGCCCATGGCGTCCCACGCGGAGCTGTACTTCAATCCACCGCTGGTTCATCCCAGCCTGCCCAATTATCTGTGGCTCGAAGCCGGCGTCAACTTCGGCGTCTTCAACGACGACCCGCCCAGCGCGAATCACCAGAGCACGACCAACCATCTGGTGACCTTGCTGCAAAAGAGCGGCATTTCCTGGAAGACGTACCAGGAAAATATCGGCGGCGCCGACTGTCCCCTGGTGAGCAACGGGCTCTATGCCGTGAAGCACAATCCCTTCGTCTACTTCGACGATGTCACCGACAACGGCAATCCCAATTCGGCGAATTGCATCAGCCACGTGCGCCCGTTCGGCGAACTGGCGACGGATCTCGCCAACAATACCGTCGCGCAATACAACTTCATCACCCCGAACCTGTGCAACGACATGCACGACAGCTGCGCGCCGCTCAACGATCCCATCCGGCAGGGCGACACCTGGCTGTCCCAGAACCTGCCCGCGATCCTCGGCTCCGCGGCCTACCGGAGCGGCGGCGCAGTGTTCGTCACGTGGGACGAAGGGGAACTTTCGGACGGTCCGATCGGAATGATCGTGCTATCGCCGTTTGCCAAGGGCAATGGCTACCGGAACTTCATCCGCTACACGCACGGATCGACCTTGCGCAGCTTTCAGGAAATCTTCGGCGTCAGCCCGTTTCTGCGCGACGCCGCCATCGAGAGCGATCTGAGCGATTTGTTTGCGGTCTTTCCCTGACCACGAACCTCAGAAGAGGTGCACCGCGGTCGGCCAGAAGAAGCCGATCAGGCTGAACGCGACGCCGATCGCGCCCAGAGCGTAGGCGATCCAGAGGAGCGCCGCGACGCCGGTGATGATCTGGGCCGAGGCGAGCACGATCGCGATCTGCACCGCGGCCGAGGCGATCTCGTAGTTGTGGTAGGCCGCCATCGCGCGGTCGCGCTTCTTCTCCATCTCTTTGGCGCGCGCCATCAGCTCCTTGCGGCCTTCGTTCGTTTCGGGCTCGGACTGGTAGCGCTCGGCCGTCTTCTTCCAGCTCTCGACCTGCTTCTTCACGCCTTCCGGCGCCTTCTGCCCGAACTGCGCCTCCAACTGCTCGGCGGCGGTGCGCACGGTCGTCTGGCGGATGGTCTTCGCCTGGAAGAATGCCCACAGGTTCGAAGCCTCGATGTGGCTCGCGAGCGCGCTCGTTTGCGAGCCTTTGCCGAGCGTCTCGGCGAAAGCGAGCACGAGCGCGAGGACCGCGATAAAGAGGGCGACTTTCTTGTTGGAGGGATCGACGTGTACGTGGGCTTCGGACATTTCCGTTTCTCCCTTTTTTGTCAGACGCCTGAAATTCTAGCTCAGCGCCGCACGCCCGGCGTCTCGATCGGCAGACCCTGCGCGCGCCAGGCGAGGAAAAGCTCGAGATCGAGATATTCCTGCGAACCGTAGGGCAGCATCTCGGCCCGAATCCCGGAGAGGCAGGCGCGCAGCCTCCGCTCGAGCGAGCCCATCGTCTGCCACTCCATGCGATACGCCGGGTAGGCGTTGGGGTGGCCCTGGCTGATGGTCTCGGAGAGCAGGCGCTTGCCCCACTGTGCGTCGTGGCAGTGGGCGCACGAGAGATTCATCTGTCCGCGGCGCTGATGGTACGCAGCGCGCCCGGCTTCGAAATGCGCGCGCGCCGCGCCGTCGATGCGCGCCGCGATCGGAGCCCCGAGCGACTGGCGCGCGACGTAGGCGGTGAGCGCGAGCAGTTCCTCGGACTCGTAACGCAAGGGCTCCGCCCCCATGCGCCCGGTGCGGCAAAGATTGATTCGGCCCTCGAGGTTGACGAGGTTTCCGCTCGCCTTGTCGATCTTCGGATAGCTCGTGGCGATTCTGCGCATACTCTGATCCTTGTGGCAGCTTGCGCACGCGAGCGTTTTTTTTCCCACCGGTTCGCTCCAGAGCTTCTCTCCGCGCTCGACCCACAACATGCCGGGATTGGCAAAATCGTCGTTCTGAAGGGCGCGCAGGTCGGAGCCGAGAAACGCGGAGCCCGACTTCAGCTCGCCGGGCGGGATCGCGCGTTCCTGCGCGAGCACGACGCCCGCGGCGAGCGCTACGGCGGCAAGAGCGAGCCGCCTCATCCCTTGACGACGATGGCCTGGCGCTCCGAGCCCTGCTCGCCTTCGTCGTCGATCCAGCTGAACTCGAGATCCCCGCTCGCCTCGGCGACGGTGTAGAACTGCACGTAGGGATTGGCTGAAATGCCCGAGGACAGGTCGGCGCGGAACACTTCCACTCCGTTGTAACGGCACGACAGGACGTTGATGACGTTGCGCCTGATGAGGTGCCCGACGTCGTCGTGGCGATAACCGGTTTCCATGGGGTGCTGGATGAGGATTCGGATTTCGATGACCTCGCCGCGCCTTGCCTCCCGGGGAATCTGGATTCTTGCGGCCACGGTTGCGTTTCCCTCCGGCTCAGCTTTCGTCGAGACACGCGGAAAGCGTGACCACGATCGGCGCCGCGTCGTACCAGAACGAGCCGTCGGAGAGCTTCGCGACGGCGGTCACTCGCTGGCTGCCGGCGAGCCGCACGCGCGAGTTGATCTCGGCCTTGCCCGCGCGCGGGCCCAGATAGAAATTCGCCATGTTGGGCACCGGGTTCCTCTCCGAGTAGAGGTGGATGCTCTTCACGTGATCGGCCGGTGTCATCGGACTGTCCACCGTGATCCGGATGGGAACGGAGTTGCCATTGTCGGCGAGCTGCGGCAGGACGAGCGTGACCTTGCCTTTTCTCACCTGCGCGCCGTTGGTGAGCGCCCGCACGAGCGGATCCAGAGGATCGACCTGCGCGAGCGCCGCACCGGGAAACGCGAGCGCGCCGGCTGCGCCGGCGAGGAAATCGCGGCGCTTCATTGCGGCTCCTTCAGGGTCGCGAGCCAGGCGACCACGTCCTCGACCTGCTGCGCGGAGAGCAGGGGCTTGCCGCGGAAAGCCGCGGCGACCTGATTGAGACCTTCCGTCCTGTAGTAAGCGGGCATGGGCGTACCCGGATTCACGCGGGTGGAATCGGCGACGCGCAGGCGCAGTTGCGCGGGGGAGAGCCGCGCGCCGACGCCCGCGAGCGTGGGCGCGATATTCCCGAAGTTCGTCTCACCGGGCACCGCATGGCACAGAGTACACGCTCCCGCATCCCGATTCACCACGATGCTTCGACCGCGCGCGGCATCGCCCGGTTCGGAAGTCAGAGCCCGCGGAATCGCGTCTCCAACCACGTCGAAGCGCACCGGCTCACCCTGCGCGCAGACCTGCGAGTACACAGTCAGCATCGCAATGGCAGCCACCATTGTCATTCTGAGCGTAGCGAAGAATCTGCTTTTGCCGTAACAGCAGATTCTTCGGGCGGAGTTTACCCTCGAGTGCAGCGAAGGGCCCTCAGAATGACAGGCAACAGCGTGCTTGCGCGTCAAGCCAATGTCAGCCCGTGGTTCTTCAAAGGCAGCGAGCGCACGCGCTTGCCGGTGGCGGCGAAGATTGCGTTGCACACCGCCGGTGCGATCGACGCCTGGCCGGGCTCGCCCACGCCGCCCCAGAATCCGCCCGAGGGCGCGAGCACTACCTCGACCTTGGGCATCTCTCGCAGCCGCATCATCCGGTAGTCGTGGAAATTGGACTGCTCCACGCGCCCTTCCTTGATGGTGATCTCGCCCCAGAACATCGCGGTCAGCATGAACACCGAGCTGCCCTGCATCTGCGCCTGGATGTTATCCGGGTTCACGGCGTAGCCCGGGTCGATGCCGAGCACCAAGCGCCGGATGTTCACCTCGCCGTTTTTGTCGACCGAGAGCTCGGCCACCGCGGAGGTGTAGCTGCCGTAGGCTTCGGTCTGCGCGATGCCGCGGAACACGCCCGCAGGCAGCGGCTGGCCCCAGCCTGCGGCTTTCGCAGTGGCTTCGAGGATGCCGAGATCCTTCGGTGATTTCTGAAGCAGCGCTCGGCGGTACTCGAACGAATCCTTGCCGGCGGCGCTCGCCAGCTCGTCCATGAAGGACTCGCGCACGAAAGGATTCTGCGAATGGCCGACGGTGCGCCAAAACCCGACCGGCACGTGCGCGGTGCGCTGCGCGTATTCGATTCTTACGTTCGGGATCGCGTGCGGAAGGTCGTGCAGCGAAGCCACCGCTTGCGGGTCGACTCCGTCCGCCGGCGCGAACGGCCGCTTGAGGGGGACGCGGGCGAGCGTCTCGAAAATCGACGTCGCCGCGACGCGCGAGTACCAGGCGACCGGGTTGCCCGACTCGTCCAACCCCGCCTTGATGCGGATCAAGCTCGCCGGCCGGTAGAAGTCGTGCTGGGTGTCCTCTTCCCGGGTCCAGAGCATCTTCACCGGCGTGCCTTCCATCGCCTTCGCGATCGCAACGCCTTGGCGCACGAAGTCCTGCGCACCGCCGCGACGGCCGAAGCCCCCGCCCAGTTGCACGCGGTGCACTTCGACGTTCTCCAGCGGCACGCCCGCGGTTGCCGCAGCATTGGCGAGCGAAGCTTCGGCGTTTTGCGTGGACGTCCATACGTCCACCTTGCCGTCCTTGACGATCGCCGTGCAGCCCATGGGCTCGAGGCAGGAGTGCGCGAGATACGGCGTGTAGTAGTCGGCTTCGATCTTCTTTGCGGCAGAGGCGAAGGCCTGTTCGAAATCGCCGTCGCGGCGCGAAACTGCGACATCGGCTTGCGCGCTCAGCCCGCCCCGGTAGAACTCCATCAAGCTCGCGCTCGAAACGTTGCCGTTGGCGCCGATGTCCCATTCGATGTGGACGTCCCTCAGCGCCTCTTTTGCGCGCCACCAGTTGTCCGCGACCACCGCGACGAAGCTCTCCATCGGCAGCACCTTGACGATGCCGCGCCGGCCCTCGACCTTGGCCGCGTCGATAGCTTTCACTTTGCCGCCGAACACCGGGCACTGCGCGATCGCGGCGTAGAGCATGCCGGGCAGCTGCACGTCGATGCCGAAGCGCTGTTTGCCCATCACCGTGTCGGGGATGTCGATGCGCTTGACGGACTTCCCGATCAGCTTCCAGTCCTTGGGGTCCTTCAGCTTCACGTCCTTCGGCGGCTCGAGCTTCGCGGCGGCGTCGGCCACTTTTCCGAAGCTCAGCCTGCGCCCGCCAGCACCGTGGGTGATGAAGCTGTTCGATGCCGAGCATTCGGACGCGGGCACGCCCCACTGCTGCGCCGCCGCAGCGATCAGCATCTCGCGCGCGGTCGCGCCTGCCTTGCGCAAATACTCCTGGGAATTGCGGATGGTCCGGCTTCCGACCGCCGCCATGTCGCCCCAGGCGCGCTTGCGCTTCACGCTCGCGTTCGCCGAGGCGTATTCGATCTTCACCCGCCTCCAGTCGCATTCCAGCTCCTCGGCGACCAGCATCGGGGCCGAGGTCATGCTGCCCTGCCCCATCTCGGAGCGGGCGTAGCGGATGATGATGGCGTCGTCCGGGCGAATCACGACCCAGGCGTTGATCTCAACGGCTCCGTCGGCCTTCTGCGCAAGCGCGCCCGGGAAATTGAATCCGACGGAGAGGCCTCCGCCGATCGCCGCGGATTGCTTCAGGAACTTCCTGCGGGAAGGAGCAAATCTCGTTTTCATCGTCGCCCCCTATGCCTTCGTCGACTTCAAGGTCTTCGCCGCGGCGTGGATCGCCGTGCGAATGCGCGCATAGGTTCCGCAGCGGCAGATGTTGGTCATCGCCGCGTCGATGTCCTTGTCGCTGGGGTCGCGATTCTTTCCGAGCAGGGCGACCGCCGCCATGATCTGCCCCGACTGGCAGTAGCCGCACTGCGGCACCTCGTGATCGATCCACGCCTTCTGCACCGGGTGCAGCTGGCCGCGCTGCGCGAGCCCTTCGATGGTCAGCACTTTCTGGTCCGCGGCGGCGGACACGGGCACCGAGCACGAGCGCACCGGCTCGCCGTTCAGGTGCACGGTGCAGGCGCCGCATTGGGCGATTCCGCAGCCGAATTTCGGGCCCTTCACGTCGAGCACATCGCGCAACACCCACAATAGGGGCATCTCGGGCTCGACGTCGACGCTCAGTTTCTTGCCGTTGACGGTGAGTTCGATCATCCAGGATCTCCTTTGGTGTAGCCGACCAGCGGGTTTTTGAAAATCGCTAAAGCGGATGCGCCCAGTTTACCGCATCACGCGAGGCGCAGTCCCTGGTTCTTGAGCGGCAGCGAGCGGATTCGCTTGCCGGTCGCGGCGAAAATCGCGTTGCACAGAGCGGGCGCAACGGGCGCGAGCGGCGTCTCGCCCATCCCGCCCCAGAAGCCGCCGCTCGGGACGAGCACCGCCTCGATTCTCTTCGGCATCTCGGCCATGCGCATGATGCGGTAGTCGTGGAAGTTGGACTGCTCGACGCGGCCTTCCCTCAAGGTGATTTCGCCCCAGAGCACCGAAGTCAGTCCGTAGGCGACACAGCTTTGCACCTGCGCTTCGGCCGAATCCGGATTCACCACGTAGCCCGGATCCACCGCCACCACCACGCGCCGGATGTCGAGCTCGCCCGCGTCGCTCACCGACACCTCGAACACCGCCGCGGCGTAGCTGCCGTGGGAATCCTGCACCGCGATGCCGCGGTGCACGCCGGCAGGAAGGGGCGAGCCCCAGCCCGAAGACCTGGCCGCGGCATCGAGCACGCCGAGATCCTTGGGCTTTCCCTGCAGCATGGCGCGGCGAAACTCGTAAGGGTCCTTGCCCGCGGCGTTCGCCATCTCGTCGACGAAACACTCGCGCATGAAGGGGTTTTGCGAGTGGAACACCGTACGCATGAAGCCCACTGGCACGTGGCTGTTCCTCATCGCGAACTCGATCCTCAGGTTCGGCACCTCGTAGGGCATGTCGACGATGCCGCCGAGCGCGTGCCGGACAACGCCTTCCTTGATCTCCTGGGGACGAACCCCCGCCATGATGGAATGGCTGGCGTCGCGGACGCGCCAGGCGGTGAGCTTGCCGCCTGAGTCGAGCGCCGCCTTGAAGCGCATCAGGGTCATCGGGCGGTAGTAGTCGTGCTGCATGTCCTCTTCGCGCGACCACAGGAGCTTCACCGGCCTGCCTTCCACCGCCTTGGCGATGGCCACGGCCTGCCGCGTGTAGTCCTGGAAACCGCGCCGCCCGAAGCCGCCGCCCAAATGCGTCAGATGGACCTCGACGTTCTCGAGAGGAACGCCTGCGATCGCCGCCGCGGTCGCGTGCGTGGCTTCGGCATTTTGCGTCGGCGCCCATACCTCGACGCGGTCGCCCTTGACCAGAGCCGTGCAGTTCATCGGCTCGAGCGGCGCATGGTTTAGAAAAGGCGCGTAGTACTCGGATTCGATCAGCTTCGCCGCCTGAGCGAAGGCCGCCTCGACGTTGCCGTCGTCGCGTGCGACCGGGACACTGGAATCCTCAAGGCCGAAGCGCACGAACTCGCGGATGCTCTCGGTCGAAGCTCCGCCGTTCTGGCCCACGTCCCATTCGATCGGCAGGAGCTTGAGCATGCGGTCCGCGCGCCACCAGTTGTCGGCGACCACGGCGACCGCGTCTTCGAGTTGCACGAGCTTGATCAAACCCCGCATTCCCTTGATTCTTTCGCCCGCGACGGTCGCGAGCTTGCCGCGGAACACCGGGCACTGCGCAATGGCGGCGTACGCCATGCCGGGCAGCTGCACGTCGATACCGAAGAGCGGCTTGCCCCTAACCTTGTCGGGGATGTCGAGTCGGCGCGCCGGCTTGCCGATGAGATTCCATTCCTTGGGATCTTTCAGCTTCACGTCCTTGGGCGGCTCGAGCTTGGAGGCCGCTTGAGCCACCTGGCCGAAGCGCAGCTTTCTCCTCGACGGCATGTGCGTGATCACGCCGTTCTCCGCGTCGCATTCGGACTCGGGAACCTTCCATCTCTGCGCCGCGGCGGCGATCAGCATCTCCCGCGCCGTGGCCCCCGCCTGGCGCAAATATTCCTGCGAGTCCCGAATCGAGCGGCTGCCACCGGTGGCCATCGAGCCCCACACCCGGTTGCGGCGGACCTGCTCGGCGGTCGAGACGAATTCGGTGCGGACCTTCGTCCAGTCGCACTCGAGCTCCTCCGCGACGAGCATGGGAAGGCCGGTGGAGCTGCCCTGGCCCATCTCCGAGCGCGCCACGCGGATCACCACGCTGCTGTCGGGATTGATGATGATCCATGCGGTGAGCTCGGGGCCTTTCGCATTTGCCGCTGCGGAAAATGCCCGCGCGGGAATCATCAACTCGAGCGCGAGGCCGCCACCGGCGGCCGTGGACACCTTGAGAAAATCGCGGCGGGATGGACGAAATGAATTCGGCATGGGTTTCTTCGGACGTTCGGACGAATCGGTGGATTCTGCGCTTGCAGCTATGCGCCCGCAACCGTGCCGGAACTCGGCAGCTTGTAGTCCTTGAAGTCCTGCCGGAGTTTCGTCTTGAGCAGCTTCCCCGTGGCGGTGTGGGGCAGCTGCTCGACGAAGACGACGTCGTCGGGTATCCACCACTTCGCCACCTTGCCCACGTAGAACTGGAGCAGGTCCTCGCGCGTGACGCTCGCGCCGGGCTTCCTGACCGCGATCACGAGCGGCCGCTCGTCCCATTTCGGATGGTGCACGCCGATCACCGCGGCTTCGGCGATCGCAGGATGCGACACGGCGATGTTCTCCAGATCGATCGAGCTGATCCATTCGCCGCCCGACTTGATCACGTCCTTCGAGCGATCGGTGATCTGCATGTAGCCGTCGGGATCGATCGTGGCGACGTCGCCCGTGGGAAACCATCCGTGGCGCAGCGGATCCCCGCCCGCGCCCTTGAAGTATTCCTTGAGTATCCAGGGCCCGCGCACCAGCAGATCGCCAAAAGCCTTGCCGTCGCGCGGCAGCTCCTTGCCTTCCCCGTCCACGATCTTCATCTCGGCCCCGTAGATGGTGCGGCCCTGCTTGCACTCGATCTCGCGGCGCTTCTCCGGCGAAAGGCGCTCGTGCTTGGCCTTGAGCGTGCAGAAGCTGCCGAGCGGGCTCATCTCGGTCATGCCCCAGGCGTGCTTGCAATGCACGCCGTACTCGTCGCGGAAGGCGGCTATCATCGCCGGCGGGCAGGCCGAGCCGCCCACCACCACCGACTTCAGCGTGCTGAATCTGAGTTTGTTCTGCTTCATGTGGGCGAGCAGCGCGAGCCACACGGTGGGCACGCCTGCGCTCGCGGTCACTCTCTCCGCCTCGAACAGCTCGTAGAGGCTCTTGCCGTCCAGGCCTGCACCGGGGAAAACCAGCTTCGCGCCGTTCATGGGAGCGAAATAGGGAATTCCCCAGGCGTTGACGTGGAACATGGGCACAACGGGCAGGATGACCGAGCGCGCCGAGCAGTTGAACACGTCTGGCAAGGAGGCGGCATAGGCGTGCAGGATCGTGGAACGGTTGGCGAAGAGCACGCCCTTCGGGTTGCCGGTCGTGCCGGAGGTATAGCACAGGCCCGCGGCGGTCCATTCGTCGAACTGCGGCCACTCGTAATTTCCGTCCTCGGACGCGATCAGCTCCTCGTAGCAGAGCAGATTGGGCAGATTCGCCTGCGGCATGTGGGCGCGATCGGTCATCGCCACCCAGCCCTTGACGCCCTTGCACGCCGGGGCGAGCTTTTCGGCGAGCGGCAGGAAGGTCAGGTCGAAAAAGACGTAGCGGTCTTCCGCGTCGTTGACGATGAACACCAGCTGCTCCGGAAAAAGCCGCGGATTGACGGTGTGGACCACGGCGCCCATGCCGGCGACGCCGTAGTAGAGCTCGAAGTGGCGGAAGCCGTTCCAGGCGAGCGTGCCGGCGCGCTCGCCCTGCTTCACGCCCAGGCGCGTGAGCGCCTGGGCGAGCCGCTTCGAGCGCTGGTGCGCCTCGGTGTACGTATATCGGTGGATCGGACCCTCGACGGTGCGCGAGACGATTTCCGCGTCGCCGTGGCTGCGGTCGGCATGCGCGATGAGCGACGAGACGAGCAGCGGCATGTCCATCATTTGGGCGCGCATGGTTGGTCTCCTGGAGCAGCCAAGGGGCCGGGGAAAATTACCCTGCGCGCAAACCCGTGTCAATCTACAATCGGGAAGGAGCGCAACCCGACACCACCGCCATGAGCGTAAAGAAACTCCTCGACCTCACCGGAAAGATCGCCCTCGTCACCGGCGGCTCGCGCGGCCTCGGGCTGCAGATCGCCGAGGCGCTGGGCGAAATGGGCGCGAAGCTCGCGATCTCGGCGAGGAAATCGGACGAGCTCGAGCAGGCGCGCGAAGTCCTCGCAAGGCAGCGCATCGAGGCGTTGACGCTGGTCTGCGACATCTCCCGGCCGGAAGCGATCGGACCCATGGTGTCGAAGCTGCTCGAGCGCCACGGGAAAGTGGACATCCTCGTCAACAATGCCGGCGCCACCTGGGGCGCGCCCGCCGAAGATCTTCCGCTGGAAGCCTGGCAGAAGCTCGTGAACCTCAACCTGACCGGAACGTTTCTCGTGACCCAGGCCGTGGGAAAACGCTCGATGATCCCGAACCGCTATGGCAGAATCATCAACGTCGCGTCGATCGCGGGGCTGCGCGGCAATCCCGTGGACATGCTGGAGACGCTGGCATACAACACGACGAAGGGGGGCCTGGTGAATTTCACGCGGGCGCTGGCCGCCGAATGGGGCGAGCACGGCATCACGGTGAACGCCATCGCGCCGGGATTCTTCCCCTCGAAGATGACCCAGGCATCGCTCGAGAGGCTCGGCGAAAAGATCGTCGCGCGCACGCCGCTGCGCCGACTCGGCGACGCGGAGGACCTGAAGGGGCTCGCGGTGCTGCTCGCCTCGGATGCCTCGCGCCACATCACCGGGCAGGTCATCGCAGTCGATGGAGGTACGAGTGTCGCCTGAAGCGGCCCCGATGACGGCGAACTCCGCCGGCGTCAAGATCCCGTTTACCGAGCACCTCGGCATCCAGCTCGTCGAGATGACCCAGTCACGCGCGGTGGTTTCGCTGCACAAGCGCCCGGAGCTTTTGAACAGCTGGGGCGCGACTCACGGCGGCGTGATCATGACCATGCTCGACCTCGTCATGAGCTGGGCGGTGCGCGGCCACTACGGAGTGGTCGGCGGCGTGCTGACGGTCGACCTGAGCGTCGGCTTCATGAAAGGGAGCTTCGGCGACAAGGTGACGGCCGAAGGCAAGGTTCTCCACGGCGGCAAATCCACCGCCTTCTGCGAAGCCGAGGCGCGCGACGACAAGGGCGCGCTGCTCGCCAAGGCGATCGGGACTTTCAAGCTGCTTACGGACAAAGAGAAAAAAAACCGATAAGGTTTGACATCGGTGGGTATACAGGTCTGTATCTCATCTGATAAGCTTCACCGGTTTTCCTCTTGCTAACTACGTAGACAGTACTGTCTACCCCGGAGGTGGCCGTATGGACGCTCATCGTGCGGGCAAGTCCGTCTCTCGCCTGGCCAGCGCGCGAGAGCGCATCGACCGGACCGCCTACGAGCTCTTTTCCCGGCACGGTATCCGTGCAGTGGGAGTGGATACCATCACCGCGCGCTCAGGAGTGGCGAAGATGACCTTGTATCGCCACTATCCCTCCAAGAATGACCTTGCCCTCGCTTTCCTTCGCCGTCGCGAGGAGCTGTGGACGCGCTCTTGGCTGCAAAAAGAGGTGGAACGCCGCGCGCGCACACCCGCCGCGCAGCTACTCGCTGTCTTCGATGTTTTCGAAAAATGGTTCCGGCGACGCGACTTCGAGGGGTGCTCGTTTATCAAAGTGTTGCTCGAGCACGACGACCGAGGGCACCCGGTTCGGAAGGCAGCGCAAGCCCACATCGAGACGATCCGCGCGTTCCTGAGACAGTTGGCCAAGGATGCGGGCGTGCACGACGCCGACCCATTCGCACGACAGATGCAAATGCTGATGATGGGATCCATCGTCGCCGCCTACGCGGGTGACCAGGACGCGGCGCGGCGGGCAAAGGAGATGGGATTGCTGCTCCTCGCACGCGCGGGTATCAGGATCGGTAAGGGAGCTCAAGGATGACGACATACGCGACCGACCAACAGACTCGCGCCGCGCTTCTTGACAGCCAGCGCCGGGTGCTCGAGCGGATCGCGAATGGCGCACCGCTGCGGGAGATTCTCGAAACGCTGGTGAGGCTGATCGAGGAGCAGGCGGACGGAATGCGCTGCGCCGTGCTGCTGGCAGACACCCAGCAGCAGCGGCTGAGGTTCGCCGCGGCGCCGAGCATCCCCGAGGATTACAAGGCGGGCATCGACCCGTTCCTGCGCATCGCGCCCGAAATGGGCTCGTGCGGGACCGCTGCGTTCCTGCGCGAACCCGTGTACACGCAAGACACCGCAACAGACCCACTCTGGAAGGACTGCCGCGACGTCGCGGTCCGAAACGGACTGCGCGCGATCTGGTCGACTCCGATTCTCTCAGACGACAACGCTGTGTTGGGAACCTTTGCGATGTATTACGGGGAACCGCGACTGCCCTCGCCCGAGCATATCCAGCTCATCGACATGGCGACGCAGATGGCGCGCGTGGCGATCGAGGCAAAGAGCAGCGAGGAGAAGATTAAAGCGTTGTCGCGGCAAAAGGAGGATCACCTTCGGCTTGTCATCGACACGATTCCCACGATGGCCTGGAGCATTCTGCCTGACGGCACCCTCGATTTCGTCAATCAGCGTTGGCTGGAATATACGGGCCTCTCTCTTGAGGAGGCACTCGAAGAGGTGAATCACACCGTGCATCCAGAAGACCTTCCAAGCGTCATGGAAAAGTGGGTTGTCGACATGGCTGCCGGGGAACCGTGCGAGTATGAACTGCGTTTGCGCCGCGCTGACGGGGCATTTCGCTGGTTCCTGATCCGCACCGTGCCGCTGCGCGATGAGCAGGGACACATCGTCAAGTGGTACGGAACGAGTACCGATATCGAGGACCGGAAGCGGGCCGAGGATGCGCTGCGCGAGAGCGAGGAAAAGTTCCGCCAGCTGGCCGAGAACATCCGGGAGGTCTTCTGGATGACCACGCCCGCCATGGACGAGCTGCTCTACGTGAGTCCCGCTTACAAGAGCGTCTGGGGACGATCTGTAGAGAGCCTGCGCCAACGGCCGCGATCGTTCATGGAGGCGATCCACACCGAGGATCGCGAGCGTGTGGTTGGCATCCTCGAGAGGCAGCGGGAACGGGGATTCGAGGTCGAATACCGCGTCGTAAGGCCAGACGGATCGGTGCGATGGGTCCGCGACCGTGGGTCTCCCGTGAAAAATCAGGCTGGAAAGGTTTACCGGATCGTCGGCGTCGCAGAGGACATCACCGAGCGCAAGCACGCCGGAGACGCCTTGCGGCGCTCGGCAGCGGAGCTCCAGGCGCTGTCGCGGCGGCTGGTCGAGCTGCAGGAATCCGAGCGCCGGCAGCTTTCGCGCGAGCTCCACGATAGGGTCGGCCAGAACCTGACCGCCCTGGAGATCAACCTCGATATCCTCCAGACAGGGCTCGCTTCGCACGGAAGCGACGAAGTCCGCGCACGAGTGGCCGATTCGGCGGCGCTTCTCGAGGCGACGATGGACACGATCGAGAACGTCATGTCCGAGCTGCGACCGCCGATGCTCGACGACCACGGGCTCGCGGCAGCGCTGGACTGGCACGCGAGAAATTTCTCGATGCGAACGGGGATCGCGGTCGCGGTACGCGGCGGCGAGCCGGTCGTGCGACCGGCACTTCAAGTCGAAATTGCGCTCTTTCGCATCGCCCAGGAGGCGCTCAACAACGTCGCAAAACACGCCCGCGCGCGGCGCGTCGAAATCGCGCTCGATCATGCGAACAGCGAATGCGTGATGTCCGTGCAGGACGACGGAATCGGATTCGATGACGCGGCGATTGCCTCGGACAAACCGAAATCCGGACTCGGCATGGTGACGATGAGAGAACGTGCGCAGGCGGTGGGCGGGCATTTCGAGGTTCGGGCCCTGCCCGGCCGTGGGACGCAACTCACCGTGCGGGTTCGGTACTGACATGACGATCAGGGTTCTGATCGCCGACGATCACGGCGTCGTGGCCGAAGGCTTGCGCAATCTGATCGAGGCGCAGGCCGACATGAAAGTCGTCGCAATGGCCGTGGACGGCCGCGAGGCCGTGCGCCGAGCAATGGAGAACAGTCCGGACGTGGTCCTCATGGACATCGCCATGCCCGTTCTGAACGGCACCGAGGCGACGCGGATCATCCGGGAGCGGCGCCCTCAGACGCGCGTCATCATGCTCTCGGCGTACTCGGACCCGGTTCACGTGTACCGCGCACTGCAGGCCGGAGCCACAGGCTACGTCGCGAAGAAATCTGTCGCCAAGGAAGTAGTCGATGCGATTCGGAAGGCGCACCAAGGCAGGCACTATCTCAGCGGACAATTGACTGAAGGCCTGATCGACCATGTCGTCCACAAAACCGCCTCGGACGAACCCCTTCAGCGTCTCAGCTCGCGCGAGCGACAAGTCCTGCAAATGCTCGCCGAAGGACACTCCATCGCCAAAATCGCGGAAACGCTTTACCTTTCACCGAAGACCGTGGAGACCTACCGCGCCCGAATGATGGAGAAACTCCGCATTCGCGACTTTGCGAGTCTTGTCAGATTCGCGATCCAGCAGGGCGTCAGTCCTCTCGAATAGCCGCGACGAAGGCGCTGTCAGGAAAAATCTGACGCAATCTGTCGGCTGTACGCGACAGCATCCGAAGGTGTCCACGGTTAGAGTTCAGGCTGAGCGCCAGCGCTCTATTCTAAAAGGGGGATTCCTAAACTGACTTCTCAAGAATTCCCTACAGACGAAGAATCGAATTTCAGCAAGGATATCGAGCCAACGCCACGTAGGGAAGAACTGCCGAAATTGGGCAAGAACAGAATGGCGATCAGAGTGTTTCTTGCGAACAGCCGCGTCATCCTGTTGGACAGTCTGCAGGTGCTGCTGGAAATCCAGCAAGACATCAAGGTCATCGGCAAGGCGACGAACGGACACGAGGCCGTAAAGAGGATTCAAAAACTGAGACCGGATGTTGCCATCCTCGACGCCAGCCTGGTCGGCCTGAATGGCATCGAGGCGAGCCTCAAAATCGGAGGTCCTTCCCGGTCGACGGCAATCGTGATTCTGGCCACGACGGCGTCGCCGGAATTCATTTTCCGCGCTCTGCGGGCCGGTGCGAGAGGATACCTTTCCAGGGAAGCTTCCGGATTGGAACTCGTCAACGCGGTTCGAACCGTCCGCGAAGGCAAGCGCTACTTGAGCCCCAAGATCACCGCGTCACTCATCGGCGATTACATCAGCGAGCGCCGCTCTCCGAGCCCTTTCGAGAGCTTGACCAGCCGGGAGCGGAACATTCTCCAGTTGGTGGTTGAGGGCAATTCGAGCGCACAAGTCGCCGACATATTGGCCCTCTCACCCAAAACGGTGGACACGTACCGGAGCCGCATCAAGCAGAAGCTCGGCATCCACGATTTACCGGCCCTGGTCAAGTTCGCCATTCAGCACGGCATCACTTCGCTCGAGTAGAGAGTCGTTGACGCCCTGTCAGGAAAAATCCGACGCTGATTGTCGAGACGGCCTGACAGTATCGAATACCCTCGTCGTTTAGTCTTCCGAAAGGCGGCGGCAAAAGAAGAAAAGAGCCCAGAGAGCAGGCGCCGAGACGATGCAGAGAAAGGGGGATCCGAACAAACGGTTTATGACGGAGCGACCCAGAATTCTGCTGGTGGAAGACGTGGCTGACGACGCCGAGCTTGCGCTCCTCGAGCTGAGGCGCGCCGGTCTGCACGCCGACCACCGGGTCGTGGATAAGGAGAAGTCCTTCGTCGATGCGCTCCGCGAATTCGCCCCAGACCTGATCCTGTCCGACTTTTCGATGCCGGGCTTCGACGGCATGGCCGCGCTCGCGCTGGCGCGCGAGGTATGCCCGGACACGCCTTTCATCTTCGTTTCTGGAACGATCGGCGAGGAATCTGCCGTCCGCGCGCTGAGGAGCGGCGCCACCGACTACGTGATGAAGACGAATCTCGCGCGTCTGCCGGCCGCCGTGGAGCGGGCGCTGCGAGAGGGGAGGGAGCGAGCCGCCCGCCGCAAGGCGGAAGAAGAGCTCGAGACGCTTCGCGAGCGGCTGCGCAGCATCGTCTCCACGCTGCCGGACGTGGTCTGGTCCGTCGCAGTTCCTTCGCGTGAGATCCTGTACGTCAGCCCCGCTTCGTCCACGGTCTTCGGCCGGACGCAGAACGAGGTTTACGAGAACCGCACGCTCTGGGGCGAGCCTATCCATCCCGAAGACCGGCCGCGGATTATGGCCTTATGGCAAGGCGCGGTGACAGGCGAGACGTTCGAAGCGGAATACCGGATCGTGAAGCCGGGCGGAGAGGTACGGTGGATCCAGGGACGCGGACGCTTCAACGGCGACGCGGCAGGCAATGTAGTCCGTATAGATGGAATTTCCCGGGACATCACCGAGCGGCGCGAGCGTGAACGAAAGCTCACACAGCTCAGCCGCGTCCACGCGGTCCTGAGCGGAATCAACTCGGCAATCGTGCGCGCGCACGGCCGCGACGAGCTGTTTCGCGATGCGTGCCGCATCGCCGTGGGAGCCGGACAGTTCCGCATGGCCTGGGCGGGAGTCGTCGACTGCGAAGCGATGCGGGTAAGGCCGGTCGCCTGGGACGGCGAGGTACGCGGTTTCTTGGAAAATGCGCCGCTTGTCGTGACGGAGACTGGGGGACCGAGCCTGGTCGGGCAGGCAGTCAGGGGGAAGAGGCCCGTGATCTCGAACGACATTCAGAACGATCCGCAAAGAATAATGAAGGCGGAATGCCTGGAGCGCGGAATCAATTCGCTGGCCGTTTTGCCGTTGATCGTCGGCGGCGAGGCGGCCGGCGTTCTTAGCCTGTACGCCGGCGAGCTCGGGTTCTTCGATAGCGAGGAAATGACGTTGCTGGTTGACCTCGCGGGCAATATCTCCTTCGCGCTCGAGCACATCGAAAGCGAAGAAAAGGTCCGATACCTGGCTTACTACGATTCGCTCACGGGTCTCGCCAACCGCACGCTGTTCCTCGAGCGGCTGGGACAGCATCTGAGCGCGACGGGTAGCGGGCGGCAACAGCTTGCGCTCGTGATCGTCAACATCGAGCGGTTCAAAACCATCAACGATACGTTCGGCCTGCAGGCGGGCGATGCGCTCCTCAAGCAGGTCGCCGGACGGTTGCTGGAGTTGTCCGGGGATCCGAGCCGAGTGGCTCGAGTGGGTGCAGACCATTTCGCGGTAGTGGTCCCCCACACAGAGCACGAAGACAGATTGATCCGGGGGCTTGAGCAATCGCGCCGGCGCGTCAACGAAGATCCTTACGTGGTGGACGGCACCGAATTCAGAATTACCACGCGGGCCGGCGTCGCCTTGTTCCCGAGCGACGGCGAGGACGCGGATACCTTGTTCCGGAACGCCGAAGCCGCACTCAAGAAATCGTCCTCAGGCGACCGATATCTCTTCTACACGAAGCAGATGACCGAGCGGATCGCCGAGAAACTCTCGCTCGAAAACAAGCTGCGGCAGGCGCTGGAAAAGGACGAATTCGTGCTGTATTACCAGCCGAAAGTGGATGTCGACACCCGGCGCATGGTCAGTGCTGAGGCGCTGATCCGCTGGCGCAGTCCCGAACTCGGACTGGTGCCGCCGCTGCACTTCATTCCGCTGCTGGAAGAAACGGGACTGATTCTGCAAGTCGGCTCGTGGGCGCTGAGGCGCGCATCGCTCGATCACCGAGACTGGGCGGAGCACGGCCTCAAGGCGCCCCGGATCGCGGTGAATGTGTCGCCGATCCAGCTGCGGCAGCCCGACTTCGTCGACATTTTGAAACAGGCGATCAGCGAGGGCGTCGCGCCACCGGGCATCGATCTGGAGATCACGGAGAGCCTGGCGATGGAGGACATCCAGGCCAATATCGGGAAGCTGACTTCGGTACGCGGGCTAGGCGTGAACATCGCGATCGACGATTTTGGCACGGGTTATTCTTCGCTCGGCTATCTTGCGAAGCTTCCGGTGCAGTCGCTCAAAATAGACCGATCGTTCATCATCGCCATGGTGGATGACCCCGACACGATGACGCTGGTGTCGACCATCGTTTCGCTCGCCCATTCCTTGAGGCTGAAGGTCGTCGCCGAAGGTGTGGATTCCGAAGATCAGGCGGAGGCCTTGCGCCGTCTCCGGTGCGACGAGATGCAGGGCTATCTCTTCAGCAAACCGCTGCCTCGGGACGAGCTGACTGCGCTGCTGGAACCGGACGGGTAAGGCGGTCTTCAATCGATCTTCGGCGCGAGCAGCATCTCGCCGCCGCCGAGTATCAGCCGGTTCCAGGTCGGGCTGACGACGATCTCGTTCACGCACACGTGCGCAGGCGATTCGGCGACGAAGCGCACCACGCGTCCAACGTCTTCCATCTTGAGCATCTTCGCCTGGTCTTCGGGCGAAGGCGGCTTGGGCCGCGCCTTCTGCAGCGGCGTCACCGTCTCCCCCGGATGGATGGCGCAGCCGCGGATTCCGTGCATGCCTTCCTCGATGTTGATCTGGTGGACCAGCGCGCACAGCGCCTGTTTGCTCGCGTTGTAGGCCGCTCCGCCGAGATAGCTCTGATAGCGGGCGAAATAGGACACGACGTGGATCACCAGGCCGTCGCGCCGCGAGCGCATCGAAGGCAGCACCGCGAGCGTGCAGTAAAGCGCGCCGTTCAGGTTGACGCCGACGACGCGGTCCCAATCGGCCGCCGCGAGATCCTTGAAGAAGCGCTTCGGGACGTTAGTGCCCGCGCAGTTGACGAGGATGTCGATGTGGCCGTGCCGCGCGAGGATCGCTGCCCCAGCGCGCTCGACCGCCTGCTTGTCGGCAGTGTCGACCGCCTCGGCTTCCCCTTTGCCGTCGGCTTGCTTGATCAGTGCCGCGGTCTCGGAGAGCGCATCGGCCCGCCTCCCCGACACGACCACCGTCGCGCCGCCTCTTGCGAGCTCGACGGCGGACGCCTGCCCGATGCCGCTGCCGCCGCCCGTGACCCATGCGATTTTTCCGCTCAGCGGCTCGATCACGCGACGGCCTCCATGGTTTCCAGAATCGGCGGCACAGGCGAGTCGAGCGCCGCGCAGATCGCGCGCAGCAGCTCCCCTTCCGCAAGCGTGAGTTTATCATCGGCTATCGCCGTCGCGACGCAGGCCTTGATGAACTGAGGTTTTTTCAGCGGCGCGAGCAGGTTCAGCTCGTTGAGGGCGCTCTCCACCGCCCCGATGTTCAGCTCGGCAGGCGAGCGGAGCACCCCGCCCGCTACGCCGAGGGCGGCCATCCCCTTGTCGAACGCGACCATCCCGCCTCCGCCGGCGTGAGCGAGCAGCGAGAGCACGACGGCTGCCTCGGTGGCCACCGCGTCGACGCTGCGGTACTTCACGGCCGGCGAGCGCTTTTCCTCCCTCTGGATCTGGCTCCTGCACAGCGTGAGCAGCACGAATTCGCCGAGCGTTATCTTGCGGTCGGCCTCGATCACGGCCTTGATCCTCTCGAGCAGCGCGTCGCGCCCGGGTCCGGGCAGCCGCTTCAGGGTCGGAATCACGAGCGCGAGCACGGGCAAGCGCGCGCGCGCGCCGAGCGGTTTCAGCGCGTCGGCAAAGCGCGCGCTTTGCGCGGGGACCTCCGCGCCGGATCCGTCTTCGATGAGGGCAAGCTGCGTTTTGCGAACTTCGCCCTCACCCAAGAGGAGCGCGAAGAGCGCCGCTTCCGCGCCTTTTTCGCTCCCGACGGCGGTGCGGATCTCCGCGGGAATGGCGTCGAGGATCGCGCGCGCATGATCGAGGTGGGCCGAGGACGGATTGCCGATGCTTTCCACCATCGAGTCGGCGAGCCCCGCAGGGCGCGGCGCATAGAGCGGACTCACGAACTCGCTCACGACCGGGCTTCCCTGCGCCGCCAGGGCCGCGGTCTCGGCGCGCGCCATGCGTTCGCCCAGCAGCCGCTTGGCGCCGGGACCAAGCAGTCGCTCGATGCGATCATCGAGCGGTGGATGGTCGTGAAACCGGGCAAATTCGAAATAGTCGTTGACGGGGGCGCCGATGCACATATGGGAAAGCTCCTCGGCGTGGCGCTGCGCGATGGTGCTGCCGCGCCGGCCGATCTTGAACAACGCTCCCCCAATGCCGTCCGGGTTGCGGGTGAACTGCACCGCGGATGCATCGGCGAGAAACTCGCGCTCGCGAGAGATCACCGCCTTGATCAGCCGGCCTGCCAGCACGCCTATCGAACCGATCAGCCATAGGAGGAGCCCGAGGAAGAACACGCGGATGTCCGTTCCCGCGCGACGCAGGTCGTCGCCGTCGCGGATCCCCGTCATCAGGAAGGCTCCGATCGACCCGATCATCACGATGCCGGCGATCACCCCGACGAGGTGGATATTGAGACGCATGTCGCCGTTCAGAATGTGGCTGAACTCGTGCGCCACGACGCCCTGGAGCTCGTCTCGGTTGAGCTGCTCCAACGCCCCCCGCGTCACGATGACCGTCGCCTCGTTGGGGGAGTAGCCGGCGGCGAAGGCGTTGATCGCATGCTGGTCATCCATCACGAACACGAGCGGCACGGTGATGCCCGACGCGAGCGCCATCTCCTCGACGACGTTGAGCAGGCGGCGCTCCGCCGGCTCGCCGGTGTCGCGCTTCACGTGGCGTGCGCCGATCAGGTCCGCGACCGCGACGCCGCCGCCGGAGAGCTGGTACAGCCGCAAGGCGGTTCCCCATCCGATGACGAGCAGCGTGAAGAGGGTGGACCACACGTAAACGGAGCGGGGAACCTGCTGCAATAAGCTGCTCGAATACAGGATTTGCACGTCGAACAACCAGATGTAGACGATGGCGCACACCAGGTCGAACGCGGCGACGATGGCGGCGACGGCAAGCACGAACAGCAGGAGCATCAGCCACGCGCGGCGCCGGGCCCGGTGCTGCTGCTCGAAGAAGTCCATTGAGGCCCCTCACCCTGACCCTCTCCCGCGGGCGGGAGAGGGAATGAGGAGCTAGCTGAAAGAAACTTTGACGGGCTTGCGCTCTTCGGGAGACTCGGTGGACTCGAGCAGGGTCGCCTCCTTGAAGCCGCCGAAGCCGGCGACGAAGTTGTCCGGGAAGCTCTCGATCCCGGTGTTGTAGCTCATGACCGCGTCGTTGTAGGCCTGGCGAGCGAACGAAATCTTGTTCTCGGTGCTGGTGAGCTCCTCGGAGAGCTGCATCATCGTCTGGTTGGCCTTGAGGTCGGGGTAGGCTTCGAAAAGCGCAAACAACCTGCCGAGCGCGCCGGAGAGTCCCGCTTCGGCCGCCGCCATGTCCTTCATCGCCTCGGCGTCGGCCGGATTGGCGGCAGCGCGCTGGTTGGCGCTCTGCGCGCCGTTCCTCGCCGCGATCACCGCTTCGAGCGTCCCGCGCTCGTGCTTGATGTAGCCCTTCGCCGTTTCCACGAGATTCGGGATCAGGTCGTAGCGGCGCTTCAGCTGGACGTCGATCTGCGCAAAGGCGTTCTTGAAGCGGTTGCGCTGCGCAACCAGCCCGTTGTAGATCGAGATCAGCCACACCACGGCCGCGACGACGATGCCGACGACAATCCAGAATCCCCAACTCATGTCTTCCCCTTTTCTTGCGTGCGTTCCGGTCGTGAGCGAACGCGGATTCAGTCGTCCTCGTCCTGGATCACCACGGTCCCGGCAAGTTTGTCGTGCCACCCCTGCTTGCGCTTGTCGAAGGCGATCCAGAGAAAACCCAGGAATATCGGGATGATCGAAACGAGGTAGGCGAAATAGCGACCAATCAGCTTTCCCGTGGACGGCGGCCCGTACGTGTTGGCGTCGACGATTCTCGCGGAGATGAGCATCTTTCCGGGCGTCGCGCCGCGGTAGCGCCAGAACAGGATCGCGGCGACGGCCGGTAGGACGACCTGGAACAGGATATCGGCCCAGAGGGTCTTGCCCTGCATCGACAGCTCGAGGTAGCTCCTTCCAAATATCGCGACAACAATGATCGCGAAGACCACCAGAACGATCAGCGAATCGATGAAGAAGGCGAGCAAGCGTTTCCAGAAGCCCACGTATCGCGGCTCGCGCGATGTCACAGTGTCGGCCATGGCCACCCCCTTCGAGCGCATGGTAGCCCGACCCTTGTGACCGAGGCAACCCGCGCTTTATGATGGCCCTGGAATCCGGAAAGGGCGTGCATGAAAGCCGTGCTGTGCAAGACGTGGGGGCCGCCCGACGCGCTCGTGGTCGAGGACATCCCGTCGCCTGCGCCGCGCAAAGGACAGCTTTTGGTGTCGGTAAAGGCGAGCGGGGTGAATTTTCCAGACGTCCTTCTCATTCAGAACAAGTACCAGTTCAAACCCGACCTGCCCTTCTCGCCGGGGAGCGAGATTGCCGGCGTGGTCAGGCAGGTCGGCGAAGGCGTGCACGGTTTCATGCCCGGGGATCGGGTGATGGCGCACATCCGCTGGGGCGGCTATGCGGAGGAAGTCGTGGTCGACGAAGCGCTCGTCACGCCGGTTCCGGCCGGCCTCGATTTCACGGTCGCCGCCTCGTTCGGCCTGGTCTACGCGACGGCCTACCACGCGCTCAAGGACCGCGCGGGGATCAAGCCGGGCGAGACGCTGCTCGTGCTCGGCGCGGCGGGCGGCGTCGGTCTTGCCGCCGTGGAGCTCGGCAAGCTCTTCGGTGCGCGCGTGATCGCCTGCGCCTCCTCCGACGAGAAGCTCGAGACCTGCAGGCGCTTCGGCGCCGAAATCACGATCAACTACGAGCGCGAGGACCTGCGCGAAGCCCTCAAGAATCTGGGCGGTCAAGTCGACGTCGCCCTGGATCCGGTCGGCGGAAAGTATTCCGAGCCCGCCGTACGCGCGATGGCCTGGAAGGGACGCTACCTCGTGGTCGGCTTCGCCTCGGGCGAGATCCCGAAGATCCCGCTCAACCTGACGCTGCTCAAAGGCTGCGCTATCGTGGGCGTTTTCTGGGGCGAGTTCGCCAGGCGGGAGCGCGATCACAACGCGGCGAACCTGAAGGAGCTGACGGCGTGGCTGCGCGCCGGGAAGATCAGGCCGCTGGTGAGCGCAAGCTACCCGCTCGAGCGCGCCGCCGACGCGCTCAACGACATGATGAACCGCAAGGTTCAGGGAAAGGTCGTGCTGACTACGGGCTAGTCGCGGAGGGGCTTTTAGCGCGGGGGTTCGCTCGCGGTCGCGGAGACCGGCACCCACTGCGAAGGACAGCTGGAGACGTTGGGGTAGTAATCGTTGTAATCGGGGCAGTAGTAATACACGCCCGCGCCCTGCTCGATGTAGGCTGGCGGTTCCGAGTACGGGACCGGGTACACCGGAGGATAGTAGGGATAGTAGGGATAGAAGAACGGCGCGCCGACTATGACCGTGCCGCCGACGAATACGCGGTGGCGATGGAAGAAGGGAGGACGGCCGACGAACACCGGCCCTGGACGAACGCCCACGAAGGGCCGTCCGACGGGATGCCCGATATGAGCGCCGACGGTCGCTATTCCCCCGCGCCCGCCGTGAAAGCCCATCGATGTACCACCACCGTGGAACCCTCCGCCGCCGGCATGACCCCCGCCGCCCCTGCCGCCGCGCGCGAAGACGGCGTCCGCGCTTATCAGCAACGTGACTCCCAGCAGTATTGCGATCGGTCGTTTCATTGGAGCCTCCTATGCACGGAGAACCTGGCTCACAGGAAGTGTAACGCCGGCGATAAGCCGGCGTCGACCTTTTACACCTCTTACACCTGGTTACATCCGGCGTCGCTCAGCACTCCGGCTCGCCCGCGCGAGGCGCCGGTCGCGCCACAAATCCGAACCGGCGAGGAACGTCCGCGGAGCGAATGGAAGCGATCGGCACGTTCTTGCCCTGCAGCATCACTTGCACTTCCGCGCCCTGCGCGACCTCTTCCAGGAGCCGCTCGACCGTCCGGCCGCGGACGTCGGTAAAGCGCTCGAGAAAGGCCGAAAGATCTCGGTCGAGCAGCACTCCGATACCGATCTCCGTCTTGAGAAGGAGCGCGCCCGCGTCGTCGAGAAACACCGCTTCGAGCGCCCGCGGCACGGCCCCCGTATGCGCGAGAAGCCCCTGCCCCGCGTCGTCGAGTCTGTATACCCACGGCGTGTAATCGAGGGCGACGAACACCCGTTGCGGGCCGTTCTGGAAATACCAGCGGCCTTCGGAATCCGACGCGTAATTCCTGCCGATGAACTCCCTGACCGCGGCATGCGCGATGCGCTCGAAGCGTCCCGCGACGGTCTTGATCATCCAGCTTCCGCGCCGGTCGAGCGAGAGCCAGCCGTACACCGCCGGCACGTCCGGCCACTTCAGCATCGATCGCAGTACGATCTCGTCCATCGGGCCTCTGGTATGCTCGAAGTCTAATCCATCAGCGGATCGGCCCCGAATGAAGCGCGAGGATTTCACCTTCGTCCACAGCTTGCGGGTGCGCTGGGCGGAAGTCGACCGGCAGGACGTGGTTTTCAACGGGCATTACTTTCTGTACTTCGACGTTGCGGTCGCCGAATACTGGCGCGCGATCGGGTTTCGCTACCCGGACGATATCGTCGAGAAGTTCGGCACGGACATCTATGCCGTGAAGGCGAGTGCCGAATACCACGGATCGGCCACCTACGACGAGCTGATCGACATTGGCTGCCGCGTCGGCCGCATCGGCCGCTCCTCGATGCAGCTCGTGTTCGGCATCTGGCGCGGCGCCGAGCACATCACGAGCGGCGAGCTCATTTACGTCAACGCCGATCTGAAAACGAGGAAATCGGCCCCGTGGCCCGAGCCGATCAAGCAGGCAATCCTCGATTTCGAGCGCACCCGGCCCGCCGAGGCGAACGCGTGAGCGCGAAACAATTCAAATACTGCTTCGAGGACTTCTGCGTCGGCATGGTGATCGAGCAGCCCGGCCCTACTCTCACGCGCGACGACATCCTCGAGTTCGCCCGGCGCTACGATCCGCAGCCCATCCACCTCGACGAAGAAGCCGCGAAGCGCTCGATCTACGGCGGACTGATCGCGAGCGGCTGGCAGACGGCGAGCCTCACCACGCGCATGATGTGCGATTCGTATCTGCTCGATTCGAGCAGCCTGGGCTCGCCCGGAATGAAGGAAGTGAGCTGGCCGAGGCCGGTGCGCCCGGGCGATACGCTGCGGCTGCGCATGACGGTGCTGGAAACGAAGCCCTCGACGAGCAAGCCCGACCGCGGCTCGGTGCTGCACCGCTGGGAGGTCTTCAACCAGGCGGGCGAGCCGGTATTGCGCATGGAAGGCATCGGGATGTTCAAGCGGCGCAACCCCGCCTGAATCGGGCGCGGGCCACCCTACGGCAAGCGGTACAAGAGCAACCGGTAGGTCTTGTAGCGCTCGAACACTTCCTTGCTGCGATGGCCGGAGAAATACTTGTAATTCACCCGGTCCAGTTTCCTGCGCAGCAGCCTGAGCGCGAGCCGCGCGAGCAGCGGATAGCGGCCCTCGACGTAGCGCCCGATCGTGAGCGTGGCCGGCTTTATCCTGTTCATCAGCAGATCGTTCACCAGCTCCATGTTGGGACTGACGCGACGCGTGATGTCCTCGTCCTTGACGAGGACGAAGGGCGTCTGCTTCATCGTGGCGTAGAAATCCTTCAGCGGATGGCCGCCGCCGAAGCCGGGATCGAGGGACGCGCTCTCGGGCGCATCGCTCTTAAAGAAATCGGAGATGAGCAGCAGCGCTCCGGGCTTCAGGATCGCCTGAAGAATCGGCAAGGAAACCGACGGCGAAATGTACTGGAAGCTCTCGCTGAACAACGCGACATCGTAGCGGCGCCGGCACTGCTCGACCGGAAAATCCTCGAATCCGCACTCGAAAATCCGGGAACGATGGCCCGAGCGATCCGCCAGTTTCCGGCGCACTGCGTCACCAAGGTCCTTGGACGGGATGACGCCGTCCGCGCTATAGCCGCGGTCGAGCAGCTGGCGCAGCAACTGTCCCGTGCCGCAGCCGATGTCGAGGACGCGGACCTCGCGCTCGGGCCGCGGCAGCTGCGCGATCAGCATGTCGTTGTAGCGCTGCTGGGCGGTGGCGAGGTTGCCGAGCTTGAGCTCGAGGTCTGCGTCCCAGAGCCCGTAGTGCAGGTCTTCCACGTCGAGGAGCTGCCGCGCCAGAATCAGGCCCAGCTCCCGGCTGTGCATTTTTTTCACGTGAACGCGGAAACCTGCTTCTTCATCCGCGACCTGAACTCCCGCTCCCCGCCGTCGTCCGTATAGGGCGCCGAGGCGATGAATCGCCTGATCGATTCGATGATGTCGCCGCGCTTCGCGTTGTTCCCGGTGAGCGCGCCGGTCTGATCCAGATCGCGGGCGAGCCTCGCCTGCTGCTCGTAGAGGTGATTGAACTGCGCGTCGCACCGCGGAATCGGCGTGGGGTAGTTCCGGATCTCCGCGGCGAGCGCGCGCCTGCGGTCTTCGAGGTGGTGCCTGATTTCGTTCCACATCGACTCGAGCTTCGCCGAGTCCCGCGCAGTTGCCGTCTTGGAGATCACGGAGGACATCATTCCGCCTTGATGCCCGCGGCCTTCACCATCGGCCACCACTTCTCGATCTCGGCCTTGTGAAACGCGGCTAGAGCCTCCGGGGTCTGTTGCTCGCGCCGCGGGATCTCCTGGCCCAGGTCGGCGAGGCGCGCTCGCACTGTCGCATCGGCGAGCGCCGCGACAATGGCTCCGTTCAGCCTCGCCACGACCTCGCGGGGCGTGCCGCGCGGCGCCCAGATTCCGTACCACACCGAAACATGCAGCCCCGGCAGGCCCGCTTCGTCCACGGTGGGTATCTCAGGCGCCGCCGCGAGGCGTGTCTTCGCGGTGATCGCGTAGGCCCTGATCTTGCCGCCGCGCACCTGCGGAATGGAGTTCGAAGCCTGGTCGATCATCAATTCCGCAGGTGCGCGGCGG